>Ga0247815_10001186_pt1 | contig 20182 bp, 18 predicted proteins | sample UWRJL194509B1_FD_181014 | JGI IMG/M metagenome (GOLD analysis project Ga0247815, IMG submission 181014) | Plant litter microbial communities from Arlington Agricultural Research Station in Wisconsin, United States - UWRJ-L194-509B-1 | ecosystem: Environmental > Terrestrial > Plant litter >...
CTCCGAGATGCCGCGCACCGCCACGCCGCCCTGGCCGCCTTGCTCCTGGCGCAGTTCGACGCCGGCCATCGAGTTGACCAGGCCGGCGAAATCCTTGGCGCCGGTGTCCTTGATGTTTTTTTCCGAAAACACGCTGAGGGTTTGCGGCACGTCCTGCATGATCTGCGGGCGCTTGGTGGCGGTGATGATGACGGTGTCCAGCGTGCCGCGCTGGGCGGGCTCGTCGGCTTGCGCCAGGGCGGATAGGGGGATGGCGGCGAGCAGGGCCGCCACCAACGGCTTGCGGCGTAGGTGTTTCATGGTTGTCTCCTGATTTTTTATGTGTGTTGATGAGACTATTGGATGGATTGATTGAAGTCAATCTTGATAGTTTTCGTCAACTCGAGAATCAGGAGCGCGGCGGTGGGGGTCAAGTCTGACATCCGTACACGAGCCCAGCCGTAGCGTCCGCTACGGCTGGGCTCGTGTACGAATGTCAGACTTGACCCCCACGCCTCAGGGCGGTGAAGGCGGCGAATTCCCAGGAGCGGAAGCCGACCAGCAGCGTGAAACCGTCGCGCTCGTGGGGGCTCAGGCGGCGGTCGTTTTGATGCAGCCGCGCCAATTCGGCGGCCAGTTGTTGGATGCGCGCCACCAGTTCCTGCGCGCTCGGCTGCGACAGCCGCGCCGGCAGGCACAGCAGCGTTTCGCCGGCGCCGTCGAAGCTGCCGCCGAAGTAGTCGGCCACGGCGTGTTCACGGAAGAATTGCTGCACCGGGCCGTCCGGCAGCCAGCGGAAGGCGTTCGAGACGCGCAGGCGGTAGCGGTTCATCGGCTTGAGCTCGATCACGCCCAGCCGGTCCAGCTCGGCCAGCAGCAGGATGCACTCGGGTTCGGTCAGGTCGTAGGTTTCCAGCACCTGCTCCACCGTCCAGTGGCCCAGGCAGCAGATCGCCATCAGCAGCAGGTGCGGATTGGCCAGCAGCGATTTTTCCTGGGGCAAGGTCAGCGCGTCGGCCTGCGGCGTGGCGTCGGCGGCGCCGCGCAACACGTCCTCCATCGCCACCCCGGCCGCCTTGCAGATCTGCGCCAGCCGCGACAGCGACATGTCCTGCTGGCCGAACATGCGCTTGACGCTCGATTCGCTCATCGAGATGCGCTCGGCCAGCATTTTGTAGGTGACGCCGGCGGCCCGCATCTGGGTCCGCAGCACTTGCAGCAGCAATTCCGGTGAACTCATGTTTCGCCTTGATGAAAAAACAAAAGGTATCGTAGCACGATACCTCTCGGGGCGAAAACCGGGGCTTGGAATAATCGATTGGTACATCGCGCCGGAGTGGCGCAGACTGCTTTCATCGCCCGAGCGCGGGCGCCCTCACCGGCGCCCGGCGAAGGGTTTCCCCCCTTACAAGACGTAGCGCGACAGGTCTTCGTTGACCGCCAGCGCATCCAGCCGCGCGTTGACGTAGGCGGCGTCGATGACGATCACCTTGCCGCTGTCCTCGCTGGCGGTGAAGGACAATTCCTCCAGCAGCTTTTCCATCACCGTGTACAGGCGGCGGGCGCCGATGTTTTCGGTGCGCTCGTTGACCGAGTAGGCGATCTCCGCCAGCCTGGTGATGCCTTCCGGCGAGAACTCGATGGTGACGTTCTCGGTCGCCAGCAGCGCCTCGTACTGCTTGGTCAGGCAGGCGTCGGTGCTGGTCAGGATGCGTTCGAAGTCGGCGATCGACAGCGACTCCAGCTCCACCCGGATCGGGAAGCGGCCCTGCAGCTCCGGGATCAAATCCGACGGCTTGGCCAGGTGGAAGGCGCCCGACGCGATGAACAGGATGTGGTCGGTCTTGATCATGCCGTACTTGGTGTTGACGGTGGTGCCCTCGACCAGCGGCAGCAGGTCGCGCTGCACGCCGGCGCGCGAGACGTCGGCGCCGCCGACCTCCGAGCGCGAGGCGATCTTGTCGATCTCGTCGAGGAACACGATGCCGTTCTGCTCGACGTTCTGGATCGCCTTCTGCTTCATCTCGTCGTCGTTGACCAGCTTGGCGGCCTCCTCGTCGAGCAGGATCTTCATCGCCTCCTTGATCTTGATCTTGCGCGGCTTCTTGCGCGCGCCGCCGATGCCGGAGAACATCGACTTGATCTGCTCGGTCATTTCCTCCATGCCGGGCGGGGCCATGATCTCCATCTGCGGGCCGGTCTCGGCCAGCTCGATCTCGATCTCCTTGTCGTCCAGCTCGCCCTGGCGCAGGCGCTTGCGGAAGGTCTGGCGGGTGCTATCGCCTTCCTTGCCTTCCTTCGGCGCGTCGGACGGCGCGGCCGTTTGCGTGAAGCCGAAATCGCGCGCCGGCGGCAGCAGGATGTCGAGGATGCGGTCCTCGGCGGCGTCCTCGGCGCGTACGCGCACCTTGGCCATCTCGGCCGAACGGGTCTGCTTGACGCCGATGTCGATCAGGTCGCGGATGATGGTGTCGACGTCGCGGCCGACATAGCCGACCTCGGTGAATTTGGTGGCTTCGATCTTGATGAACGGCGCGTCGGCCAGCTTGGCCAGGCGGCGCGCGATCTCGGTCTTGCCTACTCCGGTCGGGCCGATCATCAGGATGTTTTTCGGCGTGATTTCATGGCGCAGCGGTTCCTCCACTTGCTGGCGCCGCCAGCGGTTGCGCAGCGCGATCGCGACCGCCTTCTTGGCCTTGCCCTGGCCGACCACGTGCTTGTCGAGTTCGCTGACGATTTCCTGTGGGGTCATGTTCATGCTGGATCCAGTGTCTCGATGATGTGGTTCAAGTTGGTGTAGATGCACAGCTGGCCGGCGATGGTCAGTGATTTTTTGACGATTTCCGCCGGCGACAGTTCCGTGTTCTCGACCAGGGCCTTGGCGGCCGACTGGGCGTAGGTGCCGCCCGAGCCGATCGCGCCGACGCCGTCCTCCGGCTCCAGCACGTCGCCGTTGCCGGTGATCACCAGCGTCGATTCGCTGTCGGCCACCAGCAGCATCGCCTCCAGGCGGCGCAGCACGCGGTCGGTGCGCCAGTCCTTGGCCAGCTCGACCGAGGCGCGCAGCAGATTGCCCTGGTGTTTCTCCAGCTTGCCTTCGAAGCGGTCGAGCAGGGTGAAGGCGTCGGCGGTGCCGCCGGCGAAGCCGACCAGCACCTTGCCCTGGTAGACCTTGCGCACCTTGCGGGCCGTGCCCTTCATGACGATGTTGCCCAGCGTGACCTGGCCATCGCCGCCCAGCGCGACTTCCTTGCCGCGACGCACGCACAGGATGGTGGTGCCGTGAAATTGTTCCATAGTTACCTCAAAGTGATGATGCGGAGAGCGTCAAGACTGAAAAGTGGGGCTGGAAACCAAGATTACAAGTTAGTACTTGTGGGGATAGATTCTGGCGATATTCGCGTAGCCTAGCAGTCTCAACAGCGCGGTAACCAGATGGTTCACGTCGCGGAATTCGATCTTCTTGCCGTCGCCGGCCAGCGTCCGCAGCAGCGCGTGCAGCTGGATGGCGCTAGCATAATCGATCCGCGCCAGGCGCGAGCAGTCAAACACCAGCGTCTGATATTGATCAGCATACTGCTGGATCGCCGGCAGCAGCGGCCCCAGCTGGTTTTCGATCAGCGGCGGCAGCATGAAGCGGTCCGGCGAGGCGGCCACGTGCTGGTCCGGCGCCGCCGCCACCTGGAGCGGCGCGACGAACGACGGCGGCGACACCTCGAAGGTGACGCAGTAGTCCATGCCGATCTCCTCGAATTCCTTTTCGCGGTTGAGCAGTTGCAGCAGTTCCAGCAGCAGCAGCCACGGCGCCTCGGTGTCGTCGCGGCGGCCGATGGCGACGCCGGCGCGGATCTGCGCCGCCAGCCCGGCGGCGTCGACCAGGATCAGCTCGCGCCGCAGCGCTTGCAGCTTGCGCAGCGTGTCCAGCAGCAGCGCGCAGCCGGCGGCGTCGACGGCGCGCACGCGGCCGAACTCCAGCCGCAGCACCGGGCTGGCGCCGGCCAGCTGGCGCAGCCGTTCCAGTTGCGGAGCGACATGCTGGTCCAGCACGCCGGTGAACGATTCGGTCGGGATCACGCCGGCCCAGTCCGGCGACGCGGTGCCCGCCATGGCCGGCGCGTTCCATGGCGGCGGCGAGGTTTCGAAGGTGCTGGCGTAGTCGATCGACAGGTTGTCGAACAGCTCTTGCTGGCCGCTGACCTGGTACAGGTCGAACAGCATCCACCAGACGCCGCGGTCCTGCTGGCTGCCGCTGTCGGCCACGGCCGCCGTCAGCAATTGCTGCGCCACGGCGCTCTGGGCGTTGGCGTACAGGATGGCGATTTCCTCCACCACCGGCGCGCTTTCGGCGGCCGTCGCCGGCTGCGGCAAGTCCTCGTCATGCAGCAGCAGCGTGGTGGGGATGTCGAGCTGCGCCAGCGTGTCGGCGCCGTCGCCGTCGGCGGGGCGGACGGGGGCGGAAACCGGACGCGGCGCGCGCGGGCCGCCCCAGGCCGGCTCCGGCTGGTTGAAGATGTCGAAGGTCATCGCCGATTCGATGGCGTCGATCTTCATCGCCGTGGCGCGCGAGATCTCGCGCTGGCGCGCCTGCTGGCTCTGGCGCTCGGCCTCGCTGTTGGCGGCCAGCCGCGCCGCCTCGTCGTCGCTCAGCGGCGGCAGCTGGTCGGGCCCGGCCTTCTTGAAGATGGAGAACAATCCCACGCTGACCTCGTTGTCTGATTCCACATAGTGTAGCGGATGGGAAAGCGTTTACCGCGTTCGCGCGGCGGCCGGAACCGCAAAAGCACGTAAAAAAGCACGCGGTGTTGAGGCGCGTGCTTTTTGATGGGGAACGACTTCTTAGTCGCCGTACAGCTTTTGCTTCAGTTCGCGGCGCTGTTGCGCTTCCAGCGACAGGGTGGCGGTCGGACGCGCGATCAAGCGCGGAATGCCGATCGGTTCGCCGGTCTCTTCGCACCAGCCGTAGTCGCCGCCGTCGATGGCGACGATGGACTGCTGGACCTTCTTCAACAGCTTGCGCTCGCGGTCGCGCGTGCGCAGTTCCAGCGCGTGTTCCTCTTCGATGGTGGCGCGGTCGGCCGGGTCCGGCACCAGCACGGTTTCGCGCAGGTGTTCGGTGGTTTCGCCGGCGTTTTTCAACAGATCTTTTTCAAGCTGCTGCAGCTTGACTTTGAAAAAGGCCAACTGTGCCGCGTTCATGTAATCCTTTTCATCCATCTTCAGAATTTCTTCGTCGGTGAGGATGTGGTCGGCGGCGGCGGGGGTCGATTTATTAGTTTTGGTCATAACTTCGCTTACCTTCGATACGACAGAGTTTTCAATTAATCAGCCCGGGCTTTGTGGTTTTTTAGCTATCCCCACAAAACCCGGATAGTTTATACCAGACATTGTTCTAATCCGCTAATAAAGATATCTTTCGGCAGATTTTTACCGATAAACACCATTTTGCTGCCTCGAACGTCGTTTTCGCCCCATTTGGCGCCCAGATCGCTGCCCATGATCTGGTGCACGCCCTGGAACACGACCTTGCGATCGGCGTCCTTCATCAACAATACGCCTTTGTAGCGCAGCATGCGAGGACCGTAGACATTGACCAGGCCGCCAAGGAACTCATCCAGCTTGGCGGTGTCGAACGGCCGTGTGCTTTTGAACACAAACGCGGCGATGTCGTCGCTGTGGTGGCCGTGGTGGTCGTGATGGCCATGGTCGTGGCCGCAGTGCTCGTCGTGCACGTGGTCGTCGTCGTGGGCCTGGTCGGTTTGCAGGAAGTCCGGGTCCAGCTCCAGCTTGTCGTTCAGGTTGAAGCCCTTCAGGTCCAGCACGTCGGCGATCGGCGCCCGGCCGAAATCGGAGGTGCTGATCGGCGCCCGCGGATTGATGCGCTTGAGGCGGGCGGTCAGCTCGGCCAGTTGCTCGGCGTCGACCAGGTCGGTCTTGGACAGCAGCATCTTGTCGGCGAAACCGACCTGGCGCTGGGCCTCCTCGTGCTGGTCCAGCTGCTCCATGGCGTGGCGGGCGTCCACCACGGTGACCACGGCGTCCAGCATGTAGTGAGCGCCCACTTCCTCGTCGACGAAGAAGGTCTGCGCCACCGGACCGGGATTGGCCAGGCCGGTGGTCTCGATGACGACGCGGTCGAACTGGATTTCGCCGGCGTCGCGCTTTTGCGCCAGGCCGGTCAGCGCCACGATCAGGTCGCCGCGCACGGTGCAGCAGATGCAGCCGTTGTTCATCTCCACGATTTGTTCGCCGCTGTCCTGGACCAGGATTTCGTTGTCGATGTTTTCCTGGCCGAACTCGTTTTCGATCACGGCGATGCGCATGCCGTGGTCTTCCTGCAGTATGCGGTTGAGCAGGGTGGTCTTGCCGGCGCCAAGGAAGCCGGTCAGGATGGTGGTCGGAATCAATGCCATGGTGCGTGCCAGTCTGTGGTGGGGAACCCCCATATGGGGATCGAACGCAAAAATGCAATCGGACGATTATGCCGGAATTTGCGCGCGCCTAGCAATTGCTCCGATTGAGCAATATCACAAGCGGGTGCGCTATTTCACCTTGGCGCGCGGATGGGCTTGATCGTACACCTCCGCCAGGCGCTGGAAATCGAGCGAGGTGTAGACCTGCGTCGAGCTGATGCTGGAGTGGCCGAGCATCTCCTGCACCGCCCGCAGGTCGCCCGACGATTGCAACACGTGCGAGGCGAACGAGTGGCGCAGCATGTGCGGATGGACGTGCATCGGCGCGCCGTTGGCCAGGCCGTGCGCCTGCAGCCGCTGCTGGATCACCCGCGGCGACACCCGCGTGCCGCGGGTGCTGAGGAACAGCGCGTCGCCGCCGTCGAGCGGGGCCGGCCGCACCGCGATCCATGCCCGCAGCGCCTCCAGCGCGGCGGCGCCGACCGGCACCGTGCGTTGCTTGTTGCCCTTGCCGGTCACGATCACCTCGCGGTTGTCGAACGCGACCCAGCCCAGCGCGTCCTTGCGCGGGGTCAGGTCGAGCCCGGCCAGCTCGGACACCCGCAGCCCGCTGGAATACAACAGTTCGAACATGGCGCGGTTGCACAGTTCGGCGGGCTCGGGGGCGGCGCCGGCGCTCGGGCGCGGCGGCGCCACCAGCCGCACCGCGTCGTCGACCGACAGCGCGCGCGGCAGGGTCTTGGCGCGCTTGGGGGCGCGCACGCCCTGCACCGGGTTGGAGGGCAACGCCACCTTGTCGCCGAGCCAGCTGAAAAAGCCGCGCCAGCTCGACAGCTTGCGGGCGATCGAACGGGGATCGAGTTGCTGCGCGTGCAGCTTGGCGGTCAGGCGGCGGATGGCGAAATGGTCGAGTTCGGTCCAAGCCTGGTCTTGCGACAGCGCGGCCAGTTCCTGCAGGTCGCGGGCGTAGGCGGCGGTGGTGTTCGGCGACAATTGGCGTTCGCCGCGCAGATGCGCGAGGTAGGCGTCGATCCAGGCCAGTTTGCTGTCCGGATCGGCGCTCATGGCGGGAATGCTCAGGCCAGCAGCCAGGCCAGCGCGGTGCTCGAGGTTTCGCCGATGTGGACCAGGAAGTCGGTCGCCATCAGCGAGGTGAAGCGGGCCGGATCGGGCGAGCCGAGGATCAGCAGGCCGAAGGCGTTCTTGTTGCCCGGCTTGCGCAGCGGAATGATGACGGTCGAGGTGATGCCGGCCGCGTCGTCCAGCCAGCGCACCGCCTCGAAGTCCTTGTTGGTGCCGCAATACGGCGCCAGCAGGCTGTTGGCGAAGATGCGCGCGTCCTCGGAGACGCCGTTGACGAACCATTCGCCGGCGTAGTCGGGCGCGGTGTCCCAGATGCGCAGCGTCACCTGCGGCACGTCGAAACTATTGCGCAGGCCGCTGACCACCGAGTACGGCATCGAACCGACGTCCTCCGCCTCGAGCAGCACCTTGGTCCAGCGGTGGAACTTGTTGGCGATCGCCTCGTTTTCCGAGGCCAGGCGCATCAGGTTGCTCATGCGCAGTTCCAGCGTCTTGTATTTATCGCGCAACACTTCCATCTGGCGTTCCTGCAGCGACACGGCGCGTCCCGTCAGCGGGCTGGACAGTTTGATGTCACCCAGCAAGTCGGCGTGTTCGTCGAAAAAGTGCGGGTGATCGGTCAGGTATTGCGCGACGAGGGTGGAGTCCAGTGGGGCGGTCATTGAGGTACTTTATAAGCGTGGTGGAAGTTGCAGTGGCATTTTAAACGAAAAAAAACGGACATGGTTGCCCATGCCCGTCATTCCCCATCTCACGCATACGGTTCTTGCCGACCGCGTTGCTTAGAAGTTGTGATGGATACCAACGCTGTAGTAATTGAAGGTGGCGGCCGGCGTGAGTTTCTTGCGCGTGCCGTCGACGTACAGGTAGGTGCGGGCCGACAGGTTGTAGTCGTAGCCGAGCGAAAACTGCTTGGTCTTGGCGATCGCCGCGCTGTTGAAGAAGTTGTCCGGCGTCTTGCGGCCGTAGCCGGCGCGCACCAGGCCGGCGCCGATGGTGTAGTTGGCGCCGACCAGCCAGGCCTTGGTGACCGAGTTGACCAACACGCTGTTTTCCTGATCCTGATGTTGGTAGGAGCCCATCAGTTTCAAGGCCGGGATCGGCTTGAACGAGGCGCCGACCGACCACAGCTTGGTTTCCACCGCGTTGCGCTCGTAGGCGGCGTAGATCGAGTACGGACCCTGGCCGACGGTCGCGCTCAGCGAGTACGGCGACACCTTCGGCACCGCGTTGGCCGGGAACTGCGGCGCGGCGGTGGTGCCGCGGCCCACGATGGCCGGATTGCCGTTGGCCTCCTTGGCGGCGACGGTGACGTTGAGCTGGAAGATGCCGGCGATCACCGGCGTGTTATAGAACACGGCGTTGGAGAAGCGGTTGGCCGAGTTGCCGGCCGCGCTCAGCGGATCGCTGGTGTAGCCCGCCACCTGCAGATCGGTCTGATAGCCGGCCACGGCGGGCATGCCGGCCCATGGTTCGTAGGCGGTGCTGGTTTCCTGGAACGCCGTCAGGCCGCGGCCGAGGCGGATGGTACCGAAGTCGCCCTGCAGGCCGACCCGGCTCTGGCCCTGGAACAGCGGACGGGTGGTGCTTTCGATCACGCCGGTGTCCGGCTCGTAGCGGATTTCCAGTTGGAACAGCGCCTTCAGGCCGCTGCCCAGGTCTTCCACGCCGCGGAAGCCGAGTTTGTTGTTGTCACGCTTGCCGACGGCGGTGACGTCGGTGTCTGTACGCCTGGAAACACCAGCATCCAAAGTGCCGTAGATGGTCACGGACGATTGCGCATATGCGGCGGAGAACGCGCCCATGAGTGCCAGAGCCACTAAAGATTTTTTCATTTGAGTTATTCCTTTTTATAAGTGAATCGTACAAACATCCCAAGGTGCACGGTCTCAGTGTGACCATCAGATGATGGAACCTTAATTGCTGATCGGACCAAAGTCGTTGGAATGGTCGATTATGACGGCTTGTTTCGGTTGAAAGCCGACAAATTCAGCCTTCCTGTTGTATTTTCGAAACGCTTGCCCGGGCGGCCATCGACCCGTCCGTTCGCGTGATTTCCTTTCACTGGAGCATCAAAACAACTCTAGCGTACAGGTCAAACCGGGGTCCGGCGCTTGTGCAAGATCAAACCGGCGCGCATATTATTTGGTGTGTGGCGCGGATCGCACGCTACACTTATAAACAGACGACGCCGCAGACAGCACAGCGGCGCCACCCGCATCGATGAATCATTTCATAGTGAGACGATGGCAAATCGAGAAGAGCTAGGGATCATCAGGGGTGCCCGCGCCGGAGACGCGGAGTGCCAACTGGCGCTGGGCAAGCTGTACTTGTTCGGCGGCGCCAGCCTGCCGTTGAGCGCGCCCACCGCGCTGCATTGGCTGAACCGCGCCGCCCTGCAACAGCAGCGGGAGGCGTGGATGCTGATCGGTCACCACATCCCCTTCGAACACGCGCAGCACTGCCTGCCGGGCGTGTTGTCCTGGTACGAGCGCGCCTACGACGCCGGCGTCGAGCACGCCGGCCTGGTGCTGGCGCAACTGGTGTTCCAGCCGGCGTCGCCGCACGATCTGTCCCATTTACACCACAAGGCCGGACAGGCGCTGGAAGCGGCCGCGCGCGCCGGCTCGCCCGAGGCGCAATGGATGCTGGCGCACCAGTCCGGCTCCCGGCCCGCCGTTCCCTCCGCCGCGCCGGCCGCCGCCAACCCGGCGCTCCGGCCGGCGCCGCCGCGCGTCGGCGCGGGACGGCCGTGGCGTCCCGACAACGGCGCGGCGGCGGCCCAGTACGCGCTGCTGGAGTCGCTGTGGCCGCACAACCGCGTGGCGTTTTCGCGACAGGCGCAACCGCTGCTGCGCCAGTTGCTGGCCGTGGCGCCGGCGGACGCCGAGGCGGCGCGCCTGGCCGACTGGCCGCTGGCGCCGCAACAGGTGACGCTGCTGGCGCGCTGCGCCGAATTGCTCGGCCAGAACGACGGCGACGCCGCGCCGCGCAATGTCGAGTCGCACCATGCCGAGCCGCACGATCGCGGGCTGTGCGAAGCCGAGCTGCGGCGTTGCCGCGAGCTGGCGGCGCACGGCGGCGAGCGCAACGCGCAGCTGGCGCTGGGCCTGTGGTTCGCGCGCATGGACGGCGACGGCAAGCGCCAGAGCACCGGCATCGCCGCCGTCAACTTCAAGCGCGCGATCCGCTGGCTGACGCTGGCAGGCGAGCAGGGCCTGGCCGAGGCGTGGTTCGCGCTGTCGCGCATCTATCTGAAACCTGAATTCTCGCAGCGCTGCGTGGCCGAGGCGCAAGCCTACCTGGAGCGCGCGGCGGAAATGGGCCATTGCGGCGCCCAGCTGGAGTGCGGCATGTACGCCTGGCGCAACCGCCGCGCCGACGAGGTCAGCGACGTGCGCGCCGCCTATTGGCTGCAGAAAGCCGCCGCCCAGGGCTGCGACGAGGCGGAGACGGCGCTGGCGCGCATCGCCGCCGCGCCCAAGGAAGCGGGTTGGCTGGCTAGCATCGTGGCCTGTTTGACGCGGGAATTGTTGGACAGCCAGCCGCTGCTGGCGGCCCGGCTGGAGCTGGCCACGCTGTTCGGCCTGAGCCGGGCGGAAGCCCTGTTGCTGGATGTGAAGCAGGCCGACCGGGGGCACTGCCTGGTGGTCGACATCCGCGCCAGCTACGGCCGCAGCAAGCGCCGGCTGGTGTTGCTGCGCACCGCGCGCGAGCGCCAGGCGCTGGACCGCATCGTGCGCCTGTTCGAGGAGGTGGACAGCGGCCCGGACGGGCTGGAAGGCAACTATCGCCAGCGCCTGTACCGGCTCAAGACCTGGCTGCCGGCCGCCGGCGACGATTTGTTGGCCGCTTAAATCTCGATCTCGCCCTCGAACACGGTGACCGCCGGACCGGTCAGCCACACCGGGTGGCCTTCGCCGGCCCAGCCGATGGCCAGCTGGCCGCCGCGCGCGTCGACCCGCACCGGGCTGTCGAGCAGGCCGCGGCGGATGCCGGCCACGGCGGCGGCGCAGGCGCCGGTGCCGCAGGCCAGGGTTTCGCCGACGCCGCGTTCGAACACGCGCAGCTTCACGTGGTTGCGGTCGATCACCTGCATGAAGCCGGCGTTGACGCGGTTCGGAAAGCGCGCGTGGTGCTCGATCAGCGGGCCGCTCAGTTCCACCGGCGCGGTCTCGACGTCGTCGACGATCTGCACCGCGTGCGGGTTGCCCATCGACACCACCGAAATCAGCACGCTCTCCTTGGCCCCGCCCAATTCCAGCACCAGCGGCCACAAGGTGTCGGCGCCCTGCGCCACGCCTTCCAGGCCGTCGGCGTCGAACGGCACGCGCGCCGGCTCCAGCACCGGCGCGCCCATGTCGACGGTGATGCTGCCGTCCAGCTCCAGCCGCGGCGCGATCACGCCGGCCTTGGTTTCGACGGTGATGCTGCGCTGATCGGTCAAACCTTTTTCCGAGACGAACTTGACGAAGGCGCGCGAGCCGTTGCCGCACTGTTCCACCTCGCCGCCGTCGGCGTTGAAGATGCGATAGCGGAAATCGCAGCCCGGCCGGGTCGGTTTTTCGACCAGCAGGATCTGGTCGGCGCCGACGCCGAAGCGGCGGTCGCCCAGCAGCTTCCACTGCGCCGGCGTGAAGGCGATGTCCTGGTTGATGCCGTCGATCACGACGAAGTCGTTGCCGGCGCCATGCATTTTGGTGAACTTGAGTTTCATTGGAGGTGACTTAGTTTTTACGGTACAGCGAAGGCTCGCCATTCGGCCGCGTCTTGAAGCGTTTGTGGGTCCAGAAATATTCGGCCGGCGCCTCGCGCACGCGTTCCTCGATGAACTCGTTCATGCGGCGGGTGGCGGCGACCATGTCCGGACCCGGGTAATTGTCCCACACCGGATAGAATTTGACACGCCATCCCTGGTAATCGGGCAGGAAGGTGGCGATCACCGGCATCACCTGCGCGCCGGTGGCGGCGGCGATGCGCGCGGTGGCCGTCAGCGTGGCGGCGTCGACGCCGAAGAAGGGCACGAACTCGGCGTCCTTGTCGCCGAAGTCCATGTCCGGCAGCATGAAGTAGGGCAGCTTGTCGCGCAGCGCGCGCAGGATGGGCTTGATGCCGTCCTGGCGGGTGAACAGCTTGACCGGCTTGAAGCGGGCGCGGCCGGCGCGCAGCACCTTGTCGAAGCTGGCGTTCTTTTGCGTCACGTACATCGACGAGGCGCTGGCCACCATCGCGATCGAGGCGCCGGCCACGTCCAGGCAGACGAAGTGCGGGCACAGCAGAATGGTCGGCTTGCCGCTCATCTCCTCGACCGGCACCGGACCGGGCTCGACCTTGATCAGCCGGTTCAGCCTGGCCTCCGACGCCCACCACAAGATGCCGCGCTCCCACACGCTGCGCGAATACGCCTGGAAGTGGCGGTGCGCGATGGCGACCCGCTCGGCCTCGGTCAGCTCCGGCATGCACAGGCGCAGATTGGTCAGCGCGATATGGCGCCGCGGCCGCACCACCACGAACAGCAGGCTGCCGACGGCGTCGCCGAGGCGGCCCAGCAGCGGCAACGGCAGCCAGTGAAGCAGCCACATCAATCCCAACAGCAGCTTCATGCTTGCACCTCTTGCTTCGGCGCGGCGATGCCGGCCGGCACCTTGTAGCGGTTGTAGCTCCAGTAATACTGCGACGGGTTGCGCGCGATCAGGCGCTCCATCGCGCTGTTGATCGCCTGCGCCTGCTGCGCGGCGTCGCCGTCCAGCGTGGCGTCGAACGGCACGAAGCGGATCACGTAACCTTTGCCGCCGGGCAGGCGCTCGGCGTAGGTGACGATGATGGTGGCGTCGCCCAGTTGCGCCAGCTTGGCCGGCAGCGTCATGGTGTAGGCGTCGCGGCCGAAGAAGGTGGCCCACACGCCTTCGCCCTCCTGCGGCACCTGGTCCGGCAGCAGGCCGATCGGCTTGCCCTTCTTGAGGAACTTGGCCAGCATCCGCACGCCGGACATGGTGGCCGGCGCCAGCAGCAGATTGTCGCGCGCGCGGGCGCCTTCGATCAGCGGCTTCAGCAGTTCCTTTTTCGGCGGCCGGTACATCACCATCAGCTCGGTGCGCAGCGCGATTTCCTGCGCCACGATTTCAAAGCAGCCCAGGTGCGGCGTCAGGAACACCACGCCGCGACCGGCGTCGAGCTCGGTTTGCACGATGGCCCAGTTCTCGTCGCTGGCGTGGCGCGAGACGCGCTTCGGGTCGGCGCACCAGATGAACGGCAGTTCGACGATGCTCTTGCCGGCTTCGGCCACGGCGGCCGGCAAGTGGCTGGCGTAGCCGGCCTGGGTCATATTGTCGCGCATGCGGCGGCGGTAGGAGGGCGAGCTCAGGTAGACCAACCAGCCCAGCGCGGCCCCCGCCGCGTGCAAAAACGACAAAGGAAATATGGAAAGAAAGCGGAAGATGGGAACAAGCATGGAGATTGATTTATCTAGTTGAAGGTGCGTTCGGCGATGTTGCATCCGCCAAATTTTTTTAAAGAAGCGTAAAATACCACGTATGGCAGTACCCGCTGAGTTAACAGACAACTTGCGAAGCGGAATATAAATATCGCTAAAGCGTCGCAAGCCGTATTGGTTGGCGACAGAACATTCTTAACCAGTATAGGAGCTTGCGATGTCTAATGATTATCTCTTCACTTCCGAATCCGTTTCGGAAGGCCACCCGGACAAAGTCGCCGACCAGATTTCCGATGCGATTCTGGACGCGATCCTGACCCAGGATCCGACGGCGCGCGTCGCCGCCGAAACCCTCTGCAACACCGGTCTGGTGGTGCTGGCCGGCGAGATCACCACCCACGCCAACGTCGATTATATTCAGGTCGCGCGCGAAACCATCAAGCGCATCGGCTACGACAACACCGATTTCGGCATCGACTACCGCGGTTGCGCGGTCATGGTCTGCTACGACAAGCAATCGCCGGACATCGCCCAGGGCGTGGACGAAGGCGCCGGCATCGACCTGGACCAGGGCGCCGGCGACCAGGGCCTGATGTTCGGCTATGCCTGCGACGAGACCGCCGAGCTGATGCCGGCCGCGATCCACTACGCGCACCGCCTGGTCGAGCGCCAGTCGCAGCTGCGCAAGGACGGCCGCCTGCCGTGGCTGCGTCCGGACGCCAAATCGCAAGTCACGCTGCGCTACGTCAACGGCCGTCCGGTCGCGGTCGACACGGTCGTGCTGTCGACCCAGCACGCGCCGGAAATGCAGCACAAGCAGATCGAGGAAGCGGTGATCGAGGAGATCATCAAGCAGGTGCTGCCGCGCGAGTGGCTGGTCGACACCAAGTACCTGGTCAACCCGACCGGCCGCTTCGTCATCGGCGGTCCGCAGGGCGATTGCGGCCTGACCGGCCGCAAGATCATCGTCGACACCTACGGCGGCGCCAGCCCGCACGGCGGCGGCGCGTTCTCCGGTAAAGACCCGACGAAAGTGGACCGTTCGGCGGCGTACGCGGCGCGTTACGTGGCCAAGAACGTGGTGGCGGCCGGGCTGGCGCGCCAGTGCCAGGTGCAGGTCAGCTACGCCATCGGCGTGGCGCGCCCGATCAACATCACGGTCTACACCGAAGGCACCGGCGTGATCCCGGACGACAAGATCGCCCAGCTGGTGATGGAGCATTTCGACCTGCGTCCGAAAGGCATCGTGCAGATGCTGGACCTGCTGCGTCCGATCTACGCCAAGACCGCCGCCTACGGCCACTTCGGCCGCGAAGAGCCGGAATTCACCTGGGAACGCACCGACAAGGCCGCGATCCTGCGCGAAGCGGCCGGCCTGAAGTAAGCCCGCCCGGCTTGGTAAAAAACGTCCTGCGGGACGTTTTTTTTTGCTAGAATGCACCCTCCGAGGAGCGTTGCGACGAATCATGAATTCGCCAGGCTCGGAGTCCCAAACCGCGCTCACGTTACTTTTTTCAACAATGAAAGGAGGGCGTGATGAACGCCGTACTCAAATCCGCACAAGACTTCCTGGTCGCCGATATCTCCCTGGCCGCCTGGGGCGATAAAGAAATCAAGATCGCCGAAACCGAAATGCCCGGCCTGATGATGATCCGCGAGGAATTCGCCGCCGCGCAACCGCTCAAGGGCGCGCGCATCACCGGTTCGCTGCACATGACCATCCAGACCGCCGTGCTGATCCAGACGCTGGAAGCGCTGGGCGCCGCCGTGCGCTGGGCCTCGTGCAACATCTACTCGACCCAGGACCACGCCGCCGCCGCCATCGCCGCCGCCGGCACCCCGGTGTTCGCCATCAAGGGCGAAACCCTGGACGAATACTGGGACTACACCCACCGCATCTTCGACTGGCCGGCCGACGCATCGGGCAACGCCGTCTACTCGAACATGATCCTCGACGACGGCGGCGACGCCACGCTGCTGCTGCACCTGGGCGCGCGCGCCGAAAAAGACATCTCGGTGCTGGCCGCGCCGGGCTCGGAAGAAGAGATCTGCCTGTTCAACGCCATCAAGACCCACCTGGCCATCGATCCGGCCTGGTACTCCAAGCGCCTGCCGCACATCCTGGGCGTGACCGAGGAAACCACCACCGGCGTGCACCGCCTGTACCAGATGCATAAAGAAGGCAAGCTGGCCTTCCCTGCGATCAACGTCAACGACTCCGTCACCAAGTCGAAATTCGACAACCTGTACGGCTGCCGCGAATCGCTGGTCGACGGCATCAAGCGCGCCACCGACGTCATGATCGCAGGCAAGGTCGCCGTCATCGCCGGTTACGGTGATGTAGGTAAAGGTTCCGCCCAGGCCATGCGCGCGCTGTCGGCGCAAGTATGGGTCACCGAAATCGATCCGATCTGCGCGCTGCAGGCCGCGATGGAAGGCTACCGCGTCGTGACCATGGACTACGCCGCCGAACACGGCGACATCTTCGTCACCTGCACCGGCAACTATCACATCCTGACCGAGCAGCACATGCTGGCCATGAAGGATCAGGCCATCGTCTGCAACATCGGCCACTTCGACAACGAGATCGACGTCGCCGCGCTGAAAAAGTACACCTGGGACAATATCAAGCCACAGGTCGACCACGTGATCTTCCCATCGGGCAAGCGCATTATCCTGCTGGCCGAAGGCCGCCTGGTCAACCTGGGCTGCGGCACCGGCCACCCATCGTATGTGATGTCGTCGTCGTTCGCCAACCAGACCATCGCCCAGATCGAGCTGTTCGCCAACACCGACAAGTACCCGGTCGGCGTGTACGTGCTGCCTAAGCACCTGGACGAAAAAGTCGCGCGCCTGCAGTTGAAAAAACTCAACGCGCAACTGTCCGTGCTGACCGATGAGCAAGCGTCGTACATCGGCGTGTCGCAGCAAGGTCCGTACAAGCCGGATCACTACCGTTATTAATTGACGACGAAGGCGGGGCCGCGTGGCTCCGCCTTTTTTCCATTCTTGCAGCGAGTCCCCTTTATGCGTTTGGTCCTTACCTGGTTAATCAATGCGATCGCCTTGCTGGCGGTGCCTTACCTGATGCATTCCGTCGATGTCACAAGCATAGGCGCGGCCCTCATCGCTGCTCTTGTACTCGGCCTGGTCAATACGCTGATACGCCCCGTCCTGTTGCTGCTGACGTTGCCCGTGACCGTGGTGTCGCTGGGATTGTTCATCTTCATCATCAACGGCTTCATGTTCTGGCTGGTGGCGCAATGGGTGGACGGCTTCCATGTCGACAGCTTCCTGTCGGCGGTCGGCGGCGCCTTGTTGTACAGCGTGATTTCCTGGGCCTTGTCGACCTTACTTTTGAAGACATCCGATGGATAAGCACAATTTCAGTATCGAGTTCTTTCCGCCGAAAACGGCGGAAGGCGCGGACAAGCTGCGCGTCACGCGCGCCAAGCTGTCCGAGCTCAAACCCAAATATTTTTCCGTGACCTTCGGCGCCGGCGGCAGCACGCAGCGCGGCACGCTGGACACCGTGACCGAGATCCTGGCCGCCGGCGAGGACGCCGCGCCGCACCTGTCCTGCGTCGGCGGCTCGCGCGAGTCGATCCGCGAGATCCTGGCCGAGTTCAAGTCGCACGACATCAAGCGCATCGTGGCGCTGCGCGGCGACCTGCCGAGCGGCTACGGCGGGGCCGGCGAGTTCCGTTACGCGAACGAGCTGGTGGAGTTCATCCGCCAGGAGACCGGCGACTGGTTCCACATCGAAGTGGCGGCCTATCCGGAAGTGCACCCGCAGGCCAAGTCGCCGCGGGACGACTTGCTGGCGTTCGAGCGCAAGATCAAGGCCGGCGCGAATGCGGCCATCACGCAGTATTTCTACAACGCCGACGCCTACTTCCAGTTCGTCGAGCAGACCCGCAAGCTGGGCATCGACGTGCCGATCGTGGCCGGCATCATGCCGATCACGAACTACACGCAGTTGATGCGCTTCTCCGACATGTGCGGCGCCGAGATTCCGCGCTGGGTGAGGTTGAAGCTGGCCAGCTTCGGCGACGACAGCGCCTCGATCAAGGCCTTCGGCCTCGACGTGGTGACGGCGTTGTGCGAGCGGCTGCTGGCCGGCGGCGCGCCGGGCCTGCACTTCTACAGCATGAACCAGGCCGCGCCGACCACCGCGCTGTGGCAACGCTTGGTGTGATTACTCGGTGATGATGCGGTCCAGCGCCACATCATGATCATCGCCGGCGAACGGCACCCGCAAACACTGGTAAGCGATGCCCAGTGTTTGCGGGCGCGGCTCCCGCGCCAGCGTGCGGTCGTAAAATCCGCCGCCATAGCCCAGCCGATAGCCCTGCGGGTTAAATCCCAGGCAAGGCACCAGCAGCGCCGGCGGATATACCGCTTGCAAGCGCAGCTCGGCCGGCACCGCCACTCCCATCGCATCCTTCACCATCGCCTCGCCGATGCGCCATTCGGCGAACTCCAGCGCCCGGTCCTTGGCCACCACCACCGGCAGCAGCAGCCGCGCGCCCAATCGCGCCAGTTCCGCGTAGGCTGGATGCAGATCCGGCTCGTCGCGCAGCGGCCAGTAGACGCCCAGCGCCTCGGGCCGCGCCGCCGTCCACCATGCCACCACTTGCTCGCCGATGGCCCGGTCCCACGCCGCCCGCGTCGCCGGGTCCAGCGCGCGCCGCGCCGTCAGCAAATGCTTGCGTAAATCCCCCTTTTGGTTCACGGCCGGGGCTAGTGGTTCGGTCGCGCTGCGTGGTATTCTAGGGTGGCTGGTCATATTGATTCAAGACTTAAGAGAGTTGCACATTGATTTCTGCTTCGAAATGGATCGCCGGCGCCCTCGTCGTTGCCGTCACCTCGCTGGCCCAGGCCCAGGATCCCGGCGCCGACAGCCGCAAGGAAGACGACTCCTTCCTGCTGCTGCGCGACGCCGTGCGCCAGGACGACGCGGCCAAGGCGGATTTCTACGCCGCCCGCCTGCCCAATTATTCGATTCCATCCTACGTTGATTATTATCGGCTGAAATCGCACCTGAAGGACGCGTCGCAGATGGAAATCCGCGACTTCATGAAGCGCTACGAAGGCCAGGCCATCGTCGACCGGCTGCGCAACGACTGGCTGCTGGACCTGGGCCGCAAGCGCGACTGGGCCACCTTCGACGAGCAGCTGCCGCTGTACGTGATCAACGACGACACCCAGGTCAAATGCTATGCGCTGATCTCGCGCGCGCTCAAGGGGCAGAAAGTGGCCGACGAGGCGCGCGCCTTGCTCACATCGCCCGCCGTCTACGGCGAGCCGTGCGCGCTGCTGATCGCGACCTTGTACCAGTCCGGCCAGTTCAGCATCGAAGACCTGTACGCGCAACTGCGCCTTGCCGGCGAATTCAACGCCACCGGCCAGGCGCGCCGCATCGTCGCGCTGCTGGACGGGAACGAGAAGAAGGCCGTACAGGCGGTGGACCTGCCGGCTCTGGCGCTGGCCAAGGGCGTGGGCGCCGGCCGCACCGAGCACGAGATCTTCGTCGTCGCCGTCGGCCGCATGGCCAAGACCAGCGTCAAGCTGGCGGTGCTGGCGCTGAACAAGGCCGCGCCGAAACTCACCCGGCAGGAAGAGCAGGAGGCTTGGGCCGCGATCGCGCTGCAATCGTCGTATTCGCTGTCGCCGGACACCTCCGGCTATTGGAACAAATCGAATGGCGCGCCGCTGTCGCTCGACCAGATGCAGTGGAAGACCCGCTACGCGCTGCGCGACGGCGACTGGAAGCAGGTCAGGAACAATATCCGCGCCATGCCGCAAACGCTGCGCAACGATCCGGCCTGGCAGTATTGGCTGGGCCGCGCGCTGATGGCGGAAGCCGGCGTGACCAGCCAGCCGACCGGCGAAGCGCTGCAGCTGTTCCGAGGCATCGCCGACCAGTCCAACTATTACGGCCAGCTGGCGCTGGAGGAAACCGGCAAGCTGATTACGATCCCGCTACCCGGCCTGCCGATCGGTCAATCCGAAATCGCGCCGATCGCCGCCAACCCGAACTTCCAGCGCGCGCTGAAGTTCTTCAGCATGCGCTTGCGTTTCGAAGGCACGCGCGAGTGGAACTGGGGACTGCGCGGCCTGAGCGAACGCGAACACCTGGCCGCCGCCGAATTCGCGCGCCAGAACAATATCCTCGACCGCATGGTCAACACCTCGGAGCGCACCCGCATCCAGGTCGACTACACGCAGCGCTTCCCGTCGCCGCACAACGACATCATGCATCCGACCACGCAGA
>Ga0247815_10001187_pt1 | contig 20155 bp, 22 predicted proteins | sample UWRJL194509B1_FD_181014 | JGI IMG/M metagenome (GOLD analysis project Ga0247815, IMG submission 181014) | Plant litter microbial communities from Arlington Agricultural Research Station in Wisconsin, United States - UWRJ-L194-509B-1 | ecosystem: Environmental > Terrestrial > Plant litter >...
ATTCGCACCAATCCCGAGTTCCTTCTCCATGCCTGTAGCAAACTCCGGAGACTGCTCTGCCATAATCGTTGCCAGTGTTGGCAGAATTCGGCTTGGATCAGTTCTCTCCTCTTTGTTAGAAGTACGCGAGCAGAAGAACGCCCCGCCTAGTATGACCTGGGTTTCGCGTTGCAGCTGACGGCACAGCGTCAGTGCGATTGAAGTCTTTCCCATGCCAGCCAGGCCGGCGAGCCAGAATATGCGGTTGGGATCGTTTATAACCCATGACAAAAACTTTTTCAGCACTTCTTTCCGCGTCCCTTCCATGCAACCGGCGTCTTCGGGCTGTGCAATATGTAACGCTTCTCGGACGAATCGATTGCCAATCGCTACAACGTATGAGAAAATGTCTAGATAGTGACGTTGAAACGTACCGTTCTTGATCTCTTTTATCACCTTTTCCTGGAGAGAGAGTGTGAGAAACGCGGCTCAAGGTGGGTCAGGAGAATGACACAACCTGTTTCTTCACGAGGTCCGGCGTCTTGTAGTCTGCACCGTCCGAGAAGACAAAGATGTTGACTGAGTTCTTATTCACAACTTCGCCGCCAAAGTTGTATGTGGCGTTACTGTTGTTGTTGATGATTTTTAGTGGATTGCTCGCGATTCCGACGATGCGCTGCGGGATATAACGTGAGTCCACTGATGAAGATCTGCGCACATGCACTCACCAGCGCGTATGGCTTTTCCTCGAGGCGCTAAGAGGCATGAGTAGCCATTAATAAATTATATTATGGGGTCCTAACCTTGCAAATGATGCCTAGGCGGCGCTGGACATCATCCAGGACCTCGATGCGCAGTCGATGCTTTGCGATCACCCCCCTCTTGACCTCTGCGGTACCTTCGTCCCCGACCTGGCGTAATCGTCAGCTCGGTAGTAACGCTCGTCGGTGTAAGCGAGATACCTCGAAGGCTTCCAAAAAGGAAGCAAGCAGGTCGAGCATGACATTGATGATGCCAAAGTTCCGCGTGTCCAACACAGACTGGTCGTCAGAAAGCACGCACGCCTCGATGCCTTTCCACAGCCGACAGATGATTCTGATTTTGAGATGAGTACTTTAACAGGAGACAAATGGCAGAGCATACCCGTAAATTGCGCGAACATGATCTTGGATTCTGCTGCCAGTGTCTGCTATTGGCACACCCGCGATGGCAATGACCGCCCGGAGCCTGACCCGGAGCACCTTCAACTTCTCGACCCTCAAAATTTCCTATACCGAAGGAATTAGAAGGCCCCACGGGATGATTTACGCAGTATACCGTACCTGGACGATATCCCCAAGCCTTAGGATTCTGACCAGCGCGTCTTTGAGCAGCGCAATAACATTGGGATCGGCGCGATTTACTGCGGCCCACAACTCGTAGACCGCCGATTTCAAAAGCTCGAATGCTACAGGTAATGAGGGGGTAGACGGACGGGTTGGCGGCACCCGTGCGGTGGCTGGATCTGCCGAAGATGGCGGATGGAGATGTGGACCGGAACAGTCCCCGACCGGCTCAGCCGCTCTGTTGAGGTCATGCGACATCGTATTTGAGACTTTTTGTGGCTCGAACGACGAGTGCGTGCTGACTGACGCAAAGGTACGAGCTCAAGGTGCACACGTGGTGGCTGCTGTCGCAGCGCCGCTCAAAAGCCTGCGGTGGTCACCAAACATACCAAAACGGTAATGTTGCATCTAGCTCCGTGATACTTTGACCTTCGATCCAGGGGCTCCTTACTATCCTCGCATTTCACGCGTGTCGTGCAGGTCTTAACACCGCCGCTCTCTCGGCATCGCACCCATGTTGCTCGTCGGCCCCAGCCTCCAGGCAACACACTCGCCATCTCGCTGCTTGTTGCCTGGCACAGCTGATAGCAGAAGAGTGCCATGTTTGGCATGTGTGCGCTGACCGTGAAGAGCCCGACAGACGGAGTCAGGAGGCGCACCGTAATCTGTGAATGAACCCCGGTGGCGCCGGCGACGGTAGTACGACAATGCATCGGGGACGTCACTGCCAGAACAAACACCACAGGGTAGTCAGTGACGATGGCTCTGACCCAGAAACTTGTAGGGAGCCGCTCCCTTGGCGGATCTTGTCCCTTTCCTCGACAAAGACGAATACATGTTATTTGTTCTGTTTGCTCAAGTTCTAGTAACTCCATCAATTTCGCTTGAAGGAAGAGCTCCAACCCGTTCGTCATGAATTGAACAAGGAAGAACAACCATCCACTTCGTCAAATAGAGTCTGCTCCGCAGAGCTCGTTCCTGGAACATTCCTCGCACAAAGTTCAGTAACCGCAGCGTCGAGATCAGCCTATGCTTTAGCTTCGGTTTACAGGCGCACAAGTTGTGCCTTGTCAATCTCCTTGCTCCGTGAACACAGTACAAAGGTACAGTGAAATTACACGATCAAAGAAGAAACGAGGACAGGATAATGGCGATGACCGCCAAGGAATTCGTCGTGCTGATGCGCGAAGGAAGGTCCTCTATGGGTACGCCGGCGCACTAGTGTGAGTATGGGCTGTAGGATGGTAGTGCGGAGAATGCGGTGATTTGAACGACGAAGGATCAGATATCCATTGGTTCAGGGCAACGAGAGGGTATGATAAGGACATGATTGGGCATAGAGGCAAGTCCATATGAAGTGGATGTAGGTTGCTGTCCGTGCCGTGTTGGAATGGACACCGCGCTCACTCCCACCATACCTCTACACGCCTCTCTCTGTGCAGCCGCACTAGACTCCACTTCAATCACATCATATCCAAGCACGCGAACGTAAACGTGTTTAAAGCTCGGATGGAGGGAACGAGCCGTACTTTGAGATGAAGAGGCTCAGCGGGGCAAGGGCGTGGTGCGATCATTAGACATCTTGCGGCACCGCAACGTGTGACGCAACAAGTTGCGGTGGAGCTGGCACGTCTGTGGAAGTAAGTTCCGGCGCATCTTCCCCCGCCCTCTTCCTCATTGTTTCCAATCTCTGTTCACGGCCGGTGCCTCTCAATCGCAATAAACTGTTGAATATTGAGGCCGTGTGGCGCGGTGCCATGCCGTGTGGTGTTTACCACGTCAATTTCGCATCGGGCAAGTGGCCCGTTCGCATGTATATTAGTTAGTGATTTGCGGCAATCACACACCTTGCCTTGCTGCCATCTCTCTTGCGTGACCTTAGGGTGTTTCTGCCCGTCTCTATCATGTACTAGGGCCTTTCTGCCCATCTCTGTCGTGTCCTCTCTTGCGTTGATCACTCTGATCGCTTATCGGATCGCTCACAACTTCAATCTTGCCATCTTCCTTATTGGCGCATTTTTCGCTCATCCTCAATATAAACATGCAGTATTCCCTGTTCCAAACATGTATGTAACTTGCCAAGTAAGCCATTCCTCAGTCAAGCGCACTGTGGTGCCTGTACGTGAGCCACCACCCTGCGGCCTGACTCTACCGCAAGGCAGCACCACCAGTAAATCTAGCAGAATCTCAAGGATGAAGCTGGTCCTAAGGAAAAGGATTTGGACGTTGGGTACCAGAGAATGAGACGCTACAACAAATGATGAATAACTAATCGACGATTCAGACATCATTGACTTTTGCTTGCCTCCATCTCTCTCGTCACATGCACAACGGGGAGGGCGGTATTTTCCGTCCCGGAATACTTTGATCGCCGCCTGAAGGTATTCCTTCGGTATTATCTGTATTACAAACGGCTCTAATGGCCATTACAAATTTTGTAGTGTCAGCATATATATAGGCTATTCATATTTATGGCCAAAAATTAAATATATATCTAGAGATAAATATACATATAAAAATATCCGTGATGCACTTGGATTGATCTGAATCGATCCATATCGTGATCCACATGCAGATGTTCATGCATAAATATAAATAAGGTCATTACGGAATTTCAGCTTGCGCATTGCCCATCCTGCTTTGTAAGAACAATTTTGGAATTGCCTAGATTGGTTTAAGAGAAGGATGAGGGTACTGTGCTACATTGTCGGTGTAAGATGTTGGTGGGGTACGAGGAGAAGGTGGGTTTCTCACCTGTTGCTTTTTCCTAATTAACGTAAATTTTCTTACGATAGATCTCTTCAGGGGACTCCCAGCTAGGCCTATCATTCATCTTATGTATCTAAGGTGGGATATGAATGCAAGGGGCGGTGAATACTTTAGGTGGTGGTGTTCACTCAGCTCCTTCTGCCAATCCATCGGGTAGTTCTCATACCTATGGCTTAATTAGTCTCCTTTTGACTCAGAAAACCCCTTGGAAGATGACTCATGTGCGGTGGGCGCGGTACTGCGATGCAAAACTGCTGTAGCCAGCTAGTCCCTCCAGGTGCTATACGGACATAGATAGAGGCCACCACAATTTTGAGCATGCAAAGAGACTTGAATTTGAGTGCAATCTATTGGAAAGGGCCGATCTGAACACCTGGAGTCGCATAGATCTTCCTGTTGTGAAGTCATCTCGTAGTTCACCACCAACACCCGCCGCCACCCCATTAATGTATCACTACTGCGACCAACCAGATTAGCCTCAAATAAGTCGCTTTAACTCTGAGAACACATTTCATGCTCCAGTGTCTTCTTTTTAAGACCAAAGATGCTGTCCAATGTCTGCTGTTGTGATGCTTCTGCACACAATGTGCCCACATCCTTTGTATTCTACACAAGTACAAAAATATGCATATTTATGAGGCCAGTGGCCTTGAAAGATCTCATGTAAGTTGACTCGGAGCTAGGGACTGTTGTTGTGGCCCGAGCAATGTATATGTGCCTCGAGAGTATAACAGCCACCACAACCCTCCAAGAGCACTGACATGACTCTACAGTATACCGATTAATTACACAGCTACTAAATCGGAGCGAGTTACAACAGCCAATGTCACTACAGTCCTTCAGAGTGAAAGGCAATTGTGCCGTCTCTGTGACACGAGCATGCTGGACCATTCACAGTGTATGATCTACCGAAAAACGGCCGATGTATGGCTCAACATGTAGCAGTAGAGGTGCTGATTGGTTTTCCTGCGCATCTGTAGATGTTCTGGTCGTCACTGTTGCAAGTATTTGTTGTGTCGCACCAGCACGCAAATCCCAAACTCCGATCAACCTCGCCCCCTGGATTGCTGAGCTCGATAAACCCATTTAATCCTGATAAATTGTAAGTGAATTAATACAGAGAATGTATTTGAGACTTTCTAGACGGCATGCAAGCCCCCTGCAGTTGAAATACTCATAGTAGTAAAGGTGGCTACTACTACTTCACAAGCTGGTTGTGTAACTTGTGTTTCTCAGTCAAAATGGCAGTGATGGCCCGTGGTTACCTGAAACTTTCGAAATACTCTGTTCGACTTGCCGTGGCTCGCTGTTATATGTCTGATCAGTCTCGCATCACCTCCCCACAGTCGTTGGGAGTTTATGCAAAATCCAGGGTCGTTGTTGTACATATTCTAGTTCATCTTATTGTTATTTGACACTAATGGACATGAAATAGAACTTTTATTTCACTGTCACCGTCATCATTTTCTTGACACAAATTGGCCATGAATTTGATTAGCCGCGATACCCCAGTGTCAGGGATACTGAAGGAATACCTTCAGGCGGCGATCAAAGTATTCCGGGATGGAAAATACCGCCCTCCCCGTTGTGATGCTGGCGTTGTAGAAAGTAAGTCACAGCACTGTCGGGGAGGTACTGCTAGCATTTTCAAACGAGGCAACCCACTTCACGTGAAGATGCGATTATCGGGTTCTTTCCCACCCAAAGAAATTGGTGCCCACAGAAGAGTCCTCGTTGGAGCATGATAATTGCTCCTGTTTCGTTGCACAACGCCCGTAGTCAGTCCAGATCTACTCTGAGAGATCGAGACTCTGCAACCTCATTTTCAACAAGGCTGAGCACACGGGTTGAGTTCAGAATCAAGTCTTACTGTTGAAAGCTTAAAACTTACCAAATATGTTCCTCTCAGGGTGTGTCGTTGTACCCATCAGGAGGCCGACACCGTACATCGACCCAACAGTTTTATAGCACCTTCACTCAGGGTCGAAGCTTTTTGCGGCACTCAACAAACCTGTGAAGCACTCCTTTGCACACTACACATGTAATAGTAATAAAGAACGGCAATAGGCACTTATTCTCGCAGAGGAGAAGGTGTGCGAGGGATGTGCCGGGAAATGCATCCGCAAATGTGCCGGCCCCACCGCAACATGTTGCGTCACATGTTGCGGTGCCGCAAGATGTCTATTGGGAGGAAGAACAGCGGCGCCTGTGAACCTCATTAGGAAGACTGACAAGCGAATACACTGTCGGTGGTCGACACAAAACCAGAGAAGAAGGGAAGCAGCCACGCGTGACGCACATGTAGCCCTTCCATTATGATCAACCTTTCGAACATGCAGGCTGTGCGTGTAGTTAGAGAGTGGACCTGCGACAAGTACAAGCCTAGAAACTCAAAGTCAGCAGCTGTAGCCAACACGAGAAAGAAACAGCTCACTGAGGTTCCTGATGGGCAGGATGCGCACGGGAGCGCTGAGGTACAAGATCTATTTCAGGTCCGTTTTAGCTGTTTGGCGTCAGCTAGAACATCTCGCGAGCAAAAGGAAAACTAACTTACCCATGTCATGGTCTTTTGTCACGGATCCAACTCCTCCCGGACCGAGACCAATCTCGCCAAAGCTTGCCACGAAGTCCGTAATGGTGTCGTCGTCGATAACCACTCTAACACGAATGCCTAGCCCTAGTAAGAAGCTCACGGAAAGACGGAGAGGTTCAAGGTGAATCATGATTTGGAGGGTGGACAGTAGCCAGGCGCGAGCCGTGCTGCACACGAGGAAAGACGGGTGGCACGATGATGAAATGCGATTGAATGCGAAGAGTTGGGTGGCTCTACAAGTCGGAGAGTAAAGGAGGCATCGATGAGCAAAAGCACGAGTTGTCAGTTCAAATGTTCAAATGTTCAAATGTTCTGGCTGGCGCAAGCAAACACTCAGACCGCACCATTCGTGGCGGCTTTACTTGGGTAATACGCCGCGGTTTCGAAGATGGCGCGGAGGATGTCGATAGGCAGTACCGGAGCGCTCATCGTGGACCTTGCGCCGTGTTTGTTGTGCCGTTTTTTGCAGTGAATACTAAGGGAAAATGTTACTGAGTGGTGATTGAAGACATCGTTGTGGTTCTTGTACCTCGATGCATCCTTTTTCTAAAGTGCTTTACTGAGGCGCCTAAACATTCTCAGTATTAGATCTTCAAGCAATATCTCGTGCGTATCTTTGTCTCGGTCTTCATCCGCTGGCTCTATGAGAATAATTTCTTCGCTGCCCGATCTCCGAGAGTCGATTACTCGTCATCGTACCCCACCATCCATACTTCCACCTCACTGACCACTGAGGGATTCCGGATATCACAGGAGGCTCGGGCTCTACGTATTAGAAGCCCATTCGCCGTGATGCAGATGAAGGCGGTTCACTCGCCCCACCACCAGCCGAAACGACACCACACACCTCAATCTCAGGCTGGCTACAACTCATAGATCCACCCTCTAAACGCTTATAATACAATTAAAATGCGACTTAGATCATTAAAATAGAACTGTAAGCCATTTTACTAGCTCGAACTGGGGAGATGACTAGAATTGACATGCGACGGAAACACGTTCGGAAACACCCCCTCTTCCCGCGCGCTCGCCCACTCCTCAGAAACCCCTGTAATAGTCCAGTCAACCACTCTCACGCCCTTCTTATCAGTACATAGAAAGATCCTGTAGATGAAAGAAGCTCGAAACCGGAGCTTTAAACGTGCCTTTTTCGGGCATAACTTGGAACTGAGTTGAAGGATTGTCAATTCCACGTCATGGCGGAACTACGGGTCCATCTCGTGGTCAGAACCATTCAAAATCTCATTTTTGGCTTCAGAAACACAGTTTATGAACTTGACACAGATCTAGTTCTCTAATAAGGAATTGGTCTTCTATGGTCGTACCCAGGTGAGAGTGGTTGGCTGAATGTTCGAGTCCGCCGACCCACGCGTCTCTCTACGCAGCCGCGCATCTCTCATAGCCTTTGCTTTAGTATTTGTGCTTGGTTAGCAGAAGAAGCTTGAGAAACAATAATCTGCATAATTCTTGGCCTGGGTTTGACAGACGGGGAATGGGGTGGGAATGTGTTATGAAAAGTTACAGACCGAGAGTAGTCAGGCAGCAACAGACACAGCGAAAGAACGAGCAAGCTCCCCGATAGGCGTGATCATTCTAAACTACGATCCCATCCTGACGGAAAAGCTGACGAAGAAAGACTTGAAAGTAGGGAAAGACACGACCGAGGAAGGCGGATGCTGACACCATGGAGGACAGTCTCAGGGCCGAACAAACAAAATGGCACGCACCTGATGTATCCCAGCGTCCACGTTGTCCTTCGCCAGCGGTCATTTGAATGGGCATTGGAATCGCTATCGCCTGAGTAGACAAAGAAGACGCACTCTCAGACCGAGTGTGGTGTCGGGGATGATGGATGCGCTGGTGGTCGTGCCGACGTTCATCGCCCAGCTAAACATCTCGAACTTGCTGCTAGACAGGCCTGGAAGTGTGGTGTGTGACGTTGGTAGCGCGTTGAGGAGGTTGCTCGACAGCGGGCCGTGAGTCAAGGCCGACGCGATGGGAGCAGCGACGACCGTGAACGCCAAAGCTGTTGCGCGACTCGTCTTACCGAGACCGCTCGGTCGATTCGATGATGCCGATGATGGATTGTGTGTTGGCGCGTGATCGGCTAGAACTAGTGGTGACACTCTGACACGAAAAGGGCATGAGTTAGCCGACTAATCCAACGGTGTATGGACCAATGTGAAAGAGCGAATGGCACGTGTAGGAGAGATAAATAACGCGCGAGGATAACAGGACGACAAGAAAGAGTTTGCGAGCAGGGATGGCGATTGGCGGCGTGGAAGTTTGGAAGAACGGAGAGCAAACAAGTGCCATGACACCTCGACCGAGTCAAACACACGCGGCGGCGACTGAGTTGCCGATCTCTGAGGTGATGTACCCCCAAGAAGAAGCGGCGTGGCAGGAGCAACGGGGTATGCGTAGTGGATGTCCTCTGACCGCTCGTTGCTTAGACCCGCGCCAGGTATGCTGGACGTGGTACCAGGACTCGTAACAGTCCAAGCGATACATCATGGTGGAGTACCGGGGTTGAGCGGAGACGACGGCGAGGGTCTTGCTGCCCAATTGCATGAAACAGCGGTGAACGCGAGGATTTAAACGAGCGAGAGGCACAAGGGCGGACGGCGCAGTCAACGAGGTTGGCGACGCGCATAGCAATTGGGAAGGGTAGAGGGAAGGTATAGCCATAGTAGTGTTAAATGTAGGCTTGAAACAGCGCGGGGACCACAACACAGCGGTCGAGTGTCACATGCCAGCGATGAACGCGCAATCGGGAACAGGTGCTGCCACAATGGCTCAGCAAAGTCTAAAGAAATCCGCAGAATGTTGTATGTCAACAAGGCAGGAACGTGATGCTGAGAAACAAGGCAGGAAGAATGGGGCAGAACGACTCTCACCTGCACGCCACATTTTCGCTACAGAGTTCTTCATAGCCTTGCACGGCTCGGCTGATAGCGTGTGTATATGCATGATGCGGGATACGAGGCGCTCGAGTCCTTTCTGGTCGACCACCGGTCCCGCGACGAATTTCGGCGACTCAGGAACCCTCGCAAAACTCGCAACAGGACTACTTGACGCATTTGGTGGGCGTAGTCGCCATGATCCTGGTGGTGAAGTCATCTGGCTCAGAGAAGAGATGATGTGTGGTGACGATCAGGCCGCGTAAGCCCTGCGCGAAAAGGAAGAAGGGAGAAAGATAGCGACAGGATTGCCGGGATTGGCAGGGGGGCGCTTGTGCACACAAGCCGGAGGTGACGCGACGGCAAGTGACCCAGCAGCTGTCACGCGTGGTTAACTGTTGCTTGTGCCCGTTGTGCGGACTTCAAGCAGGGCAAGCACTGGAAGACACCGACCACGTGCGCTCCTTGCCTTCCTGGTTTTCTACGCCGTGGACATCTATTTCCCTCCGTCACATCCCTCGACATGAAGAAATTCTTCAAGAGAACAAAGAAAAAGGCCAAGGAAGTGGTCGATAGCTTGAGGCCATCATCGCGCCAAGGCAGATCAGAGTCTCCTGCATCCCATGCATCAGCACAGTCTACTCCCAATATTAACACAGAAGCGCCGCCGACCCCACCACTTCAGCTGCAGCCGGGTGCGACTGCCTTACTCTCATCACCCGTACAGAGTGGGACCTCCACACCGCTGCTTGGACTTGACAAAGAGAAACCTGCCACCGTGTCCTCGTCACCCGCGGACGCTACGACAGCCCATGCACCTCCTTCTGCACCTACTTCTGCTCCCACGGCCGTCGTTTCGGAAATTCATCATCTGCTCACGGCCATTCGTGATGCGTCAGATATGTGTCTTCCTCTCAAGGCTGCCGTCGTCAGTATGCTCAAGATATGGGACGTATGCGAGGTGAGCTCTCTCGTACTGAGGTTGCACACTGAACTCATTCGTCCCTTGTAGAGGACCGTGCAGCTCAATGAAGAATTCATCAAGCACAAGGAGAAATTCGAGCTACTGCTGACGGTCACAGCTACCCAACAAGGCGAAGCTGGGTTCGGCGACAACCCACACGAACGCCTGGCAGATATTGCGGCGTATGTTCTATAGCAGATTTTTTTCTGAGAAGTAATGCACTGACTCTTATCAGTGCCTTTCAAAACCTTGCCAATGCCGTTCAAGCCAATTTCGATCGCGGGCTTACTTCACGAATGCTCCAATCTGACAACGACATTAGCGAGGTCAAAAACCTGCTTGACAAGACGATGTCGCTCATTGACGTTCTCGAGGTGAGTATGAGTGAGGTACTGTTCTCAGCTCACAGGATGCAGCTTGAGGGCGTACCTGTCGAGATTGGCGTTGACCACATCAAGGCTCAGCACGTTGTGGACGAAGCTGCACGCGGTGTCGACGACATCAACAAAGTACGAATCCGTTTATTCCCGAGAAGCGAGCTAAATTGGTTTTCTCAGCAACTTTCATCAGCGATGCAGCTGCAGGAGGCTATAGAACACGAGGAGCACTTGGTCCGTACTGCTTGAAAAGTGTTCTATCTCCTGACCCTGGCACCCATGCAGCGGCAGCTCAGAAGAATCATCGCTGCTGGTAAGTTGACGTCGATTTCGCACGGATTCAAGTTGACCTTTGTAGCTCTTAGCAAGCACTATGTCTCTCAAGCAGAGTACGATGCACAACAGCGATCTGGATGCATGGAAGGCACTTGCGTCGAGGACCTCAACACAATTCTACGCTGGATCATGGACCCCAAAGCCCAACCGATCTTCTGGCTTGGAGGTATGACGGGCACTGGTAAAACCTCTATTGCTTGGAGCATCTGCGAGCGCGTCAGAGCAGAAAACACGCTATGTCTCGGTGGCAGCTTCTTTTGCTCTCGATCGAAAGGCTCGGCTGCTCAGCGCGACGTGCGTTGCGTCATCCCAACTGTTGCTCAGATGTTGGCGCGCCAGTCGGATGAGTTTGCCGCTGCACTGGCTGCAGAATTGATGGAGGAGCCCGACCTCGCCTACAAGCAGGTCAATGTTCAAGTCGAGCGGTTGTTGCGCAAGCCCCTTGCAGCCCTCTCACCCTCCCCGCAATCTGTTGTGTTTGTCGTCGATGCTCTCGACGAGTGTGGGGACCAGCCGACAACCACTACGTCTAGCTACAATTCCGAAACTCACACCGCAGTCGGCGAGATGCTCGAGGCACTCATCGACTTCTCTCGCTCTTCCGCTAATGTCCCGGTCAGGTTCATTGTCACCTCTCGACTTGAAACTCATATCCGCGAGACGTCGATCACGGACGTCAAAGTTACATCGGCCCTTCATATTCACACAATCGACAAGAGGCGAGTCACAAACGACATACACTTGTACATTAGCGAGACATTTTCCAAGGCGTCGGCAACCGAACCGTGGTTCACCGACAGTGATATCGAGATTCTTGCGGCACTGGCTGACGGCCTGTTCATCTTCGCGGCGACTGCGACAAAGTACATTCTCGGCGGCGGGAGGGGGCTTCGAGAGAAGCGTCTCAACGACCTAGTCTCGCTGCTGCAGGCGAAGCCGGGTGGCTTTACTGTCCATCCACTTGATCTTATGTATTCTTTAATACTGATGGAGGCATCACGTTCTGACATGGTCAAACCCAATGAGCTGCAGCAAATACTCAAAGTAGTGGCTGCGATTCTCTCGACGCGCATGGCTCTTTCTATCAACGCGTTGTCTATGCTGTTGGACCTCTCTCCGGAGGATATCCGCGGCTGTCTCGATCGTCTGCACGCCGTCGTGTATCTACCCGAGGACAACCATGACGCCAGCCTGCGTACACTGCATGCGTCCTTTGACGACTATCTGTTCACGCGAGCTGCGCCTGAAATCCGCATCCCCGCCACCCTCGGACACAACGAGCTCGCGCACGGCTGTCTTCGCAGGATGGCACAACATGACCTCGACTTCAACATCTCGCGCACTCCATCTTCGTATGAGCCCAACCCACAGACGGATCCCGACTGGATCTCACTCTCCCTCCGTTATGCATGCTTGCACTGGGCACACCACATTCAGTCCGCAGCAGTTCAACCAACACTCGACGAAGCGGTCAACACGATCTTTCGTCCCAAGTTTCTGTTTTGGCTCGAGGTTCTCAGCGTCCTAGGTGAGGTCGGTAGAGCATCTGGACTGCTTCGTATCGCCGGCTTTGCGGTGAGTTCTGCCTCCATCCCTCAATCATCTGATATGCTCAACGCAACTAGGTAAAAATGAAAGAAGCCTTTCGGTTCCTGCGTGATGCCAACTCGTTCGTAGCATCATCACGCGCAGCCATCGAATGGAGTGCGCCACACATCTATCTCTCGGCTCTGCCTTTTGCACCAAAGGACTCCCTCGTCTTCCAAGACTTCTCATCTCTTCTCAGCGGCGTGATCTCCGTGGAAACATTTGGCATCGATCGTCACGGCGGCCGACTACTCATGAACCTTACCGGGCATGAAGGCGCGATCCGCTCCGTTGCATATTCGCCAGATGGGAGGCAGCTTGCCTCAGGCTCTGAGGACGGTACGGCGCGGATTTGGGATACACTGACTGGCGAGGAGACTGTTGCTCCGCTACAAAGCGGCGATGGTGGGGTGAATTGTGTTGCCTTTGCAGGCGATGGCCAGCGAGTTGTCTCAGGAACAGATGGCCACAATGTGTACATTTGGAGCGTAATAACGGGCCGCTTAGCAATGCATCCACTACGTGGTCACTCTGACCGTGTTTGGGCTCTGGCGCTCACGTCAAATGGTCGACTCATAGCATCAGGATCTCAAGACAAGTCGGTCAGACTGTGGGACGCTACAACAGGCCACGCTCTCTCAGTTCTAACTGGGCATACCGATACTGTTTGGACTGTTGCGTTTGCATCTGATGGATACACCCTTGCATCTGGGGCGGGGGACTGTACTGTCCGCCTTTGGAATGTCCGCACCCTTGAACCGCAGGGAGCGCCCCTTCACGGCTCGGATGGCTATGTATTGTCCGTAGCATTTTCACCGGACTGTAAGCTCATTGCTGCAGGATTCTATCAGGCGCAGGAAATTCGCATCTGGAATGTGTCCACCGGTCAGGAGATTGGTCCACCACTTGGTTCAGGGTGTGTCATTGCGAGCCTCGTCTTCGCACCTGACGGATCATATATCGCATCGAATGACCCTCAGGGTATCCGCTTCTTGGACTGGAAGACTGGTCAGGATGTCACGCCGGCTCTTAGTGGTCATGCTGAGTCTGTCGCTGCTCTCTCGTACTCTTTGGATCGGCTCCACATTGCGAGCGCCTCGAGAGACCGCACTATTCGAATTTGGGACGCAGAACACTCGCCGGATGCACTTTACATTGCGTCGGCGTATAAGGATGGCACGATTAGAATCTGCACCGCTGGAAGCCGACAGGAGGTGGGTCAGGATCTGGACCAGCCGCCGCTGGCGCACGATGGCGTCATAACCTCAATGGTTGTTTCTCCGTGCGGCGGATTCGCTGTATCCGGGTCGGCTGATCGCTCAGTTCGTGTTTGGGACATGCAGACATGTAGACCGCGGCTCGCACCGCTGCTCGGGCACGCAGGAATCGTGCGCTCGGTGACCATATCATCTGATGGACGCATGATTGCTTCGGCGTCGGCATCAGTAGATCACACTGTTCGCCTGTGGAATGCGATGACGGGTGAGGCGATCGGTGATCCACTGGTGGGCCATGAGGACGATGTCAGGGCGGTGGCCTTCTCGCCTGACATGCGGTGCCTCGCATCGGGATCCGACGATTGTACCATTCGCATATGGGATACCACGACACGTCAGCCCCGGGGAGCTCCGTTACGCTGTACTGGCTGGGTGTTCACGGTGGCCTTCTCACCCGACAGTTCACTCCTCGCTGCTGGTGACAGCTGTGGATGCATTTATCTCCGGCATACCGACACGGGCCAATCAATATACGAGCCGCTCCAGGCCAACGATGACGCGATCAGATCTGTTGCTTTTGCACCCAATGGTGCTCGTATTATATCCGGAGGTGACGATAAAATGGTCCGCATCTGGGACATCAAGACGAGACATCAGTTTCTCTTACTTGAGGGTCATATCGGCTGGGTGAATTCGGTCGTTTCTTCTCCCAGCGGAGAGTTCATCTGCAGCGGGTCAGTTGATAAAACTGTTCGTGTATGGAATGCGGCAACCGGTGCCCCAATCACGATACTATATGGACACATGTCTCCAGTGATATCCGCGACATTTACACTAGACGGGAAGGCAGTTGTGTCATGCTCCTACAACGGGACTGTCCGTGTCTGGGATGTGAACCTCACCGGCTCCGCTCCCCCAGCAAACCCCGACGATCCGGTCGCAGTACTTGGTACAGCTACATTGAACCATGGATGGCTAGTGGGGGCATCAGGCGAGCTTCTACTGTGGGTGCCGGCGGATTATTGCAGATATATATCCGTACTTTCCTGCACGCAGCCAATCATTCGGCATCACTTCGCCGTCACCATTGAAATTCGTAATAGGAATAACGGAGCGAACTGGACCTCGTGTTGGCGCAAGCACAGGCTCAATATCGCCCCCCTTGTCACATAATTTTATCATTGTCGAGTTTGATGGCTCGTGATTTGTCTCTATGTCTTTTCCCGTGTAATTTTCTGTTGTTGTTGATATGATGGTTTCGTGATGTACCGTATGCGATCATCTGCCCGTCACCCCGGAGATTTGCGATCACCTGCCCGTCACCCCACATCTCGATGATCCGAAAGCCCTAAACCTTTGCAGTCCCTATTATAGTAGTTTTAAATAATTTTAAGGAATTCTGTGAAATAAAAATCACATTATTTGGCCTGGGAAGGGTTCAGGCAGCTGTTTAGGTGAGTTTTGAATATCGGTCTTTCTGTACATCTAAATGAGCTCCTATTCTGAATCATATATTCATATTGTATGTGGACCAGCTCTATAAGCCTGCAAGAATTGCAAGAGGACTTGGGACGAGTCACACGCTGAAATACACTAAACTAAAGTTGAGCGGTCACCTCCCCGTCACCCCAGCCTACATCATCCCGGACGAGCAAGAGATCCCACGACACACCCACTCACGCTCAAGTGGTAAGACATGTATTTAGAAGGCGTCTATATGCTCATGTAAAGTATAGATGCATCACGTGGTTGAATCGTGCGGGGGTGAGGGGCAGACGATCACATACGGTAGTTGCTTTTGTGCCGGTGCCAGCTCAGCCTTTGACAGTGTGCAAATGACGAAGTGTCCGAATGGGTTCGTAATCAGAGTTACATGGCAGGAAGAGCAACATTGATCACATTCTGCTGCCAGCACAAGGTCCAATTCATGCCATAGTGTAGACCGTTTGGGTCGCGACTGATAAATACGCGAGCAGGTCCAATAACTAGTTTGATGGCGCCCCCTTGAAGAAACTGCTGATACTCCGGTGGAACCCAAAGGAGTAGTTCACGTGATGATCCTATGACCCAGTTTGCTCGATCAGACGTGTCAAAGAAGAGGTTGTCGTTCAAGGCTGCTATTGCATCGCCATTGTGATTGATGAATCGCATCCGAGTTTCCCACACGTCCCAAACCAATATCTGTGAGCCACACCCGGCCAGGATCGACTGGCCGTTGGGCGTCACTACAACAGACCTTACCGAATTTCCCCGAGTTGATGCAGTAGCAACAATTTGACCAGTTGTTGCATCCCACAGACGGACACCGCAACCGGCATTAGGGACCTTATAGGCCGAGCCACTGGCTATGAGCCGCCAGTCCGGACTGTACGTGAGAACTTGCTGGAGGTCAACTCGCCCGTTGCCCTTCAGAACGCAGGTACATTGTCCTGTGGCAACATCCCAAACGCTGCCCACTTTTTCCTGTGCGTCCCTGCCGCCGGTGCCGTCGATTCCATATGCCCACAGGCGTCCCACTGATAGGATATGCGTGCCTGTGCGCGAGAATTCCAGTGACAGAATTCCCTGCTTGTTACGCCAGGATGGCTTCAGCTTCTGTTCAGTGGGCCTGACCTGCCAGGTACGGAGTAGATCACCATTTGCCGCCTTCCACAAGGAAACATGTCCACTGCTATCACCTGAAGCAATAATCTGGCCATCAGGTGTAAACGCTACGGCGGTAACACCCGAGTGGCACTGCAGAGGACTGAAACTGGATGGCCGTCTCGTAGCAACATCCCAGATATGGACGGTCCCATCATTCGATCCTGATATGACCCACCTCGAATCAGGCGAGAACTTCACCGAGGTGATGCCCTTATCGTGTCCTCCTAGCAGTTCGCCAGCTGAAGCGCCTGTATCTGGGTACCAAAGGCGAACAGTGCCGTCCTCCGAGGCTGACGCGATCATGGATCCATTCGGCGCGATAGCCACCGAGTACACGCTTCCTGCGTGCCCTAGCAGTGGTGGAAGCTTTTGTTCACCAGTACGTGCGTCCCAAATCCGTACGGAGTGGTCATCAGAACCTGATACGAAAGTGGTGCTGTCAGGTGATACTGCAATCGAGTTGATCGAGTCGTCGTGCGCCGGGAGCGGCTCGACAGCCTGTCCACCGCTGCAAACATCCCGGATGTGACTGATGCCAACCACGTCAACTATGACGAGACCAGTACAGTGCGGAGAGAACGTTCTATAGACCAGCGAGTCTTTCGGCTCAAACGGCAATGCCGAAAGGTAGATGTGCGGTGCGCTACGTTGGATCGGTTCGCGGAACGATGTGAGAAAAGCGTAGGTGTCGCGCAGAAATACCAAAAGCTCAGGTAACTGGACCTAGCCAAAGAGTGAGCAACAGGGCGTCGCCCATACATCAGACGCACCGTTGCGGCTGCTAGATTTAGAATCGAGAGCGCACGCTCTATGTGACCCAGGACGCTCATTGCTTCGAGCCAGAATAGGGTCCGAGTTGGGAATACGTCATATATCATCTGGTCGAGCAGAGGAGGGTCCGGAAGGCGGGAAACATGATAGATCCAATGTAGACATGCGTACTCAAGTGAGAGTGTGATATTTTCAGGTCTGATGTCTTGATTGAACTCGCACGAAGACTTGCTCTGAGAAATGTTGAAGTAGAGACCGATTTCCATGATGCGGAGGCACCCCCTTGCAAGTTCTGCGTCGCCGAACGATCGGGGGATACGAACCTCGCTGGCTGCACGCTCAAAAAGGTAGTCCCCGAAGGAGGCATGAACCGTCCGGAGCTCCCGCTCATCAATATCTTCCGGCATATTTAAAATCGCATAAAGCCGCTCCAATGAGCCACGGATATCTTCCGTATCTCGTCCAAGTAGATCAGCTAGAATCGCCACCGAGAGTGGCTCCCGCGCGGCAAGAATACACGCCAACGCCCGCAGCGTCTCCTTGAGCTCTGAAGGCTCCACTGTTTTATCGTCCGATGCGCGAGTGAGAACACGCTCGTACATCGCGTCAAGGGGGCCGAGTGCCGCCCGGCTGCCGCGCCCTGCCGCCTTCGCAGTCTTTAGCCTTTCGATTCGTTGGTTCCGTCTTCTACCCTCAAGGATGTACTTGATCATGGTTGATGCAAAGATGAAAACGCCATCGGAGTGAGTAGCAAGTGCGGTGATGTCCTCATCTGTGTACCAGATCGTGTCCAGGGGATGCTTCGAGAAGGAGTTGGTGATAAACAATTCGACGTCCGCGATGACCGCCGTTTTGTCGATTGTATGCAGCCGAAGGATACTGCTGTCATCCGACTGGAAGATCGGGTGGTAAATTACGTGCGTCTCAGGGCGTGACGTAAGAATAAACTTGACTCTCGTGTCACGTGCAAGGGTGGCGATCGCATGGAGGAGCTTCTCGACCTGCGTCTCATTGACACACTCGTCCAGGGCATCAATGACGAACACTATGGTGCGCGAGGATGCTGAGAGGGAGGCGAGCGGCTTGCGAAGCAGGGAGTCTGCTTGCACATCGGCAGGTTGAAACGCGGCGTGAGGATTCGCACCGATCCCGAGTTCATTCTCCATGCCTGCCGCAAACTCCGGAGACTGCTCTGCCATAATCGTTGCCAGTGTTGGCAGAATACGGCTTGGGTCAGTTCTCTTCTCTTTGTTGGAAGTACGCGAGCAGAAGAACGCCCCGCCCAGTATGACCTGGGTTTCGCGTTGCAGCTGACGGCACAGCGTCAGTGCGATTGAAGTCTTTCCCATTCCAGCCAAGCCGGCAAGCCAGAAGATGCGGTTGGGATCGTGCATGACCCATGATAAGAACTTTTCCAGCACTTCCTTCCGCGTCCCTTCCATGCAACCGGCGTCTTCGGATTGTGTGATATGTAATGCCTCTCGGACGAACCGATCGCCAATCGCTACAACGTATGAGAAAATGTCTAGATCGTAATGTTGAAACGTACCATTCTTGATCTTTTCTATCACCCTGTCCTGGAGAGATTGTGTGTGTGAGAAACGAGGCTCATGGTTGGTCAAGAGAATGATAAAACCTGTTTCTTCACGAGGTCGGGCGTCTTGTAGTCCGCACCGTCCGAGAAGACAAAGATGTTGACTGAGTTGTTGTTCAAAACTTCACCACCAAAGTTGTATGTGGCGTTACTGTTGTTGTTGATGATATTCAGTGGATTGCTCGCGATTCCGACGATGCGCTGCGGGATATAAGGTAAGTCAACTTACGAATATCTGCGTGCATGCACTCACCAGAGCGTATCGCTTTTCCTCGAGGCGCTAAGAGGCATGATTAGTCACTAATATATCTTATCATTGTGATCTAACCTTGCAAATGACGCCCAATCGGCGCCGGGCCTCAATCGGGTGCTCAATGCGCAGCTGACGCTCTGCGATAATCTCCTTCTTGACCTCTGCAGTAGCCTCGTCCCCGACCTGGTTCAATCGTCAGCCCGGCATTAACGCTCGTCGGTGTAAGCAAGAGACCTCAAAAGCCTCCAAAAAAGAAGAAAGCAGGTCGAGCATGACATTGATGATGCCAGAGTTCCGCGTGTCCGACACAGACTGGCCGTCAGAAAGCACGCACGCCTCGACGCCTTTCCACAGTCTGCAGATGATCCTGATTTTAAGATGAGCACTTTACCAGGAGAAGAATGAGAAAACATACTCGTAAATTGCGCGAACATGATCTTGGATTTTGCCGCCTGCGACGCCGGTATCTGCTATCGGAACACCCGCGATGGCAATGACTGCCCGCAGCCTCACCCGGAGCACTTTCAACTTCTCGACCATCCAGGTTCCCTATAACGAAGGAATTAGAACGCCCTACGGCATGGTTTACGCAGTATAGCGTACTTTGGCGATATCCCCAAGCCTCAGGATGCTGATAAGCGCGGCTTTGAGCAGCGTAATAACGTTGGGATCGGCACGATCTACCGCGATCCATAGCTCGTAGACCGCCGATTTCAGAAGCTCAAATGCGACAGGGAATGAGGGAGTAGACGGACGGGTCGCTAGAACCCGTGCGGTGGGTGGATCTGTCGTGGATGGCGTGTGGAAATGTGGACCGAACCGGTCCTCAACTGGTTTCGCTGTT
>Ga0247815_10001188_pt1 | contig 20146 bp, 24 predicted proteins | sample UWRJL194509B1_FD_181014 | JGI IMG/M metagenome (GOLD analysis project Ga0247815, IMG submission 181014) | Plant litter microbial communities from Arlington Agricultural Research Station in Wisconsin, United States - UWRJ-L194-509B-1 | ecosystem: Environmental > Terrestrial > Plant litter >...
ACCCAGGTGACCGTCTCGACCTCGACCGACACCACCGTCACCACGACCGAGGACAGCTCGGTCGATGCTCTCGCGGCCGGCGACACCGTCACCGTGATCGGCGAGACCGACGACGACGGCAACGTCACGGCCACCTCGATCTCCGAGGGTGCGACCGGCTTCGGCGGCGGCGGAATGGGCGGCACGCCTCCCACCGACGCGACGACCGACACGGAGTAGTCACTCTAACCCCAGCCCCGCCGGTTGAGCTCGTCGAAACCTCCCGTGAACCTTTTCGCGTGCGGTTTCGACAGGCTCAACCAGCGGGGCTTTCGTGGTGCGCGGTAGTGTCCAGTGCATGACCGCGCTCCTCATCACCGCAGGCGCCATCGTCGTACTTGCGGCGCTGGCCCTGTACGCGCGCTACCTGTGGGTGCGCCGCGGAACCTGGAGCGTTCGCCTCGCCAACAAGATCCCGGTGCACTCGCTCTACTGGCGTGAGCAGCACAGAATCGCCGGCGACATCCACTACGTCGCTATCGGAGATTCTGCCGCCCAGGGCATCGGCGCCAGCCGCCCCGCTCACGGTTACGTCGGCCTGATCGCGGCCCACCTCCGCCGCCAGCTCAAGCCGCGAACGCTGCGCGTCTCCAACTTCAGCGTGTCCGGCTCCACGATCCGCATGGCGATCGACACCCAGCTGCCGAAGCTCGCCAAGACCAGCCCCGACATCCTCACCGTCTCCATCGGCGCCAATGACATGGGCGCCTTCCGCAGGGATACGTTCGAAGCGGATGTCCGCGAACTCTTCGCGGCGCTACCCGCGCACGCGATCGTGGCAACCCTGCCGAGCTTCTACTTCCTTCCCGCCGAGAAGAACGTGGTCGTGGCGAACGAGATTGTGCGCAGCGTCGCCGCTGAGCACGGCTTCGTCGTCGCCGACCTCTACCGCGCGACCAAGCGCCAGGGCCTCTGGGGAGTCACCACCCAGTTCGCTGGCGACCTCTTCCACCCGAACGATCGCGGGTACAAGGTCTGGGCTTCTGCTCTGTTATCCCCCGTCGACGAGCGCCTCGCCCAGCTATGACGGCGGCCTGACTTAGGCTGTCGGAATGGCCAGGGTCTCCACGAATTATCGCTGCACAGAGTGCGGCTGGTCGAGCATCAAGTGGGTCGGCCGCTGCGGTGAGTGCCAGGCCTGGGGGTCCGTCGTCGACTCCGCTGACCTCGCCGGCCCAAGCCGCGCACTCAACCCGGTCGTTGTCTCCGACGCCCGCGGCGCACGCCCGATCACCGAGATCGGCGCGGAATCGGTCGCCTACTGGCCGAGTGGAATCTCGGAGTTCGACCGCGTTCTCGGCGGCGGCATCGTGCCCGGGGCCGCCATCCTGTTGAGTGGCGAGCCGGGAGTCGGCAAGTCGACTCTGCTGCTCGAAGTCGCGTCCCGAGCTGCGGCAACCGGACAGCGCGTTCTCTACGTCAGCGCCGAAGAATCCGTCAGCCAGGTTCGGCTCCGCGCCCAGCGCACCGGCGCCCTCCAGCCGACCCTCTACCTCGCGGCCGAGACCGACCTCGCCACGATCCTCGGCCAGATCGACCACGTGCAACCGCACCTCGTCATCGTCGACTCTGTGCAGACCGTTTCGTCATCCCTCAGCGACGGCATCGCCGGCGGGCCATCGCAGGTGCGCGAGGTCGCATCCACTCTCATTCGCGTGTCGAAAGACCGCAACCTGCCGGTGTTACTCGTCGGGCATGTCACGAAGGACGGCACGATCGCCGGCCCGCGACTGCTTGAACACCTCGTGGATGTCGTGCTGCAGTTCGAGGGCGACCGCCAGACGGCGCTGCGCTTCATTCGTTCGCACAAGAACAGGTTCGGCCCGACCGACGAAGTCGGCTGCTTCGAGATGACCGGCGACGGTATCGCCGAGGTCGCCGACCCGTCCGGGCTGTTCCTGTCGCGCGCGCAGACTCCGGTGAGCGGAACCTGCGTCACCATCGCCGTCGAAGGACGACGCTCGTTCCCGGTCGAAGTGCAGGCGCTCATCGTCAAGTCGAACGCCCCGCAACCGCGCCGGGTAGTCAACGGCGTCGACGGATCCCGCGTTGCCATGCTGCTCGCCGTGCTCGAGCGCCGCATCGGCGTCAAGCTCTCGGAGTACGACGTCTACGTCTCGACCGTCGGCGGCATCCGGGTCATCGAACCCGGCGCCGACCTCGCGATTGCGCTGGCGATCTGCAGCGCGTTCCGCGACAAGGCATTCCCGATCACCCAGCTCGCGACCGGCGAGATCAGCCTCGCCGGCGAGATCCGCCCGGCGTCATCGGCGAAGCTGCGCGCCGCAGAAGCCAGGCGCCTCGGGTTCACGACCGTGATCGATTCCGAGGCGCTGCACATCCGCGAGGCGGTGCGGCTGGCGTTCGTCACGTCGGTCGACGAAAAGGTCGACGTTCCGCAGTTCTGACGGGCTCCGGACGTGTTGGTCCGTAGTCGACTACTCGGCCGGCGTCTCGCCATCCTGTTCGTGATGACCGTCGCGTGGCCCGGGATCGGGAAGCGGCAGGTTCTGCTCGGCATCATCTTGCACGGCGTCGTCCTGCTCGAACGAGGTCGGCTCGGGCGCCGGGGGTGGAGTGGGCGCCGACGGGTCAGCGGGCGGGGTTGGTGGCTCGGGAAGCGAGGGCACTTCCGGGGGAACGTTGGAATCAGTCATGGTGGTCTGCCCGATCTACTTCGTCTTCGCTCTGGGGCGAAAGGTTTTGGCCAGCGGCATCCGGCGACCCTCCCTCTTCGGGAGAGACCGAACCCATTCCGGCCGTCTCAGCCTCGATCGATACTTCATCGACCGGTTCTTCCGGGGCAATCGGTGACGACGGCGCCGGCCGCTTTTCGCCCTTTTGCAGTCGGTGGCGGGGTTCATTCATGGTTCGCTCCTCGGTTCACAACGCTGTGAGAGTCGGTCATTCTGCTTCGGGTTCGTTAGCGACTTCGCCGTCTCCCAGGTCGGCATCGGCTGCCAACTCACCGTTGTAGGGGTCGGCGCTGGCGTCGTGCTCGTTGGGGTTGCGATCCATCACTGTCAGACTCCCTGTGGCTTGAGGACGACTTTGATGCAGCCATCCTCTTTCTTCTGGAACGTTTCGTAAAGGGCTGGTGCTTCGTCGATGCTCACGGTGTGGGTGACGAGGTCGGTGACACCGAGCGGATCCGATGGGTCTTCGACGAGCGGCAGGAGATCGTCGATCCAGCTCTTGACGTTGCACTGCCCCATTCGCAGCGAGACCTGCTTGTCGAACATCGTCTTCATTGGCAGCATGTCAGCCTCACCCGCGTACACGCCGCTCAGCGAGACGGTGCCGCCGCGGCGAACCGCATCAATCGAGGCGTGGATGGCGGCGAGCCGGTCGATGCCAGCGGTGTCCATCGCTTTGCGTGCAACCGCGTCGGGCAGAAGCCCGACGGCCGCCTGTGCGAATGCGGCGACGGGGTTGCCGTGCGCTTCCATTCCGACCGCGTCGACCACGGCATCCGCGCCGCGTCCCATCGTGCGCTCCTTGAGCTCGGCGGCGATGGTGTCGGTGAGGTCGAACGTCTCGATGCCGTGGCGCTCGGCCATTGCGCGACGCTCGGGGACCGGGTCAACGGCAAGCACTTCGTAGCCGAGGTGCCGGGCGACGCGAGTGGCAAACTGACCGACGGGGCCGAGACCCATGACCGCGATCGTTCCGCCCTCGCGGGCGTTGGTGTATTTGACCCCCTGCCATGCGGTCGGGAGGATGTCGCTGAGAAAGAGATACCGCTCGTCGGGCAGGTCACTGCCGACCGGGATGGTGTTGTAGTCGGCGAGGCGCACGCGCAGGTATTCGGCCTGCCCTCCGGGAACCTGGCCGTAGAGCTTGGTGTAGCCGAGCAGTGCCGCACCGGAGTCGTACTCGCGCACCTGCGTCGTCTCGCACTGGCTCTGCAGGCCGTTCTGGCACATGAAGCACTCACCGCAGGAGATGTTGAACGGAACAACGACCCTGTCACCCGGCTTGATCTTCGTGACGAGGCTGCCGACTTCGACGACGATTCCCATCGGTTCGTGGCCGAGGATGTCGCCGGCATCGATGAACGGCCCGAACAGTTCGTAGAGGTGCAGGTCAGAGCCGCAGATGGCGCTCGAGGTGACCTGGACGATCGCATCGGTTGGTTCGAGGATGCTCGGGTCGGGCACGGTGTCGACGCGTACGTCCCGTTTGCCGTGCCAGGTCACTGCCTTCATGGGAGATCCTCTCGTGGTCAACGCCGCTCGAATGTGTCCATCCCATACCTCGCCTCCGCCGAAATAAAGCCGATGTCGGGCGTCACAGGGCATTCCCACCGACCGCGCTATTTGCAGGGTTCCGTGCTACTTGTCGGGTCAGACGGCGAAGGGCCCGCCCTGCCGAAGCGGGAGCGGGCCCTTTCCGCGCTCGCGCGCGCTGGTAACTACAGGCCGTTGCGCGACAGGAAGGCGAGCGACTCGTCGGCGATCTCACGCCAGCCGTTGTCGATCGCGAGGGAGTGGCCGCGGTCGGGGAATACCTTCAGCTCGGTGACGGAGCTGTTGTTCGCGTACTGCTTGTAAGCGGCGCGCACAGTGACCTCGGGCACGGTGCCATCCTTGCCGCCGGCGGTGATGAGAAGCGGACCACGCTTGGCGTCGACCTTGACGGATGCGGCGGTCTTCTTGTTGAAGTTCGCCGACGCCGCTTCGAACAGCGGGAGTCCGGGGCTCGGGATGACGAACTGGTCATAGAGGGAGTCGGATTCCTGCTGGCTGACGACGTTAGCGAAACCCGCGTGGAACTGCTTCTTCGACGGCTGGTTGCTCTTCTTCTTGTTGCTCGGCTTCGACAGCACGGGCAGCGCATTCTTGAGCTGGACGAACGGGAGTGGGAGCACTCCACGGAACTGGGCAGGGTCGATGGCGATCGCTGCGACCGCGAGGCCTTCACCGAGCAGCTTCTGGGCGACGAGTCCACCGAAGGAGTGGCCGACGACGATCGGTTTGACCGGCAGCGACTTGATGATCTGCGCGTAGTGATCGGTGACCGCCTGAACGCCGTATCCCGATACCCGGTCAGCGTTCGCGCGCTGGTCGGCAACGCTCGACCCGTCGCCGGGCCAGCCGGGGTTCATGGCGTCGTAGCCGTTGGCGTTGAACAGCTCGACCCAGCGATCCCAGCTGGAGGAGTGCATCCACAGTCCGTGGATGAAGATGACGGGGGTCTTGTCGGTGGTGGCCATGATTGCTTCCCTGATTTCTCTAGATAGAACGTTCGTTCTTGTTGGGTATAACAATGCACCCTCGGTCATATTCCGCGCAAGAGAAACATTCTCGAATCTTTTTCGGGCGCGGCGATATTTCCAAAACGCAGGAACACCAGAGCGGCGCGCCGCGAGGGGACGAGCCACAGTGGCGTGTCGGGTCGGAGTTCCTGCGTTTTGGAAAGGGCGGGAAGGGTTTTGGCGAGGGCGGGGGTGGCGCTACTCGCGCAGGCTCAGCAGGTGCGCGTTGATGCCGGCGGTGAGCTCGTCGTCGACGGCGAAGGGTGCTCCGTCGAGCGCACGCACCGGGGCGGCGAGACGGACGGACGAGACGAGCCAGGCGGCATCCGCTTCGCGCAGTTCGTCCGGAGTGATCAGCTGGAATCCGGTCTCGTAACCCAGCGATTCTGCGTATCGGAAGACGTTGGCCTGAGTGGTTCCGTCGAGGATGCCTAGCCCGGTTCCCGGAGTCAGGATGCGGTTGCCGACCCGGTAGACCACGGTCGATGTCGGACCCTCGAGAATGTAGCCGTCGCTGCTGACGAAGATCACGTCGTCGGCGTCGCGACGAGCGGCCTCGCGCGCAACGGCACGGTTGACTGCGTAGCTGAGCGTCTTCGCTCCGGCGAGCAACCACGGCGAGGACTGCTCGACGTCGTGACGGTAGCCACGATCGAGCAGCACCACCCGCACACCATTGACGCGAATGGCGGAGTAGTCAGGCGCCACCGTCGCGTAGACCCAGCCGGTCGGGCGACCGTCGCCCTCGACTCCGCGCGTCAGCACGGTCTTGACCCACGACTCTTCGACCGGTCCGAGCGCGTCGACCGCCGCGAGGATCGCGGAACGCCAGGCGTCGAGGTCCGGTGCCGGCAGCTCGAGCTTCTCGGCCGAGCTCGCGAACCGGCGAAGGTGGTGCTCGAGCGCCTGCGGGTGGCCGTGCCCGACACTGATGGTCTCGAAGATGCCGTCTCCGCGCGTCGCGCCGAGGTCGAGCACGCTCAGGTGCGGTTCACTGGCGTCCACGAACGCAAACGCCGGCGCTCCCGCGGTGTGCGGTGCCGCATCCGTCGAGGGCTGATTGAGAATGGCGAGTGCAGTGGTGGACATCCTTCCATTCTGCCGTCTCGACGGGAGCCCTACCTTGTGTGTCTGCCCGACACTCTGGTGGCTCCCACGATCCGGTGGGACGATGGGCTATGACCGACACACAAGACGCACCAATCGAAGACGGACACAGCGACGCGAGCGACGCTGACCGTCTTGCGGGAATCCTCATGCAGGTTCGCGCAGATCTCGCCCTCGGGCACAGCCATGACCCCGCCGACCTGCTCAAGCAACGCCTCGGCGACGCCGGCATCGAGCTCTCGCCCACCGACCTCGACGCGGAGATCGCCAAGCTGTCCTAGACCACACGACGAAAAAGGACCCCCGCGCGAGCGAGGGTCCTTTTCTTGTCTCTACTTGATGACCGGGATGCTGGCCGTATCGTCGTAGCTGCGCTCGCGGCGCGGGATCAGAATGGCGAACACCACGCCGACCACCGCAACGCCGGCGCCGATCGCGAACGTCAGCTGGAATGCTTCGGTCGTCGGAGCCCCGACGCCGTCCGCAATCGTGACGTGCGTCGACAGGATCACGCCGACGATCGTGGCCGACACCGTCGACCCGAGGGTGCGCATCACCGAGTTGAGGCCGTTCGCGGCGGCGGTCTCCGAGGGCGGTACGGCCCGCATGATCAGGGTCGGCATGGCGGCGTACGCGAATCCGACTCCCAGGCCAACGAGGGTCGAGATCAGGATGACGTGCCAGATCTGGTCGGTCAGGAAGATCGCGAGCACGAAGGTCACCGCAACGATCGCACCGCCGAGGATGAGGCTCACTCGCGGTCCGCGAGCGTTCGAGAGCCGTGCGGCAACCGGCGACGTGAAGAACATCACCAAGCCGAGCGGCATCAGGCAGAGGCTCGCGAGCAGCAGGGGCAGCCCGAACGAGACGCCCGTCGCCGGTGAACCCTCGAGCAGAACCGGGAGCGTGGCCGAGGTCACGAAGAACGCGAAGCCGATCGAGATCGACGCGAGGTTTGTCAGCAGCACCGGTCGACGCGCCGCTACCCGAAGGTCGATGAGCGCGTGCGGGGTGCGCAACTCGAACACTCCCCACAGCAGGAGCACCACGACACCGCCGATCAGCAGCGCGAGAGTGATCGGGCTGGTCCAGCCCCACTCGGTTCCCTTCGAGACCGCCAGCAGGATGCCGATGAGTCCGACCGCCAGCCCAAGAGCACCAACGAAGTCGAACCTGCCCGCGCTGCGAAGGGTGCTCACGGGCACGATCAGCAGCACACCGACGAACGCGACGAGGCTGAGGCCAGTAGCGAGCCAGAACAGGTTGTGCCAGGAGGAGTTCTCGGCGATGATCGCGGCGACCGGCAGCCCGATCGCCCCACCGATGCCGAGCGTCGCGCTGACGAGAGCGACTGCGCCACCGAGGTTCTTCGGGTGAATGACGTCGCGCAGAATGCTGATGCCCAGGGCGATGACCCCGAGTCCGATCCCCTGCAGCGAGCGGCCGACGATCATCGGGATGACCGTGTCCGACAGGGCAGCAACGATCGACCCGGAGGTCATGATCAGCAGCAGGACCAGCACGATGCGGCGCTTGCCGTACATGTCGCCGAGGCGTCCGCTGATCGGTGTCGAGATCGCCGCCGCAAGCAGCGTTGAGGTCAGCACCCACGAGGTGTCGGCGCTCGTGCTGCTCAGCAGCACCGGGAGCTCCGGGATGATCGGGGTCACGAGCGTCTGCATGAACGCGGCGATGAGGCCGGTTGCAGCCAGAGTCGCAACGATGGTGCGGTCGCTGCGAACCGTGGTGAGTCGGCGACGCTCGCGCGGAGTCAGCGAGCCGGCGTCATCCGATCGTCCGGCTGATTCGGAATCTTCGGGATTGGTGGGGTTGTCGGACGAGGGGGGCGTGGTCATGCAGGTGCCTTTCGGCGAACAGCACCGTGGGAAGTTCGAACGGTCTACTGTCGCCGTTCAACTCTATGCCCGGGAGGTGAGCGCAGTTAGCTCGCGGCGAGGGTGCTGACGTAGAGCGTGGCCGCCGTACCGACAATCGACGCCAGGATGCTGCTCGCGAGCCACACCCAGATGAGTGCTGCTCCGGCTCCTATTTCGCGTCTGGTCGCCACCACGCGAAGGATCAGGTACAGCCACGGCCCGAGGAAGATCCAGCCCCAGCTCGGCGGACGGTCGAACCCGAGTTCACGCAGCTTGCGCTGGTCGCTCACGGCGGCCGCAAGCGACAGCACGGCCGGCAACATCGACAGCAGGATGACGGCGATCGGTGCGAGGCCGACGTTGATCCAGAGGTAGAACATTCCGCCGGTGATCGCGAGCTGCACCAACGGGAGCAGCGCAAGCAGCCAGCCGGACCGGGTGCTCCACGTCGTCGGCGCGACGTCATAGGAGAGAACGGATGCCGTACTCGCCTGGCCGAGACCGGCGAAGTTCGTGATGCCGAACGGCTCTGCCGGCGCCCCGGATGCCGCGCCCGGAGCTGCGCCGAACGTGAAGTCGAATCCGGTGGTGGCTGGCGCAACCGCGATCGAGCCCGTCGTGCTCGGCGCGCTGCCGACGGCGGACGCAGGCGTGGCGGCGAATACACTCGCGGCAAACGGCACCGCGGCCGGCACAGTGGCCGGTACCGCCGGGCTCGCGGCTACCGCCGGGCTCAACGGGGTGGCCGCGAGTGGGAAGACCGATGACGCTTCGAGAGCGCGGACGCCGGTCGGTGCGATGAGTTCATCGACGCTCGCGCCCCTGGCAGCCTGCGCAGAGGCGGGTCCGGGAGCGGTTGCGAGTGTTGGCGCGACAGCGGTCTGCGCTGGCTGGTAGTAGGCCGTGTTGGCCGGAGCCTGCACGGGAGCGGATACCGGAGCCACGATCGCAACCGGAGCTACGGGAGCGGTCGCGGCGCCCTGGTAGTGCACGGTCCAGCCCTGGCCGTCCCACCATCGCTGCTGCGGAGCGCCGCTCGGATCGGGGTACCAGCCGGCCGGAGGCAGGGTGGATTGCGGATCACTCACCTGAACCACCCCCACGAACAACGACTCGTACTTCCCCTTCGATGAGTCTACGAAAGCTCAGGTCCGGAGAGTTGCTCGGTGAACCCCCAAATCGGGGGCGAGACAGATCGGTGCTAGTTGAGCACCATCTGGCGAGTTTTGGCCGAGGTGACGTCGGCAATCTGCACTTCGAGGTGGTAGCTCGCGCCATCCGCGGTGACCTGCTCGCGGTCATCTCCGCAGGTGTCTGGGGATGACCTGGTGCGGTCCCACTCGAACGGCTGGGTCGAGAGCTCCTTGCCGGCTTCGATCGTCTGCTCGGCGGCGGCGGGGTCCGTCTGGCAGTCGGTGGAGGTCCAGATCGTCTCGTCTCCGGAGGTGATCGTGTAGACCTGTGAGTCGGTGCCGACGTTGAGCGAGCAGGCAACATCGCCGGTGTTCTTGACGGTGAGGGAGATCTGCGGCACGTCGCCCGAGCCGTACGAGGTCTTGTCGCTGTTGGCGGTGACTTCCAGTGCCTCTTTCGCGCACGCCTCGACGTCGGCGGCATCGGTCGGCGGCGCGCTCGTCTCGGTCACGGCAGCCGGCGGCTTGGTGGTCGTTGTTGTCGCCGTCGGGGTTCCGCCCTTGGGGCTGAACACGATCAGCAGGATGATCACGATGACCGCGATAATTCCGAGCCCGAGTATCAGCCTCCGGCGCCAGTACACGCCGCTCGGCTGCGGGCCGACAGGGTTTCGGAACGTCGACATGCACACAGGGTAAGGCAGTCCCCCCGCAGCGCTTCGCCCATTGGTCGGCGTGTGCGGGTTAGAGGTGCTTGAGCATCCGGGTATTGCCGAGGGTGTTGGGCTTCACCCGTGACAGGTCGAGGAACTCGGCGATGCCCTCATCGGGTGAGCGCGCGATCTCGGCGAACACGTTCGCATCGACGATCCCGTCGCTGATCGGGGTAAACCCGTGGCGCTCGAAGAACGGCACCTCGAAGGTCAGGCAGAAGAGGCGACTCAAACCGAGCGCGACGGCATCCGTCTCGATGCGCTCCATAATGGCGTGGCCGACTCCCTTGCCGAGCCAGTTCGCGTCGACGGCGAGCGTGCGCACCTCGGCGAGGTCCTGCCACATGACGTGCAGGGCACCGCATCCGATCGGCGTTCCATCGGCGTCGACCGCGATGCGGAACTCCTGCACTGCCTCGTACAGCACAACGAGGTCTTTACCGAGCAGGATTCGCTGCTGCACGAGCGGTTCGACGAGCGCCTGGATGTACGGGACGTCACTCGTACGCGCTGGACGCACCTCGAACTCGGCTTGGCTCACCTGATAAGCGTACCCGCGAGAATGTCGTCGATCTGGCCGAGCGCGAGGCTCATGCCTTCCTGCATACCCATTGCGAGAACCTTCTCGAGCGCCTCGATGCTGTCGAAGGATGCGGCGATGGTCATGCGCGTCTGCCCGTCAGACTCGGTGAGGGTGACGATCGACTCGTTCTCGGGCATCGAGTGGTCGGGAACGCCCTCAGCGTCACCGAAACCATCGACAAAGCGGATGTTGGTGGGTTCGTCGACGGCGTCGAACCGCATCCATCCGTGAGCCTTATCTCCCTCTGGGCCCGTCATGTAGTAGCGGCTCTCGTGACCGACCGTGAGCTCGTGGTCGGGAAAGCTTGCCGGCCAGGTGGGCGGGCCCCACCACAGTTCGAGCTGGCGCGGGTCTTCCCACACCTGCCAGACGCGCGCGATATCCGCGTCGAAAACAGCGTTAAAGGTCAGGCTCAGTGCTTCGCGGTCAACAGTAGATTCGACGGTCATCGGTGGTTCCCTTCACTTGCCGCCCGGCCGCGGATCGGCCGAGAGGATCTGATCAATTCGGTTCGCGCGCGACTGCCAGAGATCTTCCCAGGCGCGCAGTACCTCGCGAGCGTTGCGGATGGTGTGCACGTTGCTCGAGACGATCTGCTCGCGACCCCGGCGCTGCTTGCTCACGAGCGCCGCACGTTCGAGAACCGCGACGTGCTTTTGCACGGCCGCGAAACTCACGTCGTAGCGCTCGGCAAGCGTGGACACCGACTGCTCGCGCTCGATGACGCGACTGACGATGTCACGCCTCGTCGCGTCGGCCAGTGCGTGGAACAGCAGGTCGATCTCGTCTTGAGTCAGCTCTTGTACAACCATTTGGTTGTACGTTACGCCGGTCCTCGCGCGGGCGCAAGGGTCAGTTCGACAGCCTCACCAGGAACAACACGATGCCGCCGACGATGCGCCCGACACCGAACAGCACGCCCGCGAGATCCGCGAGCAGGAAGAGCGCGTCGAGCATCGCGGGATCCCCGAGGAAGAAGATGACGTCGCCGAGCATCTGCAGGTCGTTGAGGGAATCAGAGTCGAGGTTCTGCACCTGCACACCGAGCTCGCGCACCCACTCCTTCTCGAGGCCGAAAAGCACCGCGTACGAGAGCAGCTTCTCGTTGAGCAGCAGCACCTGGGCGTCGAGCGACACATCCTGCCGAAGCAACGCTCCGCCCGGTGACTGTAGGAATGCCAGGCGGTCTTTCTCGGCGAGGGCGATGTAGTCGCGGATACCCCACAGGTGGTCGATGACGGGGAAAGCGGCGGGCAGCGGAATCACGGGCTGGGCAGTCGCTCGCGAGAAGGTGCGCTCGAACCAGGAGCGTTCGCGGGCAGCTCCGGCGACCACGAGCCTCGCGACAGCGCGCCCGTGCGGAGTGCGCAGGCGGCCGCCGAGCGCCTTGTTACGTCCGGGCCGGATGTCGATGGTTTCGCCCGGAGCGCCGCGGGGAAACAACGCCTGCATCGTATCCATCTCGTCCGGCCCAAGCCCGGCGAGCGAGACCAGCGTCAAACGGAAGCCGGTCTTCTTTCGGCGGTCGGCATCCAATGGAGCTATCGCAATGGCTTTGCGAACGGCGAGCTCGACGAGCTGCGCGGCGATCGCGCGCTTTCCCTCACCGAGCAGCTCTGCCGCCGCGAGAAGGCTGACCCCGGCCGGAGCCGCGTACTGCGGAACGATGATGCGGTCGGGTCGGCGAAACATATGCTCAGCTTACGGACACCCGCCGGTAGTGATCTCGATACACTCGCTGGCGCTCGCACTCGATCAACGAGAGTTCTCGTTGGTTGAGTAGCGCCCGAGCTTGCGAGGCCGCGTATCGAAACCATCGGCGCGGAAAGGAAAAGCCCGCCGAGACCTGAGTCTCGACGGGCTTTGCGTACTACTGGGGCTTACGCCTCGGCGATCGCGGCTTCCGGCTCCGGAAGTCCGGCCTGGCGACCGGTCTCGAAGAGGAACACGTTGTCGACGAAGTCCACCTTGACGTGGTCCCCGGCGTTGAGCTCTCCGTGCAGGATCTTCTCGCTCAGGGCATCCTCGATCTCGTGCTGCACGGCGCGACGCAGTGGGCGCGCTCCGAGCGACGGGTCGAATCCAACCTTGATGAGGCGCTCCTTGGCCGACAGCGACAGCTCGATCGTGAGGTCGCGGTCCATCAGGCGCTCGCTGAGGCGCTTGATGAACAGGTCCACGATCTGAAGCAGTTCTTCCGGGCTCAGCTGCGGGAAGACGATGGTCTCATCCACTCGGTTGAGGAACTCGGGCTTGAAGTGCTTCTTGAGCTCCTCGACAACCTTGCCGCGCATCCGCTCGTAACCGGTGGCGGTGTCGCTCGACGAGGTGAATCCGATCGGCGTTCCGGTGATGTCCTTCGTTCCAAGGTTGGTCGTCATGATGATGACCGTGTTCTTGAAGTCGACGACACGACCCTGGCCATCCGTCAGGCGTCCCTCTTCCAGAATCTGGAGAAGCGAGTTGAAGATGTCCGGGTGGGCCTTCTCGATCTCGTCGAAGAGCACAACGGAGAACGGCTTGCGGCGCACCTTCTCGGTGAGCTGTCCGCCCTCTTCGAAGCCGACGAATCCGGGAGGAGCACCGAACAGTCGTGAGACCGTGTGCTTCTCGCCGTACTCCGACATGTCGAGGGAGATCAGTGCGTTCTCGTCGTCGAAGAGGAACTCGGCGAGAGCCTTGGCGAGTTCCGTCTTACCGACACCGGTCGGACCGGCGAAGATGAACGAACCGCTCGGACGCTTCGGGTCCTTGAGACCGGCACGGGTACGGCGAATCGTCTTGGAGAGAACCGCGATGGCTTCCTCCTGGCCGATGACGCGCTGGTGCAGTGCCTTCTCCATGAAGATGAGTCGGCTGGACTCTTCCTCGGTGAGCTTGAAGACGGGAATACCGGTGGCCTGGGCGAGAACCTCGGCGATGAGTCCTTCATCGACGGTTCCGCTTGCTCCGACATCGCCGGACTTCCACTGCTTCTCGAGGCGCAGGCGCTCTCCGAGCAGCTTCTTCTCTTCGTCACGAAGCGAAGCAGCCTTTTCGAAGTCCTGGTCCTCGATGGCGCCTTCCTTCTGTCCACGTACTCCGGCGATGCGCTCGTCGAATTCGCGAAGCTCCGGCGGGGCCGAGAGGATCGAGAGACGCAGGCGTGCGCCGGCCTCGTCGATCAAGTCGATTGCCTTGTCCGGAAGGAAGCGGTCGGCGACGTAGCGGTCGGCAAGGTTCGCCGCTGCCACGATGGCGCCGTCCGTGATGGACACCTTGTGGAACGCCTCGTACTTGTCGCGGAGTCCCTTGAGGATGTTGATTGTGTGGGGCAGGGTGGGCTCGTGCACCTGCACGGGCTGGAAGCGACGCTCGAGTGCGGCATCCTTCTCGAAGTGCTTGCGGTACTCGTCGAGGGTCGTGGCTCCGACCGTCTGCAGTTCACCGCGGGCGAGCAGCGGCTTGAGGATCGATGCTGCATCGATCGCACCTTCCGCGGCACCGGCACCGACGAGCGTGTGGATCTCGTCGATGAAGACGATGATGTCACCGCGCGTGCGGATCTCCTTGGTGACCTTCTTCAGGCGCTCTTCGAAGTCACCGCGGTAGCGGCTTCCGGCGATGAGCGAACCGAGGTCGAGCGAGTAGAGCTGCTTGTCCTTGAGCGTCTCCGGAACATCACCCTTGACGATGGCCTGCGCGAGTCCCTCGACGACGGCGGTCTTGCCGACGCCGGGTTCACCGATCAATACGGGGTTGTTCTTGGAACGACGGGAGAGGATCTGCATGACCCGCTCCATCTCCTTCTCGCGCCCGATAACCGGGTCGAGCTTTCCGTCGCGGGCGGCCTGCGTGAGGTTGCGTCCGAACTGGTCGAGAATCTGCGAGCCCTTGTCAGGAGCTGCGTCGTTGCCGCCCACGGCGACCGCCTCCTTGCCCTGGTAGCCAGAGAGAAGCTGGATGACCTGCTGGCGCACCTTGTTGAGGTCGGCACCCAGCTTGACGAGCACCTGGGCTGCGACGCCTTCACCCTCGCGGATGAGACCAAGCAGGATGTGCTCTGTGCCGATGTAGTTGTGGCCGAGCTGCAGCGCTTCGCGCAGGGACAGCTCGAGAACCTTCTTCGCACGGGGCGTGAAGGGGATGTGACCGGTCGGCTGCTGCTGACCCTGGCCGATGATGTCCTGCACCTGCTCGCGCACTGCGTCGAGCGAAATGCCGAGGGACTCGAGCGCCTTTGCAGCAACGCCCTCACCCTCGTGGATCAGCCCGAGCAGGATGTGCTCCGTACCGATGTAGTTGTGGTTGAGCATCTTGGCCTCTTCCTGGGCCAAAACAACGACGCGACGAGCTCGGTCGGTAAATCTTTCAAACATGATTACTCCCTAAGCACCGGGCAGGATTCGGTGCCGATATAGAGAGACTAACCAGCCGATGCCGCAATCGATGCCCCTGTTCGCCGTGGGCGTGACCGGGCTGTGAACGCGCAGGCGGACCGTGCGCCCTTTTGTTATCGCCGCGGCACTTTAAAACGGCGCACGGATAACAAAACCCCGCATGGATGGATGCTTGCGGTGAAGCGACCGGCGCACTAGCTTAACGTTTATCGTTGTTATCGATAATCGTTAGGAGGCTCCACAATGAGTTCCATTGACACACCCGCCTCGGTCGCCTGGGGCAAGTGGGACAAGCTCTCGCTCCAGCTCATCCTCGCTGGCATCCTGATCTACGCCGTCGTTGTTCTCATCGCGGGGATCGTCGACATTGTCATGTCGCTTGCGAGTGGCGACCGCCTGCTGTCGCTCACGATCAATGAGCCACTGCCGACCGGCGTCGACACCGGTACTGCCACCCTTCTCGACGGCAGACTCGATTCGGCTCGGGTCTACGTAACCGACCTCACCCCGATCACGACCGGGTTACTGGATGCCGGCCTGATCGTCGGGGTGATCACCCAGGTGCTCGTCGCGGCATCCTTCGCTTATCTCGCATTCCGGCTGCTGCGCCGTCGCCCGTTCATGAAATCGCTCACCTGGAGCTTTCTCGCCGCGGGCGCCGTGCTGCTCATCGGGTCGATCGTGGCGCAGGCACTCACCGGTTTCGGCAGCTGGCTGGTCGCCACCGACCTCGGGTCGAATCCCAACAACGACTTCTGGCAGATGTCGTTCTCCGTGGATGTCGCCCCGCTCGGCTTCGGGTTCGCCCTCATGCTCGTCGGCAGCGCATTCGAGTACGCGCAGAAGCTGTCCCGCGACACCGAGGGTCTCGTCTAAATGGCTCCGGCATCCGAGGACGAGCTCAGCGGCATCCACTGTCGACTCGACGAACTTCTGGTCGAGCGCGGGATGACGCTGACGCGGTTGAGCGAGTTGGTTGGCGTGAGCATCGTGAACCTGTCGATTCTCAAGAACGACCGGGCGAAGGCGATCCGCTTTTCGACGCTCACGGCAATCTGCGCGGCGCTCGAGTGCGAGGTCGGTGAGTTGCTGGTGCGGGTCGAGGTGTAGCCCGCGGTTACGCTTGGCGCGTGGATGAGCTCGCTGCACCGTTCGAACGCCTGACCGAGGCCGCGGCATCCGCTGTTCTCGACGAGCACTACGGACTCACGGCTGATCGCCTCGAGCGACTGGACACCGAACGGGACGACAGCTTTCACGTCGAGTCGGTGCACGGCGAGTTCGTCTTCAAGGTCGCGCATCCGGCCGATGACCCGCTCGTGATCAACCTGCAGACTGCCGCGATGTCGTTCGCGGCCGAGATCGAACCTCGACTACCCCTGCAGCGAGTGCTGCCGAGCCTCGAGGGCGAGGTGGAACCGGTGCTCACGACGCCGACCGGCGAGCGGGTCATGCGTGTGCTGACCTGGCTGCCCGGCTCGCTGTTGCGAGCGGCAACGCCGACCGTCGCGCAGCTCGAACAACTCGGAGTCGTGCAGGCCCGCCTCGCGATTGCCCTCGAGGACTTTCGACACCCGGCCGCCCAGCGCGAACTGTCGTGGGACATCCTGAACCTGCCGAAGCTGCATCACTTGCTCGAGTACGCACCGGATGTCGCCCCGGTGCTCGAGCGCATCGACTCCCTCGGCGAGCGCCTCGCCGCCCTGCCGCACCAGGTCGTGCACAACGACATCAACCTCGACAACGTTCTGACGGATGCCGGGGACCCCGGCTTCGTCACCGGCATCCTCGACTTCGGAGACGTGGTCTTGACGGCGCGCGCCGCCGACCTGGCGATCGGGCTCAGCTACCTCATCGACGAGCGCGGACTGGCATCCGTTCAGCCCATCATCGACGGTTACACCCGCACGAACCCGCTCACCGGCGACGAGCTCGAACTGCTGCCGGACCTCATCCGCGGCCGGCTCGCGCTGCGCATCCTGCTCGCGTCGTGGCTGTCGTCGACCGTCCCGGACAACGCCGACTACACCGCGCGCAACCTCGACCGCAGCCGCGCCCAGCTCGCGGCGCTCGGGTAAGTCTCCGCGACCGCGCGGGGGTTTGTTATCCGTGCGGCCCCTTAAACGACCGCACGGATAACTAACCGGCGCACGGATGCCCGGCCCTACGCTGGAGGGGTGCCAGGACCTTCGAGTTACTTCGACCCCGCCCGCGCCGCCAACCTCGACGCCGAGTCGCGCAGCCTGGTCGAGCGCCGGCAACGCGCACTCGGCAGCGCCTACCGGCTGTTCTATGACCGGCCGATCCGGTTCGTGCGGGGCCTCGGAACCAAGCTGTGGGACGCCGACGGCACCGAGTACCTCGATGCCTACAACAACGTGCCGTCGGTCGGGCACGCGCATCCGCGGGTGGTCGCGGCGATGGCCGAGCAGGCGGCAACGCTCAACATCCACACCCGGTACCTGCACGAGGGAATCCTCGACTACGCCGAAGACCTCCTGGGCACGATGCCCGACGCGATCGGCAACGTCATGTTCGCCTGCACCGGCTCCGAGGCGAACGACCTGGCCCTGCGGATTGCCAAGCACGCGACCGGCGGCACCGGCGTCATCGTCACCGCCAACGCGTACCACGGGGTCACGACCGAGATCGCAGCCATCTCGCCCTCGCTCGGCGGGCTCGAATCGCTCGCCGACTGGGTGCGATCCATTCCGGCGCCCGGGCCCGGCGTCGACTTCGCCGCCCACGTGCGCGACGCTCTCGCCTCGCTCGATCGGTCCGGCATCCGCCCCGCCGCCCTCATCGTCGACACGATCTTCGCGTCCGACGGCGTGATTCCGGATGCCGCCGGTCTCGTGGACGCGGTTGCTGCGGTTCGCGCCGCCGGTGGCTTGTTCATCGCCGACGAGGTGCAGCCGGGATTCGGCCGACTCGGCACCGGCCTGTGGGGCTTCGACCGGTACGGCATCACGCCCGACCTGGTCACTATCGGCAAACCGATGGCGAATGGCCAGCCGGTTTCCGCGGTACTCGCCCGCCCTGACCTGATCGATGCGTTCGGCCGCGAAGTGCGCTACTTCAACACCTTCGGCGGATCCACCGTCTCGATCGCCGCCGCGCAGGCAACCCTCGACGTCGTTCGCGATGAGAACCTCGTCGAGAACGCCCGCGTCGTCGGCGCCTACCTGACCGCCGGCCTGCGCGGCCTTGCGTCGACCCACACGACCGTGAGTGACGTGCGCGCTTCCGGCCTCTTCATCGGCATCGAACTGGATGCCGGAAGCCCGGCATCCAGCGAACGCCTTGCCCTCGCCGTCGTGAACGGCCTGCGCGAGCACGGCGTGCTCCTGGCCGCATCCGGCGCCGGCGACAACGTGCTCAAGGTGCGTCCGCCGCTGCCTTTCAGCCTCGGCGACGCGGACCGGCTGCTCACCGAGCTCGATGCCCAGCTCGCGGTCGGCGGACTTACCGAGTTGTAGAGGTCAGCGTTGAGGCCCCACCGCTACGAGCGGGTTCTAAAAGTCACCGCCGCCAAAGTCGCCGCCTCCGAAGTCGCCGAACCCGCCGCCTCCGAAGTCTCCACCGGAGTCTGCCCCCGAGTCGTAGCCGCCACCGTCGGCGCTCGTCGAGTCGCCGGAGTCACCGCTGTCTGCTGACGCATCCGAGCCATCGCCGGACATGTCAGGCATGAACGCCGAGACGAGCGCGGAACCGATGACGTAGCCGGCCACTGTTCCCAGCAGCGAGCTCGCGACCATGCTGCCGAAACCCATGCCGCCCTGGTTGCCCATGGTGCGTTCCATCGTTCCCGGGTTGCGCAGTTCCGACCGGGTGGCCGACGAGGCGAGCGATGCGGAGTCGGCGCCGCGGGGCGCTTCACCGGCCGGGGCGTTTTCGGTCAGCTCGGTGAACAGCAACTGTCGCTGCTCGGGGGTGAGCTTCTCGAAGGCTTCGGCGTGCACCTTTTCGATGGTTTCCGGCGGCGCAGTGCGTAGCAGGTAGCGGTAGCGCTCGAGCGCGATTTCATTCTCATCGCGAGGCTGCGCGGCCTGGCGCTGCTGGCCGTAGCCGGTGTTCTGCTGAGGTTCGTTTCCGAAGAGTCGATCGAAGAATCCCATTGCCGTTTCCCGTCGTGAGTGTTGGCTCAACGGTACGGAGATGACCTGAACATCCGCCTAGATATTGGCGCTTTCCGCCCCTGTTCGCGCGGGGCGTAGCGGCCGCTATTCCTTGGGCAGGTTGAGCTTGGCGCGCTCTTCGGCTTCGATCTCGGCATAGACCTTGCGTTCGGTGCGGTCGGCGCGAAGGATCGAGCGCATCACGAGCCAGAAGATGAGTCCGACGAGGATGGTCGGTGTCACCGAGTAGAGGGCATTGGCCCAGAAGTTTTCCAGCACGCCCCAAGGGTACGCCGGTCTTCCTGAACAAACGAATGCGGTGCCCGCTCAGCGGACGAAAGTCACAATCGCGATGACGACGATGATGCCCACGAGCGTGAGCGTCATGATCAGGCGCGAAGTCGAACGGGTCATTGTTAGAGGGCGTCCGCGTTGATGCCGCCGATGATTCCGGTCACGATGAGGTAGATCGCGAAGCCGCCGACGATTATCCAGATGGCCAGTCGCGTGAATGGCACGTCTTTCTTCTTCTTGTCGTCGCCCGGAAGCTTCAGATCGCTCATGCGCCCGAGTTTACGTGACCTAAGATTCCCCCGTGAGCAACCTCGAAAAGCATCCGGGAGAAGTCGCCCTCGACGACGCACCGATCGTCGCCGCCGGCAAGCTGGAGATCCTCGCTCCTCGCGACGTTCCGCTCGGTGGCCCGCGCGCGATGGACGTGCGCCGCACCCTCCCCCAGCGCTCGCGGTCGCTCATCGGCGCGTGGTGCTTCGTCGACCACTACGGTCCGGATGCCGTCGCCGTCAGCGGCGGCATGGTCGTTCCCCCGCATCCGCACACCGGGCTCCAGACCGTGAGCTGGCTCTTCACCGGCGAGGTCGACCACCGCGACAGCATCGGCAGCCACGCCCTCGTTCGCCCCGGCGAGATCAACCTCATG
>Ga0247815_10001190_pt1 | contig 20114 bp, 22 predicted proteins | sample UWRJL194509B1_FD_181014 | JGI IMG/M metagenome (GOLD analysis project Ga0247815, IMG submission 181014) | Plant litter microbial communities from Arlington Agricultural Research Station in Wisconsin, United States - UWRJ-L194-509B-1 | ecosystem: Environmental > Terrestrial > Plant litter >...
CATAGTGTATATTGCTAATGGTAAAATGCGCATGTAAGCCTTGCAAAAGGATTTAAAAATAAACACAATTAGGAGATATGCACAAAATGTATACACTTAAATCAATTTTTAAGCGCGGAGCTCTACTTAGTGCTGCGGGTGCTTTATTGGTGGCTGCGGTTTTGCCAGCCTCTGCTGCGTTCGCGGATGAGCTGAACCCGTTGACTGAACGGTCTTTGATGCTTAGTAGCTCAGCAGCTGGCTATGTTGACACAGACGGATCGGGTAACTCAAACGCAGCCCCGAACTCGGTATCTGAGAACTATGCTCCAGCAGGTTCAGGACCTAATGGTAAAAAAACAGGTGAAAGTTTCACCTTTAAAGTTAGTAGCACTGCTACCGTAAAGGGTTTTTCTTTACAGTACTGTACAACCGCTGCGGGCAACTGTCAGGCTCCTGGCGATAACACTGGTGATGCTCGTGATAGCCAACCAACTGCTCGTGAGACTAACCTCGTTGCAAATCCGCTTGGACGAAGCGACTTTGACTTCGAAGGCGCCTTTACTCAAGGCACTGGCCCAGGACAGTTCCAGGTGTATAAAGACGTAGCTGGTGTTTCTACAGCCGTTAATAGTACATGGACAATCGATAAAGTGAACCTTGAAAATACTCTTCACTCTGGTAATTTAACTGGTAAAAACAACTACATTACCTTGAAAAGCACAGCCGGTGAAGCACTGTCTAATGGACAACAAGTTAAAATTGTTTTCCGTCCTTCCGAAAGTATTTACATTACCAATCCTGGTAGTGGATCATTCTTCGTAAAGATTAATACGTATAGTGACGCAGTTAATTTAATCGGATCACACAACGACGCTACTCAATCTGATAACACTGACGCCACTGGCCACACAGTTATCGATGGTGGAGTAACTGTTGCAAACGTGATGACTGATTCAATTCACATTACTACTAAGGTTCTGGAAACCATGGCATTCTCAGTAGGTACACGTAACCGTGATACTAACACATTGAACTGTGGTACAGACTTTGGAACAGCTAGCCAACCTGCTGGTTGTGAGGCTAATACAGGTGCCGTACATGGTACATGTTCTCCAATTCAAAACGTCAACAATAACCGATTAAACCTCGGTAACCCAGATGCAGAATATTCATTGGAAACAAGTAAGGCCTGGGATGTTTACTCATACTGGCGTCTATCTTCTAACTCATCTGGTGGTGCGACTGTTTATTACTCAGGTAATACTTTAGCAAACACCGTTGGTGACGAAATTTCTGATATGCCAGACGAAGCAGCAAGTACTCCTGGTACAGAACAATTTGGTCTTGGATTTGTAGCTCCTGAGGCTGGTTCTGCGGAATTCATCGCAGCTCGACCTACACTTACTATCTCAAGCAAGCCATTTGTAACTCTTGCTACGGGTCAAACCGATCCAGCTGACTTCCCAGCTGGTCAAGATGCTGCAGCAGACTACGACGAAGCAGAAGGCACAATATTTGCTGCTCAAGCAAGTCCTGGTACAGCTAAATTCAAGTTCCTAAAGTCTAGCCTTGAAACTCCTGAGCCTATTGCTCAACAAAATAGTGAAGTCATTAGTTGTGCAACTGCTAAGATGCGTTACGTAGGTAACATCGGTGCAGATACACCAGCTGGTGTATACACTACAAAGATTAACTACCTTGCAGCTCCTCAATACTAGGATTAAATCTTAGACGAGAACTACAATTGTAGAACAAAAACCGATCCTTTCAAGGATCGGTTTTTGTTATGTCTACTACGCATAACGCTCATTCTTTAGTACAATAACGCTATGCAACATACGTGGGCTCGCCTTCATGCCTTTATTTTTAGTTGGCGCCATATATTCACCGAGGATTTAATCGCCTTAGTTTTAGTGTTGTTTATTTTTATAGCGCCGGCTTCAGCTGCAATGCGTTTTCAGGAACGCAGCCTCTACATGAATAGTACATTGCCAGGAGCAATAACCTCATATGAGGTGTCATTTCGCTATATGAGTCCTCAGCCGGTTGGTTCTGTGGACATGTTGTTTTGCGTTGACCCTATTCCGTACCACGATTGCGTAACACCTCCTGGACTTGATGTATCGAATGCGGTCTTGAGTACTCAAACTGGCGAGTCTAATTTTGCAATCTTGTCAAAAACAATCAATCATATTGTATTAAGCCGTGCGACAAGCTCGATTCCAACTACAGGGTCTTCGTATAAATTTGATAACATTGTTAACCCGACCGATACTTCACAGGCATTTTCAATTCGCCTGAAGAGTCTTAGCTCAAGTAACGGTAGCGGGGCTCAGATTGACTTCGGTTCGGTGAGAGGGCAGGTTAGTAATGGTATGGAGATAGCTACTCAAGTTCCTCCGATGTTAATATTCTGCCTAGCTGAAGAGGTAGCTTACAGTTGTGGTGGAACGAATGATACTTTTTATACTGACATGGGTACATTAGATACAAAATCTACGCTTAAGGCGCGGTCACAAATGGCAGTAGGCACGAATGCAAGTGGTGGTTTTGCGATTACTGCAAATGGTACACCGATGAGTGCTGCTACAAATGTTATTGATTCGCCTTCAATTCCAACGGAAAGTACACCCGGCAAAAACCAGTTTGGTATCAATTTGGTTGAAAATAGTAACCCAGCAATAGGTGATAATCCTGAAGGAGAATGGGCTAATGCGGTTGCATCGCCTAATTATAGTATTCCAAATATGTATATGTATGTACCGGGTGACGTTGTGGCGTATTCACCGAATGTTAGCTTGATGAAAAAGTTTACGGTAAGCTATATATTAAACGCTAGCCCTAGCTTGCGTGCGGGTGTGTATACGACAACTATGACCTTCATAGCCAGCGGTCGTTTTTAATGTTACAATGTTGGTTATACTTATATATGAATGTAAATAGTGAGGGAATACAAAAAAATGAAAAGCTTTAAAAGCGTTGTTCTTGCCGGGCTTTCGGTATTAATTTTCGCAGCATCAGTATTGACGGTCCAACCAGCTTCAGCTCAGTCATCTGCAGCACTTAGTATTGTGCCAAAAAAGAATTACGTCATCGAGCAAGGCAAGTCAATTAAAGACACGCTTACTATTAGGAATCTTGACAGCGAAAAACAACTTGACCTAACATTACGAATTGTAGATTTTACGTTTAGTGATGACGGTGGTACACCTAAACTCATGTTGGCCGACGACGCACCTCAAACCACATGGTCGTTGAAACCATTTATGACGGTTCCTAAATCAGTAACAATCGCCCCTAGCTCAAGTAAAACTCTTGATTTGCGTGTCGCTATTCCTAAAACCCAGGGTGCTGGTAGCTACTATAGTGCTATCCTTTATTCGGCTGGTTCTCCTGATGGTGGAAATGTTGGATTGAGTGCATCGGGCGTTACTCTTGCATTTGTTACTGTACCCGGTGAAGTGAATGAAAACTTAAAACTTGAAAAGTTTGGTGCTTATCTTCCTGCGACTGCAAAGAACAAGGGTGGGTATGTATTTATAACTGCCACTAAACCTCAGTCCATTGCTTACACGCTTAAGAATGAAGGAAATGTTACAGAATCTCCTGTGGGAAGTATCACACTAAAGAATATGTTCGGACAGCAGCAAGTTATTGATAATATTAATCCAAATAGTTCGCTGGCATTGATTGGTCAGTCGCGAACCTTTACTTCGTGTATTAAACTAGCATCTGAAAATGTAGAATTTGAAGGACGTGCGACTCAGTCAACTTCATGTGCGGAACCAAATTTATGGCCAGGACTATATACGGCGTCAATTGATATGTTCTACGGCCAAAATGGTAATAACACTAAAGAAATAAATAGTGTTGCCACGTTCTGGTACCTTCCGTGGTGGTTTGTGATTGCCTTTATCGTTGCACTGCTCGCTATAGCATATGGAATTTGGCGTTTAGTCCAAAAAATTAAAGGACGCAACTTCTCGAATCAACGCAAAAAACTCAATCGTCGCCGAAAATAATCATTAGCTCTTTTGTAACAAGCGTAAGCACGTTACAATAAGCACAACTATGGTAGGTAAAATTCAAATTAGCGCACAGTGGGTACTTCCGGTAATCATCGGTTCGTGCCTGCTTGCGCTCTTTGTTTTTGTACGGCCAACTGCTGCAATCAATGCGATTCCTAACCCAGAGCCGAAACCGGGCTCGTATGGACTCGAAGCGACAAAAACTCAAGCTCCCCCGGCAGTGGGTGCGACTATCACAACTCCAGGTAATGGCGCATCGTTTAGTACTTCACCAATAACTGTAAACGGTATATGTCCAACCGACTTACTGGTTGAGGTGTATAACAATAACGTGATGGTTGGCGCAGTTATGTGTACGAATGGTAGCTTTAGTGTTCAGGTGAGCTTATTTGCTGGAACAAATGAATTGACAGCGATTGTGTATGACACACTTGAGCAACCTGGTCCGGTATCTAATACGGTTACGGTTAACTATACTGACACTAGTTTTTCTGCTTTTGGCGCGCTTATTACACTTACTAGTTCGTATGGCCGCCGTTCGGCAGCTGCCGGTACTGAATTAAGTTGGCCATTACAACTTTCCGGTGGTACTGGCCCATACGCCTTCAGTCTTGATTGGGGCGATGGCACAGCTACAGAACTTAAGAGTCAAACCTTGGCCGGTTTGGTTGCTATCGGGCATACCTATAAAAAGGCTGGTATTTACCAAGCTAATATAAAAGTGACAGATGTTAACGGCGTTAGTGCCTTCTTGCAGGTAATTGCGGTGTCTAATGGCAAAGTTGACGCAACGGATGGCACGGCTGGAACGAACCAAGGAAACACTCCTAAGCCTCAAGTGCTATGGCTACCAGCGGTGGCATCTCTAGCATTTCTTCCGCTAGCATTCGTATTTGGTCGCCTTAGCCAAACAGTATCTATACGGAATAAAATGCTTAAGGAGCGAAACAGCATTAAATAAGAATACCCTTGCATACCTGTGGAAAAGATTGTCAAAAACTTGTTGACAGATTTAAGCACAAGTGTGATACACTGAAAACAATCACCACAACAAATACAAATAGTTAAGGTAACAAAAGAGAACAGAGGAGTAATAAAGAATATGAATTCTTTTAGTATATTAAAGAGCCGTCAGTTAGGCTTGTTTGCAGTAGCGGGTGCGCTATTGTTGGCGGTTGTATTGCCAGTAATCGCTTCAGCGGCTCAATTAACGGAGCGTTCAGTTTCACTTAGTAGTGCATCTGCAAACGCAGATGATGTAAGTTACACAGTAAACTTTACTGCAGATCAAGCAGCCGGAGCTATTGTTGTAGATTTTTGTAATAACAGTCCATTAGTTGGTCAAGCATGTACTGCTCCAGTTGGACTAGATGCAACTGCTGTTTCGTCGGCAACCACTAACTTTACAACAGTATCGGACCTTGATGCTAATACTGTCTTGATTGCTAACTCAGTCGCGCAAGGCGCTACGGTTTCGGTTACTCTCGACCACATCAATAACCCGACAAATGCAGGTGCATTATACGCGCGCATCGTTACTTATGATACTGCCTTGAATGCAGCTGACTACGATTCAGACGAAACCGCTGCACAAGACACAAACCGTAAAGACGAAGGCGGCGCAGCGCTTTGGATTCTCGATACAATCGCTGTATCAGCGGCCGTTATGGAAAGTATGACTTTCTGTGTATCGAATGCGGTCATTACTGCAGGTTGTGGTAATCCGGTCGCTCCAACACTTAAACTCGGCGAGCTTACGGGTGACGTACTTGCCCTAACTCCTACTGCGGTGAGCGAAGGTACTATGTGGACTCAAATTTCTACTAATGCCGCTAAGGGCGCTGTTATTAGCCTAAAGAGTAGTGCTCTTGACTGTGGTGGCTTGGTTCGCATCGGTGGTGTCGCTGGAAACTGTGACATTAAACCAGCTACAGCCGGTATTACACTAGGTAACGCATTGTTCGGTGTGAAAATTGGGACTGCAGCTCCAGCTGCTGGCGTTACGGGTACTCCTGGTACGCTTCAGGCTGTAGCAGCTTCAGGCTACAACACTTCTGCATTCTTGCTCAACTTCAACGCTGTAGGAAACGCAACTGGGGTTACAAGCACCTTTGGTGATCCATTCCTCGATACAGACGAAGGTCCAGCAGATAGCATTAATATGCCTCTAACATTTGGCGCGAGCGTTAGTAATAACACTCCAGCGGGTCTATACTCAGCTGACTTAAGCCTTATTGCAACTGGTAAATTCTAACCAAATATTGCTTTGAAAATGGCACCCTCTTAGTGGGGGTGTCGTTTTATTTAAATAGCATTTCAAAACGTAACCGCATCTGTTATGATTGAAGGTAATCACGTAAAGGGGATATTGGTGTGTTGGTGAAAAAACGTATTCAGGGTAAATTGATTGTAGCGCTAGCAATTGCGCTTCCAGTAGCTATTGCATTGATTGCAAGCCCTTATTCTTATGCACAAAGCTCAGGCACTAAAACCAATACAGCAAATACACTTAAAGTGTCTCCTGTACGTACTGACATCGAAATTCAGCCTGGCGAGAGTAAGAGCGTAGCTGTAACTGTAACAAACCTTACTGGCGGCTCGGTATCAATAGTTCCAATTACTAATGACTTTGTTGCTGGTGATGACCGCGGAACGCCAGCTTTGATTCTCGATGCTGATAAGTATGCCCCTTCGCACAGTTTGAAACGCTTTATGGGGAATTTATCTAATTTTACAATCCCCGCTAAGCAATCTAAAACAGTAAATGTAATTATTACAGTACCAAACACTGCACAAGCTGGTGGCTATTTTGGAGCTGTTCGATTTGCGCCAAGTGACCCAGATGGTGGTGGTCAAGTTAACCTAAGTGCTAGTGTTGCGTCGTTAATTTTGTTGACCGTTCCTGGCGATACGGTTGAAAAAATCAGTCTAGAAAGCTTTGATATTCAACAGAATGGATCTAACGGAAACTTCTTCAATACACCGAACGCTTTGCAAACATCTTTCTCTTTTGAAAACAAAGGTAATCTACAAATTGGTCCATTTGGAATTCTGTCGGTCAAACAAGGTGATAAAGTTGTTTATCAAACCACTTTCAACGACCAGAATCCACGAGATGTAATTCTACCTGATAGTTCTCGTCGCTGGGAAGTTCCCCTTGAAGATATTGGTACATTCGGACACTACGACGTAGTCGCAACCTTTACTTACGGAACAAAGAACCAAACCATCGAAGTTACTAAATCTTTCTGGGTAATCCCTCAATGGGTAATCTTTGCAGCTATCGGAGCTGTAGTTGGTCTTCTACTTATTATCGCTCTCGTCGTCTTCCTCGTAATTCGTTCTCGCAAACGACGCTACCTTCCTAAGAACAACCGTCGCCGTTAAATAAATCGACAAATTAAAAACACCCTACATTGCGCAGGGTGTTTTTGTTTGCTTACTTCTTCTTAAAATCGAGCGATAATGAGTTTACACAGTACCTTAAACCAGTGGTATCTCGTGGTCCATCCTCAAATACATGTCCTAGGTGTCCGCCACAATTCGCACAGGTAATCTCGGTTCGCACCATGCCAAATTCTGTGTCTGTATCGAACACGACAGCGCCTTCAATAGCGTCGTCGAAGCTTGGCCAGCCCGAGCCGCTTTCAAACTTATTATTAGAGTGAAACAGGGGAGTGTGACAGTTTGCACAAAGGTAATCACCATCATCGTGGTTGTTTAAGAGGGCGCCGCTAAAAGGAGCTTCAGTTGCTTTTTCAAACAGTACTTTTTGCTGTTCTTTTGATAAGTTAGGATTATTCATATACTAAGTATAGTATAATAGTTACATGAATACATTAGTAATTGCCGGTGGATGTTTTTGGGGAATGGAAGAATTGTTCCGTGACCAGCCTGGTGTTATCGACACTGAAGTCGGTTACGCAGGCGGTTCTAACGATAATCCTACCTACGAAAACCATCCTGGCCATGCCGAGGCTTTAAAACTTACCTATGATCCATCAGTAACCAACCTTGATGAGTTGCTTGATTACCATTTCCAAATTCATGACCCTACAACCATGAATCGACAGGGGAATGATATTGGTTCGAGCTACCGCTCAACAATTTTTTACGCAGACGAAGAGCAGAAAGAAGCTGCCGAAAAAGCAATCGCTCGCAACCAAGTTTATTGGGAGCAACCAATTGTTACAAGTATTGAACCATTGACCACTTTCTGGACAGCTGAAGACTACCACCAAGATTATCTACAAAAGAATATCGGTGGCTACACTTGCCACTTTGAACGCGCCCGATAACGGACGATAAAATTAAAAGCCAAGCACTTGTTTGACGTGTGCTAATTTCGCCTGTGCAATTGGGCGTACTTTTGCTGCACCTTCAGCTAAAATGGCGTCAAGGTGTTCTGGGTTTTGTAAGAATTCTTCATAACGAGCCGCTTGTTCGCCAAGTCGGGCTTCGAGTGCGTCAACAAGTAAGTCTTTTGCTTGCTTCCAGCCGATAACTTTTTCTACTAATTGAGTTGCAAGAGCGTTTGCTTGTTCTTTGGTTACAAGTGTCGCATAAATCTTAAATAGGCTTGTTTCGCGAATAGTTTCGTCAGTATGGTCGATAGAATCGGTAACAACTTTACGAACAGCTTGCTCCCAACCCTCACGGCTTGCGTAAAGGGGGATTGTGTTGCCATAGCTTTTACTCATTTTACGTCCGTCAATGCCAGGTAGTTCGGCAATACCGTCAGCGATGACGTGTTCAGGTAATACGAAAATGTTGTCATTGAATTGGTTGTTAAATCGTTGCGCAATGTCGCGAGCAATTTCAACATGCTGAATTTGGTCGCGGCCAACAGGCACGTGTGTTGCATTGAAGGTGATAATGTCCGAGGTCATTAAGATAGGGTAGTTATAAAGACCCATGTTAACCTCAAAATCATCGAGCTTGCCAGCGGCGCGATTTTTATCAATCGACGCTTTGTAGCTATGCATCTTATTCATCCATCCCTTAGGAACGAAGTTGTTAAGAATTACGTCGAGTTCGAAAATTTCAGGAATATCTGATTGGCGATAAAAATGAGTTGTTGATGGGTCGAGCCCAGCTGCTAACCAAGTAGCAGCAACCTTATGTGTAAGCTCTTTCATTGTCTCGCCATCTTGCACTGAGGTGAGCGCGTGGTAGTCGGGAATAAAAAAGAAAGCCTGTGAATATTCGCCAGCTCGTCGAAGCGCTGGTTCAATTGCGCCTAAGTAATTACCAATGTGTGGGGTGCCGGTAGGTTTTACGCCGGTTAAAATAATCCCGTTCTGAGGTTCTGTCATACCTATAACTATAGAATAACCTCTCTATAATGTATAGCCTAAGCAGTAAGTACTACTTGACATACTTTTCATACCAGCGCATTATTGTACTCGATATGCACGATAAACAGCTTTATGGCACTGCCACTGTTGGGACGAAAGGGCAGGTAGTAATACCTGCTGATGCTCGTGATGCGCTTAATATTCAACCAGGTGACCGATTATATGTAGTTGGTTCGCAGGAAAAGAAATGGGTTGGTTTTATAAAAGAAGATCAATTGCGCGATATGCTAGACCACCTGACGAATAACATTGAAAAATATAAAGATATTCTAAAGAAATAATCGAAAGGAGTTTACACAATGCATCACCATCTTAGCTTGAAGCGCAAACTTATTATTATGATTTCGGTTATGGCCAGCCTGTTTTTGGTTGCCCTTGACCAAACAATTATCGCTACGGCACTCGGAAAGATTGTTGAAGAGTTTAACGCCTTCAGCTCACTGAGCTGGATTGTAACAGCCTACCTTATTACTACCACCGTTACAGTACCAATTGCTGGTAAGTTCTCCGACCTGTTTGGCCGCCGCCGTATTCTACTGATTGGTGTGGCTATTTTCGTCGCAGGTTCACTACTGAGTGGTATTAGCGCCAATGTTGAACAGCTTATTATGTGGCGTGCCTTACAAGGTATTGGTGGTGGTATTATTACTGCCAATGCCTTCACGATTGTCGGTGACTTGTTTGCTGCCCGTGAACGCGCTCGATGGCAGGGCCTTATTGGTGCCGTCTTCGGCTTAGCTTCTGTAGTTGGCCCACTTCTAGGTGGTTGGTTAACTGATGGTCAGAACATCTTAGGCATGACTACCGATTGGCGTTGGACATTTTATATAAACGTTCCAATTGGTATCGTAGCCCTCGTGCTGATTGCCGTATTCTGTCCGCCGCTCCGACGTGCAGCGAAAGCGGTTATTGATTACCTTGGGGCTGCATTACTATCTGTATCGTTAGCCGTACTTATTATCTCAGTCGATAACACTGAAACAATCTTTGCCGGCTTTATGGAATCAACAGGCATGTCGCTCGCAGTCTTGCGTACAATTCTATTTACTATTGTTGCTGCTGCAATTGCCGCATTCATCTATGTTGAACGTAAAGCGAAAGAACCTATCTTGCCGTTACGTTTCTTCAAAAATGCTAACTTTGTAAAAATCCTTCTTATTGCAATGTTGTTTGGATCTGCGTTTATGGGTTCAATTTTGTACCTTACGCAGTTCAACCAACAGGTGTTTGGCGCATCACCAACCGACTCTGGGCTTATGTTGCTTCCAATGGTCGGCGGTATTATGGTAAGTAGTATTACTGCTGGGCAGCTCATCTCACGCATTGGTCGCTACAAGATATTCCTTCAAATTGGTTTCTCTGTTGCAACTGTTGCGATGATTTTCCTCTCAACCCTTACACCTGAAAGTTCATACTTCTACGAGGCAATCATCATGGCTGTACTAGGTTTAGGTATGGGTATTGCTATGCCAGTACTTAACCTTGCAGTCCAAAATGAATTCTCACAGGCTGAACTGGGTATCGCTACAAGCTCCAACCAATTATTCCGTAGCCTCGGTTCAACTATCGGTACAGCGGTATTTGGTGCGATGCTTACGGCCGGTATCTTAACCCATGTAGATGAGATTCGTGACACTGCGTACATTCAATCTGTATCGCAAAATGCCGCAGTATCGAAAATTGGTGAAATTAACGACCCTAATACGCTCCTTACTCTCAATATGCCTGATATTAAGAACCAAATTACGAGTGGTGCTGATGCGCAGTTCGCTGCACTGCCTCAGGCGGCCCAGGCTGAAGCACGTACGACATTTGACACGAATCAGAGCGAGTTCTCTAGCAAGGTCACACACGCCTTCTCAGAAAGCCTCCGTACTATCTTTATCGTAGCCGCATTCTTAATTGGTACTGCAGCGATTCTAGTGTTCACATTGAAGGAACGTAAGCTTCATACTGCGTCTCCGGATGACACTCCTGGCGAAGCGTAGAGTATATTACTACATAATCACGCTATAGCTTATTGCTAAGTGGTGGTGCAATGATTTATTATTAAGTCATACCCACCGCTAGCCGGTGTATTCTTGACTCATTGGCGTTAAATTGATACTATTATCTACGTGTCCTGCGCCAAAGCTAATAAATTAAAGGTCGAAGTGCAAGGGACTGTACATAGTACAAGGAGTGAATAATCACATGCCAATAGCCATCGAATTTGTGCCTTCAAGGCGCAAGAAGATAGCAGTGGATGTGGTGCCCGCCGACTGGCGAATCTTTATCGCCCACTAAACCGTGGACAGACGCGATATATTTAAATCGAAAACAATTAAAACACCCCAAGGCACCGGGGTGTTTTTAAATTATAAAACGAGCGCCTGTTGTTTAAACAAGGCGCTCGTTTTACGCGTTCCTTTGAGCGAAACGGCTATTTAGTTAACAGTGTGTCTATCTTAGCTTTCACAGCCTTTAAATCACCTTGTACGATACCACCAGCAGTTGTTTCATCAAGCTTTTCACCATTAAGGTAGAAAGTTGGTGTTGCAGATGCTGAGTTGGCTTTACCAAGTGCCATGTCGAATGAAATTTTCTTGTTTACATCGGCGTTTGATAAATCGGATGTGAACTTAGCTGTATCAAGCTGTAGTTCAGTTGCGAATGAAACGAAAGCATCGGTTCGCTTGTCGATTGCAAGTGTTTCCCAGGCGCTTTGGTTTTGGTACAGCAAGTCGTGCATTTCCCAGTACTTGCCTTGAAGGCCAGCAGCTTCAGCGGCAGCCGCAGCTACCTTAGCATTCGGGTGGATACTGGTAAGAGGGAAGTTACGAAATACTAATGCAATTCGGTCGCCGTACTCATCCATAAGGGTCTTTACGTTAGGGTAGGCGCTTCCACAGCTTGGGCATTGATAGTCACCGTATTCTACAAGAATTACTTTACTATCTGCTTTACCATCAACGTGGTCAGCGATATTACCACTCTCTACACTCGCAGCTAAAATAGCATTGTGATCAATTTTAGACACATCGGCTGTAGGGTTAGTTGAGCGGGTCCAGATAATTAAACCACCAAGTAGGGCGACGACTGCAACACTAAAAATTATCCATCCGTATTTGTTCATATTTTCCTCCAAAATTACTATACCCATTGTAGCAGATACTAGGGTACAATTGGGGGTAAGATGTTTACGTTTCTCGTGATTTTAACGGCGCTCGCCTTCATTTCTTTGCTACTTGTTGAAGGCATGAAGCCAGCTTACTCTTCTTTTAGTATGTCCGAGCTTGAACGCCGGGCGAAACATTCGGTTGCCAGTAGGGCTGAATTAAAGCGCGAAAAACTGCTTCCACAAATTCAAGCTGTCATTACAATTAAAACCGCCTTGTTACTTGTTGTAACCGTCGTATTGTTGATTGCGACATTTGGCTGGGTAATTGGTATTATTGCGGCAATTATTGTGACGGTTCTATATGCACCGTTAGCACGCACTAGCCAAGTCTCTAAAGCGGCAAATAATGTATATAAAAAATTAGAACCGAAACTATTACAGCTGGTACAAAAATTACCAGCAGTCTTTTCATTTTTAAGTGACAGTACAATGCAGGCTGACGCTAAAGTTCATTCCAAAGAAGAATTCCAAGAACTTATTGACCGTTCAGGCATGGCACTGACTGATATTGAGCGAAAGGTTATTATTAACGCGCTCGATTTTAACGACAAAGTAGTCTCGTCGATTATGACGCCAAAGAATGTTATTGATTTTATTAAGCGAGGTGAATTCCTTGGTCCGCTTGTCCTTGATGAACTGCATGCACTTGGCCATAGCCGGTTACCGGTGATTGATGGCGACCTCGACCACGTTGTTGGTATTTTGTATTTACGCGATTTGCTTTCACTTGATGTTCGAAAGTCTGCCATTGCTGAAAAAGTTATGGACACACATGTGTATTATGTTCGGGAAGACCAAACGCTGGAGCACGCTTTAGCTGCTTTCTTAAAGAACCGTCACCATATGTTTATTGTTATTAACAAACAACGCGAAACAGTTGGGCTACTTACAATTGAAGATACTATTGAAGCGCTTTTGGGGCGCAAAATTATCGACGAAGACGACAACCATGCAGACCTGCGTTCGGTTGCTGAACATGAAGGACGCACGAACAACACGCCTGAAGGTCACGTCGACGTCTAGCTCAATACTGTCAGAGGTGGTAAAATAGCCACACTATGAGTACACCCCGAACACTTACAAACGACATACATTCACACATTGGTGAAACAATTACTATTAAAGGCTGGCTTCACAAAAAGCGCCTTATGGGTGGCCTTAACTTTATTACTCTCCGCGACCGAAGCGGTGTAGCCCAAACGTTAGTTGACGACAAAGACGAACTGGAAAAACTTCGTGGCATGCAAATTGGTACAGTCCTTGCCCTAACTGGCGTTGTCACTGCAGACGAACGTGCGCCAGGCGGTGCCGAACTTCACGACGTGACTGTGGAAGTAATGGTACCCGTTACCGACGAACCGCCAATTGAAATTGATAAGCCAATCAACCACAAATCAGAAAACCTCGACAACTTGTTTGAATACCGAGTACTTAATATTCGTAACCTACAAGAACAAAAAATCTTCAAAATTCGTACCAGTATCGTTCGTGCAATGCGAAGTTATTTAGAGCGAAACGAATTTATGGAAATCGACACGCCAAAACTGCTCGCTGAAGCAACTGAAGGTGGTGCTGAGGTCTTCAAATTAGATTACTTTGGTAAAACTGCCACATTGGCACAAAGCCCACAATTTTATAAACAAATTATGGTTGGCGCCTTTGAACGTGTATTTGAAATTGGCCACAGCTATCGGGCTGAACCATCTGCAACCACGCGCCACTTAACAGAACTTACTATGCTTGATATCGAGATGGGCTTCGTTGAAACCCACCAAGAGGTTATGGATATGGTTGGAAACATGGTTCGTGAAGTATTAACAACAATTTACACTGACCACGCCGATGACCTTAAAAGCCTTAACGCACCACAGCTTTTCTTAGCTGAAGATGGTTCAATTCCTAAATTTACCGTGGCAGAGATTCACGAAATGTATTCTAAAGCTAACAAGGTTGATACAACCAACGAAAAAGACTTAATTCCAGACGAAGAGCGTTGGATTGCTGAGTACGCGCGTAAAAACCTCAACAGCGACTTGGTGTACGCTACCGATTTCCCAGCCGTTGCTGGTAAGTTCTACCACAAGTTTAAAGACGAAGAGGGAACAGTCGCTTGGGCTGACTTGCTTTTCCGTGGCCTCGAAATTGCAACCGTACCACTGCGTGAAAACAACTACGAAAAGATGTTAATGCAAATGGAACGCGCTGGCCTTGATGTCACTCACGAAGGCTTCAAACACTACCTTCAAGCATTTAAGTATGGCCTACCTGTTCACGGTGGTGCCGGCATGGGTGTCGACCGCGTTGTTCAAAAGACTATCGGCCTTAGTAACGTCAAAGAAGCGACGTTATTCCCACGCGATATTAACCGTCTAAACCCTTAATTATGCGCCCTAAGCACGTTGTATCCACAAAGCTTGCGCTGTATAGCCACGATAATACATTGGTATTGCTTATGCACTATCCGGTCAAGGGCTACTATGGTTTGCCGGGTGGACACGTCGAACCGCAGGAAGACCCGAACGATACTATTCGACGTGAACTTCTTGAAGAGCTTACCTTAACTGTGGACACGCTAAAGCGTACGGATTTCTTTTTACGCGGCGGCGACCATGGTCCAATTATTTTGGCATTTACTGCAATTGCCCCAATTGATGTTTCAATTATTCCTACCGACCCAAAATTCGAATATGGAGTGTGGATAGCAAAGGCTGATATTGCTACTATCGATATGTCGAAGGAATATATACGCTTTGTACTTGAGAATTGGCCTAACCAATAAGCTTAAGCGTATAATACTCATATGCAACCCGAAAACACACAGCCGCCGGTTGAAAACTCTCAGCCAGTGCAACCAATTGAATTTCTTCAACCTACTGCAGCGCCACAACCCGTTGCGCCAGTTGAAGTAGCGCCAACACCAGTCGCGAAGCCAATTGTGGTTGTTAAGAAGTCTCCACGGCAGCGCCACTTTTTGGCGACATTCTTTATTAGCTTTTTTTGGGGTGTTTTTGGTGCCGACCGTATGTACATGGGCTATTGGGGTTTAGGCATTCTAAAGCTCATCACCGTCGGTGGTTTTGGTATCTGGGTTATTGTGGACTTATTTCTCGTTATGGGCGGCTACATGCGCGACAAGCAGGGTCGTGAGATGCTGCAAATCGCTGAGTATAAAAAGTTTGCTTCTAATACGATTATGATTTTAGCGCTGTCACTGGGTGTACTACTGCTTGTCAGTGGCATCAGTCTTATTACTGCACTTCCAGCAATCATGGACTCGGTACAAAACGGAAGTATTCCAGGCTTAGAAAGCCTAACTGGTGGGTCGGGTATTCCTGGCGTGCCAGATGATTTACAACAAGAACTTAGCCGATAACTTCGAGAACCGGTGCGTTATCTAGCGAGTGCCACATGTACCAGCTAGCTACTGATTCGTACGGATGCCAATGGTTATTGAGCGCTATCATTTCCATATCTTCAGGAGTAGGTTTTTCGGGCATGTCGTATAACTTACGCATGCCATTTTTTATTCCCAAGTCACCTGTTGGCAATACGTCTAATCGCCCCATACAAAAGAGCAAAAACATATGAACGGTCCATACGCCAACGCCTTTAATTTGTGTCAGCTCGTCAATAATTTCTTGGTTACTGAGTGTGTCTAGATGTGAGAATTGAATAGAACCTTCAAGCACGCGAGTCGCAAGGTCGTGAATGTAAGAAGCTTTTTGACGAGACAAACCTGCGCCACGCATCGTTTCAATGTCGACGCTCAAAATATCTTCCGGTGTAGGAAAACTCTCAGTGAATAACTCGCGAAAACGCTTTAAAATTGTTGCTGCAGCTTTAACGCTTAGCTGCTGAGAAATAATACTCTCTACTAATTCTTGATAGTAATTTTTATGTGGCACGAATGCTGGCAGTTGAGCATTTTTAATTACCTCAGCTAAGATAGGGTCGTGCGCGCTTAAGTGGTCGGCGGCTTTTTGAAAGTTTGCAGGTGAAGCGAGCTCGGCCATTATAATTGAACGGTCTTGCCGTTAATACGCTGATAGCTTGTATTGAGGCTTGCTGTAATTTTAGTTGCCAAGTTATCGATAAACGCTTGGCCTTCAGCAGATAGCATAGCGTCGTGAGTTGGGAAAACATTAGTTGGCTTTAGTGCACGTACGAGGTCCATTGCCTTACCGATAGTGAGCCAAGGTGCGCTAACAGGTAGCAACAATTCAGTAATCGTTTGTTCCGGTGCGAAGTAAGAATCACCCGGGTAGTATAGGTAATCTTCAATAATAACGCCCATGTTAGGTGGGGTAGGAATCGCAATATCAATTGCTTCGTGTGTACCGCCAACGAATTTCAAACGCATTCCACCAGCGTCAAGAGTTTCGCCAACGCTAACGACTTGTGTATTTTCGTTTTTATAATCAGCAAGAATAGTTTCATTTGCTAACAAAATTGCTTTAGGGTTTGCCCGTAAAATAGTAATAACTAATTGGTTATCTAGGTGGTCCGGGTGGGCATGAGTAATAAAAACTGCCGCCACATGTTTTGGCATAATAAAGTCATGTGTCAGGTTTCCTGGGTCTACCACGACACTATTGCCGTCCTTCTCAACGACAAAACAGGCATGTTGGAACTTTGTTAATCTCATACATCTATTATGCTCCGCAACCGGTCGCACTCACAAGTACTAAAGTAAACTTTATCACTTGTCTCGTTACTACGGTTATACTAGTGAACGTGGATATACTCGAATTTCAAGAAATTATATGGCAAAAGGGCCGCGAACTGTATCGCGACATGCCGTGGCGTGAAGATACGCGCCCTTATTACGTAATGGTGAGTGAAATTATGTTGCAACAAACCCAAGTTGATAGGGTGATGCCTAAGTTTGAAGCTTTTATTGAACGCTTTCCTACTGTCGAAGATTTAGCAAAAGCTTCGCTTGGCGAAGTGCTGCAGATGTGGAGCGGCCTAGGCTATAATCGCCGTGCAAAATTCTTGCATGAAGCGGCTATGAAGATAATGGGCGAATATGAGGGTAAGTTTCCAGAGACAGCAGAAGGCCTAATTAGTTTAGCTGGTATCGGGGTGAATACGGCTGGCGCAATTTTAGCTTACAGCTTTAATAAGCCCGCGATATTTATTGAAACCAACATCCGAACAGTTTATTTTTATCATTTCTTTCTTGAACATGATGAAGTAACCGACGCTGAACTGCGTACAGTGGTTGAAACGACGGTCGACGCTGAGCACCCCCGTGAGTGGTATTGGGCAATGATGGATTACGGGAGTTATTTAAAAAAACAAGGCATCGGCCAGAATAATAAAAGCCGCCATTACAAAAAGCAAAGCCCGCTAAAGGGGAGTGTTCGTGAGGTACGTGGCCAAATCCTTAAACTGCTAACAACTGCAGATTTTAATGAAATTGAACTGCGCACGGAAATTTTAGCAGACCAGCGGTTCGAGCCCGCACTCGCTTCACTTGAAAAAGAAGGTTTGATTACTAAAACAGGTGAAACCTTTCATCTAAAGCGCTAAGGAGTAATAAAGCTCAGAATGGTACAATAGAAACATATGATACGCGTACTTACTTCGCTTGCTGCCATAGCCGCTATAACGGTCTTATTAGGCTTAGGTGCACAAACGGCCCATGCGCAGTCGTCGTCACTTACAACCGAGCAAATCGAGCACATTAAAAGTAACTGTACTTCAATTAAAAGTACCCTTAATCAGTTGCACGCCAGCGATGCACTGCTCCGCGTTAACCGTGGCCAGGTATATGAATCAATGGCAAGTAAATTAATGGACCCGTTCAACTCGCGCCTTAGCAATAACCGGTTAGATGCAAAAGCAACGTCGGCCGTCACCACTAGCTACCGTTCAGCACTTGATTCGTTCCGGAATGATTACAAAGCCTACGAAGAAAAACTTTCAAGTGCTATTCGCATAGATTGCACTAGCCAACCCGAACTATTTTATACAACTATCGAGCAAGCTCGCGAAAATCGTTCAAAAGTTCACGATGGCGTTGTGAAGCTACACCGATATATTGACGATTACCGTACGGCTGTCGATGATTTCGTTCTTAACTTCGAAAGGGTATCAGAATAATGGCTGAACCTATTGTTTTACAACCCGATGAAGACATGACTTTTTGGGATAAGCACCGCTTGTCACTCTTGCTTATTTTGACAGTTTTAATCGCAATCATATTAACCGTCGTAAGCATGATTGCCTATAACGTAAGTGGTACTGCGCAGCTTGATTTAAGCCGCCCTGGAGTTTCATCAGTAAGTGATAAGGTTGATAAAACCGACAAAATCACAGAATACAGTAGTTTTGGCGCTGTGAATAAAGATTCTATAAATGAATTTACTAAGCTATACGATAACCAGGCTGCTAAGGCTAAAGCAATCGATGCATTTAACGGTGATCCGCTTAACCCTGAAATTCTTGAATTCGGTATTACTGGAGACGAATAGTAGCAAGTTCAAATTCCTCTTGGAATAACTGGCATAGTAATTTGTGCGCACCAACAATCAGTGGAAACTCTTCAAAACTTTTTGCAATGCGTTCGTGAAGCTTTGTGTGGCTTGCTTTTAGTTCGTCAATTGTTGTAACTTCATAGTCTTCTTTCATTACCTTCTTGCCAGCACCTAGTATGTCAACGACAACAGGTAGTAGCTTGTCTACGGCTTTAACAAAGCGAGCTTCGATATCTTGTTGGTGTTCATATGCAAACAGCAGCTGCGCGGTGTGTGGCGGGAGTGTATCCATTAGTTTTTCGAGTGCAGCGTGCTCTACTTGTTGCTTTTCCGCCATTTGTTTAGGGCTAAACTTGAAAGTCGTAACGTCACCGGTAGCTGTTTCTATCAAATCATGAACAATTGCAAACTGGGTCACCTTACCAGCATCGAGAGCTGGGTAATAGGTGGCTGCAAGCTCATTTGCTACTAACGCTAGCATAAAGCTATGCTCGGCGTCGTTTTCTTTATGCTCTTCATTGTATCGAGGGGCTCTTTCAACCTGAGCGAATTTAATTGCTACGCCACCAAGTTCAAGTGCGAGTGAGGCCGAAGACGGGTAAGAGCTATGTTCAGGAAATGTAAGAGTATTTTCAACTCTATTTAAGTCAATTTTTGTAATAGGAAATGTATCCATGATTACTTTCCAGTCAGCCGTTGAGGCATTAATTACTGATTACATTATCAATATATCGTGCTATTCTATTGATAGATAGAAAGTATAATTTGAGTCAAATATGATTGAGCAGACAACAATAACTCACCACATTCAAAAACACATTATTGATGTGTTGATGTTTAAAGAGGTCGCTCGATTTCGTGACTTGCGGCCGCCAAAAGTTGATACAAATTTATTTTCATACCATCTTAAATTGCTCATCAAAAGCGATATTGTTAAAAAGCTAGCTGATGGCTATGGGCTGAGTACTCATGGCCTGGCTTACGTAGACAGAGTGAGCGTAGTGAGTAAAACGGTCCGTACTCAACCAAAAATCATTTCAATGCTAGTTGTGCAAAATAGTGAAGGCGACGTACTGCTATGGCGTCGTAAGCGACAGCCGTACAT
>Ga0247815_10001191_pt1 | contig 20110 bp, 32 predicted proteins | sample UWRJL194509B1_FD_181014 | JGI IMG/M metagenome (GOLD analysis project Ga0247815, IMG submission 181014) | Plant litter microbial communities from Arlington Agricultural Research Station in Wisconsin, United States - UWRJ-L194-509B-1 | ecosystem: Environmental > Terrestrial > Plant litter >...
ATGAAGCTAGGTAAACGTCTTAGCGCATTACAAAGTCTGACTGAAGAATTGGCTAAAACCGGAACTATTAACATTACGGAGATAGCATCAGGCGGCTCCGGTGGGCGGGGTACCTCTGTTATCAGGAAAGCCACTCAAAAAGAAATAGCCGGAATTATAGCCGATCAGCAAAAGGTATCTAGCGAAATTCAGAAACTTAATGCTTTATTAAATTCGGATAGCGGTACTTTGCTTTCCGCAAGGCAAAAAATAAACGATGAATTTAAAGTCCTTAACAAACCGGGTGCATCAGAAGAAAATACAAAGAAGGTAAAGACGTTAGCGGATGTGCTGAAAGATCTAAATATAAATTTAGCTCAATCTAATGCCCTGCAAGACGCTAGTTTTGACGAGCGAAATGATGCTAAACTCAAATCATATCAGGATGCTATAAGTGAGTTAATTAAAATCGGTTATTCTGCCGAGTCTGAAGCTATAAAAAAAGTAATCGCAGACAGACAGAAGTTAAGGCAAATTAGCCCAGTATCAAGTCCGATTGGTGCTTTTGGAGAGAAGGGGAGTTTTGCCTCAATGTTTGATTCTCCCGTAAATACAACAGGCGGCAAGGGGGCTAATGGGCTAAAAGTTGAAGATAAAAGTTTAGAATTATTTAAGAAACAAGAGTCTGAAATAACCAAATCAAGAAGCAGAATAATACGCCTGATTAATGATGTAAACAATATTCTTGCAAATGGTATTGGCCAAGGTTTGTCGGGATTTGCCTCTGGGATAGGTGAAGCATTAGCAAACGGAACCAGCGTAATTGATGCGGTTGGGCAAGGGTTACTGTCTGGATTGGGAAATATACTAACACAACTAGGTGAAGCCGCTATAAAGATAGGCGTAGGATTGGCTGCTATTAAATTAGCCCTTAAATCGCTTAACCCATTTGTTGCCGTTGCTGCAGGTGTTGGTTTGATAGCCTTAGGTGCATTCTTTAGCAGCAAAGCATCATCTATAGGTGATAACGTTAAAGGCGGTTCTGGAGGTGGTGTTACAGCCTTTGCAAATGGTGGGGTAGTATATGGCCCGACTAACGCACTGATAGGTGAATATGCGGGTGCTAAATCTGATCCGGAAGTAGTTGCGCCATTAAGTAAGTTAAAATCTATTATAGGCAAGGGGACGAACGACAACCCTAAAAATAACCAGACTGTACAGGTCGGCATTGAAGGAATCGTAAAAGGTAAAGATTTGGTGTTGATCACTAAAAGGGTAAATGAATCAAGAACATAATGGCATTTAAAACAGTATTTCAGGGTTCTTTTTGCAATAAATCGGGTGATGATGTTATTGTACAGTTTCAACGTGACTTTATTGGAGGTGAAGAAATCATTCCGCAAGAGATAATATTTGCAGGGGAAGACAACGAACCCGTAATTATTGAGTATAGCGAAGATGGCAATAACAAAGATAACCCAATCAACAAATCCCAATGTACTGTCAATATAAAGGCGGTAGAAGGTTTTGAGTTATCATCACTATATACCGAGAATGACAACTACTGGCGAATCGTTATATCGGGCGCATGGAACTGGATAGGCTGGATGTTGCCGGACAATTCAAGTGAACCGTATGAGAATAAACCTTATGATGTATCGGTACAAGCTACGGACGCGCTAGGTACGTTAGATGATTTGCCATTTCAGAATGCAGACTTAACTAAGATCAAAGGATCATTTTCAGATCATGATATATTAAGGATTGCGCTGAATAAAACAGGGCTGCAAATACCTTTATTGATTGGAGTTTCTACTTATGAGACGCAAATGACTGTAGGTGTTTGCCCAATGAAACAATCTTTCATTCAGGCGCAAACCTTCATTGATTCAGATCAATCATCTTTTGCCTGTTCAGAGGTTATACGCTCTATATTGGCGCGTTATGGGTGTAGACTATCCCAGTTTAATGGGAAATGGCAAATTGTGAATGTACTGGAATATTCGCGCGGTACGGTGTATGCTTGGGAATTTGATATAAATGGAAATCAGACGGCTACTTATCCTAATATAGTAAACACTTTAGCCACTGGAAACTTTACCAGGGAGAATATCCCCACTAATGCTACAAGCTCATTTGCTAAGGCTTATCTTTCAAGTACTGCGTATTATCAGTTTGGATACCCGCCAAACAGTTTGATTAACGGCAATATGGATACGTGGTCGTTAAAACCTGCAGGATTACCCGATGGTTGGTTTGTAGTGCAGACTACAGGAACCATCACTGCCACGACTAAGATCAGGCAATCAGCAGGAGTAGATACAACAGATTACTACATCAGTGCCTACGGAGGTGGTAATGGGTATGTAAAAAATGCAAATGAAGTTCAGATCCGAGCGAATCAGATTGCTGGTATTTCTATGGATTTGCTGCTGCCTACTGATGGTGTATTGGTACTCTCACCTATTTACTTTTCTGTTATCGTTCAAGACGACACGGGCAAGTATTACACAAACGCAGGGTGGCAATCAGCATACGGCACATATACCGTAAGGTTTGATAGCGCTAGGGATATCACGATCAATCAAGCTACAGTAAACTTTAATCTAGGCGCGCAGAAGAACGACTTCAAGATAACAGTCGCTTTTTTAGTGGCTGGTCGTGCTGATGGTACGCATTATGAAACTTACGTGAACAATGTTACTGTATCAGCAAATACAGACGGTGCTTCAAAGGCCGCAATAGGGTCTTACAACAAGCAAACGCAAACGAGCAATCAGACATTTCAGCCAGATCCTATATTAATATTGAACAGTGACGATGACAGTACGCAAAGATTATCACCAATACTCGTTAACGGATTGCCGACATCGACATGGACTAGAGCCGGAATCACTGAATCGGTAAGCTTACTGCATACCATTGCTAACAGTCAGTTGCGATTACATGCAAGGCCATACAAAATATTCGAAGGTGATTTTATAGGTTATGGAGATATCAATCCGAATAGCTTAATTACGATTGACCTGAATCCCGGTTCATTTATATTTATGTCCGGTACATTTAATCTTAGGACTGACGTTCACACTTTACGGTGGGCTGAAGCTTTGATTGATGAGCCGACGTATATAGAGGTGCAAAAGTTAGACTATGGCACCGAAACTGATAAAAACGGTATATCTGTGGGTACTCCGCAAGGTGTAGGTGATCAGCCGGGGAGTTCATACATTGACCTATCTGGATATGCTAAATTAACCGATGTGCCTGCAGCCGCTAGCAACGTAGAAACTCAGGCCGGCACCGTAGCAAATAAATACGTTTCGCCTTCTACTTTGGCTAATTGGTGGGCTTATGTGAGGGGATTAGCGTTTACAATTACGGGTATCTGGTCGGTACCCAACGCAGCGGCAGGTACAAGTACACAACAAATTGCAAGCACTAAGTTTGTGATGGACGCCATAACGCTGATTAACCCAAATTACAGAGAGGTTAACGCAAACTACACTCTACTTTCAACTGACAATACAGTCAATGTAACGGCAAATTCACCAACATTAACACTTCCTACTGCAGTAGGTATAGCAGGGCGTATCATTCGCATCAAGAACAGCGGCACGGGTACGGTAACAATAAACACAACTGGCAGTCAGTTGATAGACGGGACTTTAACTAAAGTAATTAACACGCAATATTCATTATTTGGCCTACAAAGTACAGGGGCAAATTGGATCATTATAGCACAAATGTAAACCTATGAACGTAATTCAATATGCTACCGCTACCTCGGGAACTATTGTAGCTAATAACACACAACAGGATTTGATAGTCCTGCACAATGCAACCGCTCTCGTAGCTGTTTTGTCTTTTACATTACCTACTACGCCCGTTAACGGTCAAATCGTAACATTCGCCACTAAGAACGGCATTACGCTGTTTACTTTGACCGGAGGGACATTGATTACTTCACTGGCTACACTATTAGCTGGCGGTTATGTAACATGGGTATATTCGTTAAATGCAAATGGGTGGTTTAGGATAAGATAAATTGATTATATTTGAACTATGGCAATCACAGGCGATAACTATATTCTGCTCATTGATACAGTTACCCCTCGTTCAGCGGGGCATGGTGCTGATTACCGTCCGGTTGCTTGCGGCACGTCAAACAATTGGGGCGGTGATGCAGAAGGGATATCATTGCGGAACAAAATGGACGGAGGATACGATCAAAGTACAACAGGTTATATATCTACCAATTTTGATATGGATGGTCAAGCGATAGGCTTACGCATGGCAGAGAAGCTGATAAAGGCAAATTTCCAAGAACTTGCCGAACTATTTTACAACAAGCGTGAATTTTGGATTATGCAAGCCGATGCCGATATGACAATTGTCCGCGAAATATGGTGCAGAATAGGATCATACAGAGAAACAGCGCAAATGAATAGCCTTTACACCTTTACCGCTTCATTCGTGGGTATTGGTAGGCCTACGACGCTAACGGGTGACATTATAAAAATATTATTAGCAACAGACTTAACCGGGGATGAGATATTTCAAGACGGTGATAACAATTTAATAGAAACAAAAAATGCCTGAATTTGAAACCGTAACAATACCAGAATTAGACCCGCTTGTTCTAGCTCTGCAAACATTTTTAACAGGAAGTAACGCGGTAGGTAAGGCTGGTAAATTTACAGCCAATGACCTTGTGGCTTTTATAGCTCCATACGTTTCTAGCGCTGGATCTAGCGGATATATAGCAACCTTAGGCGATACCCTACCTACTCCGGGGGGGGGCGGTAATTATTTCACCATTACCGGCTCAGGAACATATGGCGGTATAGTAGCATCAGGAATCTTAAATATATGGTCTTATGTTTCCGGCGTATGGAGTTTAACCAAACAAATAGATACCGGTGTCAAAAAAGAGCTGGGCGGCTTGGTTGGTGACGGAATGGTGAGCATTGATGTTAACGGAAATGCCACGGTTACGGGTGAACTTTTTGTTGCATTTGGCCATGAATTTATTGGCGTTACACCAGCAATGACCCCTATAGTTGGAAGTACTCAATTTGGGTTAAACTGGATATACTACAAACGGTCTTCCGCGAAAATAGTAGTGTGCAATTACACAGGGTTTGACATACAAGGGACAGACATAATACTAGGGTACATGTTTAATGTAGACCCCGACACGCTTTCTACCCCGTCACCAGCTAGGATAAAAGTATTAGGTAATGTCAACTTTTCCAATTTCGGTGATTTATATTTTTTAAATGACTGTATAATAGACCGATCAGCGCACACCGTTACGCTTTCTGATTCGTATTATTTAACATCTGGACAAGACTTTGTACCAGTGTTTAGCTCGTCTTATGCCACCTCAGAAAATCCAACGCCATTCAAGTTTACTTACGATCCGGGGCTACTGCTACAGAGCTTAATATTTGACCCTCGTAGGCTTAAAACCCCAGGCTTAAACCCTTTCTTTTTTGTAGGTCAGGCTACTTTAGCGAGCTTAAATAACGTAAGACAGATACTGGTAGCTCAAATAGTCACGAACAAGGTAACAACAAGGTATAATTTTAGTGAAATATCTGATCCTACAGTAAAATCTATCAAATCCCTGCCAGACTCAGTGATGGGAACCGGGACTGTTGACGTTAAATCAGACGGATCGGTAGAGGTAGAAGGCGTTTTGTATTGCACAAAAAAAAACGGCACATATGTAACAGTAACACCTGGATTATACCCGATAGCGGGAGCGGGGAACCAGTTTGGGTTGAACTGGATAATATTCAATAGCATCAGCAATGGTATATACTTAAGAAATTACACCGCGTTACCCTTTGTCGAAGGCGAAAATTGTATCGGCTATCTTTTTAACATAGATGCGGACTCGTTGTACACCAACTCTAAGATAACGGTAAACGGCAAATACCCAAGGCAGTCAGATTCTGATTTAGACACAACCGGCGAAATCGTTACACCATCTAAAATGTGGTTCGAATTCAATAGGTCAATGAAGGTATATAAAAAATCAATACTAAGGGATTTGGCAGAACAGCAGAACGATGTAGTTTTTGTTACCAATGGGGAAATAGATACCGATTTTGAGGGTGCTGTTCGCAAATACTTTGATGGGGAGCTTGTCTTACAAAGATCAATGCTCAAAAACATAGTTTCTTTCGCTTCTATCAATCCGAAAGAAAGGGATTATAATTACATTTCCAACGTGTCTACGTATTTCAGGAATGCTAACGATCTATCTGGACAGACAATTAAAGGACAGCAGATAGGGGATAGCCTCACCAATAGGGGTGTCTCTTTGTACCTGCAAAGGTATCTAAACCAGTTTTCTATAACATACAATACTTTCGGTACTCTTGATAACTCAGGTAAGCTAGGAGAAGGCAGGGAGGGTTGGACATTCTCAAACTTTATAGGTGCAGATAACTACCATTCTTTTGCGGGACAACCGATAACTAGGGGTAATACTGGAGATCTTTTCGTAAACCCATTTCTTAAACTGGCTACCACGGCTGATAAAAATAACCATCCGACATGGTGCTTTAGGAATACAGGGGTTATGAACGAGTTGAGCTATTCTACTGATCCGGTTAAAACAGGCAACTTTTATATATTTGATTACGCCTATTACATGACAAATCAGTCGATACCTGCTGATTTGCAAATTTTAACGATAGCGTTATCAACAAATGATATTTCTTTGAATGGCTATTTTGGTGTCGAAAAATGTGCTTTTGGACTCAATGTAATGCTGACTCAGATAAGAGCCGCTTTGCCATCTGTTAAAATAGGGGTTATACCAACGCCTGTATACGCTGACACTGATGGTGGTAATTTCCAATGGAGTATAGCTGTAGACTGGATAAACAGGTGCAATACGGTTATATCTGGTTTTTCTGGGGTAGACGTTATTGGAGTTTACGCGCACATGGATAAAACATTTGCATTCCCCACCAATGACTTAGGATACTTAGAGACGGGTAATAATACCAAGAAATATAGCGTTTCCGACAATATACACTTCGGAATGCAGGGCTATTTAGAATATGCGCCACCTCTTGGGAACTGGATTATAAATGTTGTGTAATAAATTAATAAAAAATCCATCTTTAACCGGGTGGATTTTTACATTTAATAGCATTATGTTTTCACCTATATGCGAGTGAACATATCCCTCTGATTTAGCATATAGCGTCTGTTCGAATACTACATTATTTGCCATTGCGGTGACTAAGTACTTTTTCATGGATGTCCGTTTCTAATCGCCCTGTTTACTTCCTCTGTTGACTGCCATTGCTCTGACTGTTCGATTAGCTTATCGCATCCGTAAAACAACGAAATGACTACGATAAAGAATAAGATTAGGTTTCTATTTCTCATAACTTGATATATGTTTAATTTCCGATATTTTAATTTCCATTACCTCGCCATTGACAAACTGCATGATCATATTTTGGTCGTTCATTGGGTCTGATGATATAGCTTTGCAGAACATGATTTTAAAGCCATTAAACGGAGTGTACATTTCTATCTTAAGCATAAGACTCCCATTCTTCTAAATCACCTCTAACGCCTTGTATAGCTGACAACGGCAATACGCGTCCCTTACCAGATTCATTCCACCATTTGATTACTTGCTCCTTTGATTGCCCCGCTAAATTGAGCGAGGTTATGCCTGTTTTGCTCATTTCGTCTTTACAGAAGATCTTGAAAATTTCCATGCTTAAGCCTCCTGTAATTTGATCCAACTTGCTTCTACCATTTCACCTACAGACAGTCCCATCCAAGGCAAAGCGTAGCCCTTTGAACGCAGGTAGTCGCAAACAGCGTAGTGATTCATTAAATTGCCAGACTCGTTAAATTCATCTTGGTATTGTTCTACTAAGCCTGATTCAAAATCAATATCGAATGAATGATGGCTCATATGTGATTTAACAGTCATATAACCTATAACTGGATCTGTTTCGGTAACCCATTTAGCGCCATAAGAAAAACTTAAATTATACGCTACTTTGCAGGCTTCAACAGCATCTTCATCGCTGATGGAGGAAATAGGTTTGAGGAATAAGTACCCTTCCATCAAACCATTGCTTCCCGTCTGTAAATACGTACAATCAAGATGAGCAATTGATCCCTCGAATTTGTTCCAGTTTTTATTAACGTATACAGGTTGTCTTAGATATTGTGCAAAAAACTTTGCTTTATTTTCTGATGTCATTTCCATACACCAAATATAGACACACGATCTTGAATTTTTATACAGGTATCTATAATGTTACAATAATTGCTATCTTTACGTTACACTTAATTATATATTATGAACGCCAAGCCGAAACCAAAACCACAAGACGAAGAAGGATTACCACACCCTCCAGGAACGCCAATTAAACCCTAATTTATGTTAGGAAGAATCTGGATTAAAGGTTCTGTAACTCTCTATGTGCTATGCATAGTTAGTTACAACTTTTTTGGCAAAAACACGGTTGGGTGGACTGATTTTTATTATAGCTTCGAGAAAGGAATGGCCTTTTTGTCTACAATGTGGGGCTTTAAGGAACAGACTTTGTCTGATCGTCTTTTTATAGACTATTCAAGATTCTTGCAGTTTCTTACATTTTGCTTTTTTATCCTGTGCTCATTCAATGATTCACTTTGGGTATATCACAAGACCGCAATGGTTTCATTTTTGGTATTGTCTTCTTTCGGAACGGTTTGTGTGCAGTATTCATTAATCAAATCACAGAAAGCATGAAAAGAATAAAATACCTAGCATGGACGATGCCGGCACAGATATTAGCAATGATAGGATCAATGAGTATTATATTCCAGTCGTGCTCAATACCAATTGAACAGACCACAAAAGGCAGATTCATTAATGTTAACGACTTGTATACTCCATTTATAGCCTGTGGCATAATGCTTCTTATAGGGACTGCATTTAGTATATTTAATTTCATACAACTAGGCAAAATAAGCCGTATTTTAAAGGAACGTGGCTATTCCATATAAGATGACAAATGGAGGACATACAAAAAGAGCAATTGGGGTTATCCGTAAAGTGGAAAAAATTCCAATTATACAGCGTACAAATAGCATGCGGATCGCTTTCGTCTTACTGGATATGGTCATTGGATATGGTAGAAAAAGCCTTTATCAAAGCTCATTTACCTACATTTCACGCTCTTTTCATGGTTGGCATAATCGTAGTAGGCGTTTTGTCTATATTTTGCTCAGGAGGTATAGGGCTGCTGAGATTAATCAATGCAAAGCGCGTTTTACAAATGATAGACAAGGAGGACAAAAATGGGGAGTAACGTTACAACAATAGGTATAGTTATTACCTCATTCAATGTGATAACAGTGTCACTGGTCATTTACAATATTATATATTCTTACAATAAGGCCTCCGATATTAGCAGGGCCGTTAATACAGACGATGTAAAATATTACTTCCGGCAAATACTCACTTCAATGATATTCTTGGTAGCAAATGCAATAGCTACTTATACCGGGTTCTTAACTTATATCATGCATCCTTACACTTCCTTAGATATGATAGTATGGTGGAGGCTTGCAGATCGATTTTCAATGCTATGTGTTTCAATAACGCTTTTATGGAATAGCAAAAAATATACGCCTTTTACTTCGTAGTTCCGTCAGATTAAATATAGCCTCCTTAATCGGGGGCTTTTTTATGTAACAAGATTGTTATGAAAAAGTGATTATGTTGGGGTGTATATTTGGGTTTACCTATAAAAAAAGAATTAAATTATGGAACTAAGAGAAGTAATAAACACTAAAAAAGAATTAGAAGCTAGTTTTTTAAAACAGATGCAGGATTTTGAAAAAAAGACAGGGCTTGGTATTGACTCTGTTTATTTGAAAAAAATTAGAATTGAAGAAAAATGCAGCCGAGAAAAAACGGCAGTTATTGATTTCATTATTAGCGTAGATATATGAAATACTCAATAGCAATTATTATAGTTTCATTTTACGGCTTAATATTTTGCGGTTCTTGGTTTATTATTTCAAAATCAGAAAGCGTAATAGGGTTTATATCAAATATATGTTTTTCACTTATAATTATATCGCTAATTACCCTTCTTATTACTTCAATAATTAAAAGGTAAAAAGAATTTGTTCTATATAACATAGCATCGTCTTTACCGATATCAGCCTTACCTAACAAGTGAGGCTTTTTTGTTTGCTATCAATCACTTATCTTTGATGTATGGCAAATTACAAAGTAGCAGAAAGCATAACTGGCAAATTTGAGGGCGGATATGCCAACTCAAAGAATGACCGAGGCGGGGAGACCTTCGCAGGCGTTGCGCGTAAGTTCTGGCCGAATTGGAAGGGATGGACATATATTGACCAATTTAAGGCCGACTACACAAAGGCTAAAACTAAGCTATCATTATCGCAACGGGTAAATGCTTCTGCAAAGGCAACTCCTGCGGTCGGGGAATTGGTATCTCAATTCTACAAATCCAACTTTTGGGATGTGAATAATTTGGACGCAATAACAGACCAGCAATTAGCTAACATTGTTTATGATTTTAGCGTTAATTCCGGCACAAACAGAGGGGCTAAGTTCTTACAGGACGCTTATAATAATGTTAATGGTATTGGTGTTGATTTGGTCAGTGACGGTGAAATAGGGCAGAAAACAATCAATGCTGTAAACGCCTTTAATGCAAAGCTATTATTCCAGGAATATCAAAGGTTGCGCGAACTGTTTTACCGAAAGTTAGCTACGGATCCTAGTCAAAAACAATTCCTCAATAGCTGGCTAAGTAGGCTTACTAAATACAAAAACTAATGGCCGATACGCACGTAGACGATAAAACCCGCAACAACCTTGCTTATATCTGGAGCATGGCCGTTATCGTATTCGTTGGATATATCATTGTAAGGTTTGGTGAATATAAAGAGATCCTGACGCTTATAATTGGCTTCATAACAGGTGTAGCGGGTACGGTTTTGGCCTTATACTTTGGCGGGAACATTACGGGCAAGCAAAAGACGACTACGGAAATCACACCAGATAGCACTATCATTACCCAAGAACCGATTAAAGATGAAAATAAAAATAACAGTTGACGATATGCACCAGATAGCGGCCTTTAATAGGGTTGTAATGAATTATTTAAAAATGATAAGAATTGCAAAATGAGAAACTACCTGACTAGGCTAATGATGTACGCTTGCATTGCTATGGTTCCGATTAGCTGCGGCACTCGTAAAGTTAACCTAGATAAAGAATCCGTGTCTATATCTGAATCAGTTAAAAATGAACAGGATGAAGAACGTAAAACCGTAAAGGTGATAAACACACAATCCGAGGCATTCAATCAGACAGACAAGTCAAATGAGACTACAGAGACCACGGAAACATCAAAGTTTGATAAGTATACTGGGAAACAGACAGAGTACAGCAAAACGACTAAAACAGGCAAAGAAATAGACAGGAGTATTAATACCACTAAAACTGTTACGAATAATACCCTTCATGAAGTAGAGAAGCTAAGAACGCTGACTATTACCAAGCATACTTATGATGCTGATAGCAAGAAAAAAGCCGCATCTACGAATAGAAATGGCTTGTATTACCTTGGCGGGTTTGGATTACTTATTTTGGGGGTTCTGGCTTGGTTGAAGTGGGTGAGGTAGATAATTAATAGCTTGTTTCTATTCTTGCTTCCGGAAACTCTAAACATTTATCCCTTAATTGCTCTAGCCAAGGAATAAATTGTTCGTAAGTGCCCCATCCGTTAGTCGCGCTCCATTGCCTGTAATAGTCGGGGGATAAATCCATACGCCTAATAGCTGGAGTTAAAATTTCGCCAAGTTCTCCGGCATTTTTTATAATTTTATCTTCAATATTGCCATTCCATATAGCGTCATAAATACCAGCTTTATCTGCCATTGTGCCTAAATTTCCAGTAATATTTGAATCGTAAACAATTTCTGTTTCTAACTCATGCACACGGCCACAATCGCATGTTATCTTCTTTGTGTTATATAGTGATATATCTAAACTCATCTTTTTACGCCTCCTTTCGCTTCTCTTTCTGCTTTAAACTTATCAATACTTGCCTTTCTATCAGCCTCCATTGCGGCCCGATTTAGGCTGTCTTGTAGGTTGTTGTCCGGTATCATGGCAACTGTATCGGATAAAGGCTGGATCTTGTCTTTCAGCGTACAGGCTTGGATTGCCATAACACATAACGAAGCTGCCATACATTGCATGACCAACGTTTCTATTTCTTTGAATATTGGATGTTTTTTCATTTTAATCTGGTTAGTTCTTGTAAAATCTTTGCTTTTGTCGCCATAACATGGCCTTCTTCAATGCAATTATCGTGCATCTTGAGGGTTAGGTCAATGGCTTTGTCTAATTGAGATTGGATGGAAGCGTATAGTTTATCATACCTTCTTCGCTCCCAGAATAGTTTGCTATTAAGTTCCGTAACTTGCTTTTTAAATAATTCTTGCTTTTCCATGTTATTTAAAAAAGAAGTCAAATGAATGGCTAATTGTTGATATGCTTACCTGCTCAAATAGCATCCACTTAACCCATACTAAAGGCGCAAAGAAGAAATCTATTATTGCCCAAAACACAGAGTCGTTAATATGTTTGCCGACAATTGCAGTGAACACAGCAAAAAGCAGATAAGTAATTTCAAAAATTAAGTTAATGGCGTAAAGGAATAGGTATTTCATACGTTCAAGTATTGATAAAGGTAAATTACTCCTGCTCCGGTACATAACAACGTAGCGAAACAGATTAGGTTTGTTTTTTGGTTGGGGGTCATAGCTCGCTAAATTTAATATATTCTTCAATGTATTCTTTTAATACGTTCAAATGAGAATCCCTTAGGTCAACTTCCTTTATTGAATCATATCTTTCTGCCTCCCTAAGAATATCGAGCATGTTCACAAACTCAGGTGAATGTTTTACATCTTGGTATACAGGCCCGAGACTAGTATTTACTGCTTTTCTTTTCCAAGAATGGCCAAATAAGCTACCTAACATCTTATTCCGGTTTTACGCCTCGTGAGCAGATGAATAAATATACAATTGTGATGACGATTGCCAAGCCGGTAACGTACGGCATAAGGTTTAAAATTGTGTTTGTCATTACAGGAATGGTTTAAATACGTCAAAAAATCCGCCATAGTACAGAGTTGTTAATATTATTACAGATGCTATCAAAGAAGACCATCCGTTATATTTTCCTGTTTTAACTTCGCCATGCCTAGAGCATTCCATTCATATTCCAACGAATACTAATGCTAAATAAATTAATTGTGGGATCATCTTAGTATTTTCTTGAGTTTTCAATTACTTTTTTTAAATCTTCTCCTTTGGCGGTAACCTTATACCCTCCAGCGAGAATGTGTTCAACTTCCCCAGACAAAGAACGCCTGTTGTCTTTAGCTTGTTTCTTTATTTTATCCATTACTGTTGGGGAAATATTTACAGTGTAGATTTTTTTAGTTTCTTTTTCCATACCACAAATATGCTAACTATATTTGATAATAAAAAATAAATAAGCGAAATAATTTATTAAATATTATTTGGTTATATCATTCCTTATCACCATCTTTGTCAAGTCGTATCAATCAAACGGCATTAGGATTATGACACCTTCCCAAACCCAACTACACAAAAACATCAGCTTTAAAGGCACCATGTATAAGTTATCTCAGGCTTTAATGGCTGAGACGATTAAATTCAATGCTATGGTTTTACGATCTAAACTTTCTAAATAATGACTACTCAAAAAAAAATCGCAAAATGCCTGGAATTGGCATTACAAATTGAAGGGGCTAACTTTGATTATCATCCTGATGCCGAAAGCCTAACCATTTTCGCTTGGTCTGACAAATTAGATTCAGATGGTGTTATAGAGTATTCACTGCATTATCATGCGTACACTTCGCAGTGGGCTGACACAAGAAAAGAGCATTCGTTAGACAACCTAATCAGCCAACTTGAAAAACACATCAAAGATCATGCTTAAATACACTTGGTTTTTACGGTTAACCATAACAATGGGTATTATCGGAGTATTTTTAATAGTTAAATATTTATATAAAGGATTATGAAAACAGAAATCACAGTACAACAAAATCAAATGGCAGTAGTCGATATTATGACTATGGCTAAAACGTTCGCAGAAAGCGGTATGTTCGCAGACACAAGACAAGCTGCTCAGGCATTCGTCAAAATACAAGCAGGGCAGGAGATTGGTATTGCGCCTTTTCAGGCCATGAGTGGAATACATATTATTCAGGGGAAACCTGCAATCGGAGCCGGTATAATGGCCTCTAAAATTAAAGGATCTGGCAAGTATGATTATAGGGTTACGCAACAAGATGAAAAAGCGTGCTCTATTGACTTCTTCCAAGGCAAAGAAAAAATAGGAACCAGCACATTCACGATTGAAGACGCTAAAAAAGCGCAAACAAAAAACATTGATAAGTTTCCTAAGAACATGCTATTTGCCAGGGCTATAAGTAACGGTTTAAAGTGGTATTGCCCAGATGTGTTCTCTGGCCCTGTTTATGTGCCCGAAGAAATGCAGTTTACGGAAGATGTTGCGCATGTTGATGTTACAGTGACGCCAGAAGCATTGCCGTTGATCACTAAAAAGATGTACGGACAGCTTCTTGATAGATTGAAAAAAGGCGAACGTGATATTATTGATAAGGCGAAAGTAAAATATTCCTTCAGCGATGAGCAATTAGAAGAAGTTGATTTAGCCGAGCAAGATTTGGAAATCTATGGCGTACCGACAGAGGTTGAAGAAGTTAAGGAGGCTGTATAAATGGAAAATTCACTAATCACTCTAGATGCGGAATCAATCAGCACGATGTATTCCGCATCATTCACCAAAAAACAGGCTATTCAAACCGGGAAAGATCTTGTTTCAAAAGTATTTAATGAAGGCGAGGTAGACCCTTTAAAAGTATTCAGTTCAATTGTTAGGTTAAAGGAAGTTGTTAACGCTGCGGATAAAGAGTTTAGAGACACGTTTGACCTCATACAACCTGATTCGGCTAATGGTGTATCATTTAAACAAAATAATGGCTCACAGAGGCTTAATTACAATGATGACCAGGATTATGCTGAATTAGAAGCTAAACTAGCGGAACGTAAAGAATTGTTGTCACTTGCCTTTAAATCAAAAGACGTGATATTTGACAGTAACGGTGTTGAAGTACCAAAGGTATCATGCATGTATACTAAACCAAGTATAGTCGTAACTTTTTAAAGCCTAACCCATCCGGCTTGGTAGGATTGGGATTACACATTTAACCAGATCATTCTATTTACTAATTAACCGGAAGTTATGAGCCGGTTTTTTTGTGTCGTGTATTTTGTTACAAAAATAAATACGATTTTCCTTGGTTACATGTAACACTTTACCTACATTTGAATACCGAATCAAACAAGTCGGTTTAATATTATGGCAAAAGTATTCAATAAGTCATCTATGGCCGATAAATTCAAGCAAGGCCGCACAGGAAAAGCATCGGAAAGGATGAGTTGGTATAATTACAAACCAGTTTTTGTGTTACCAAAAGATCCTCTTGAGTTTGCAAACTCAAATGAACTATCTAAAATTAAGCGTAAAAAATAATGGAAATTAACAATAAATGGACAGAAAACATGGGTAATTTAGAAATCGGACAATCGTTTGAGACGAGTACGGACAACTACACAACATTAAGGGTAACAAGACAAAGAATGCGTAAAAACGGCTTTGACTTTCAATTCAAACTTGGAAAAGGCATATTAACCGTAAGGAGGACAGCGTAATGAAAAATATTATAAAACAACTTAAACACGACAAAATAAAAATAAATTGGAATACGAATCCTATTAAGATGGATTTGTTTGTTTCTTTTCTAACCGTAGACACAAAAGTAAGCACAAAACATTTAGGCTCGTACAACGGGTGGACTCAGCGTTACAATGAAGAATTAAAACTTTTTATTGGAGGAGGTATAGTCGGTGGGGTTAACTACCTTGATAGTATTCAATACGGATACAACCTTCAAAATACCTTTAATCATTACTGCAATCCATTTTATTTATTTGATATAATGACAGATGAGGGTAAATCATTCTTTGTTGATTATTATAAAGATGAAATAATTACAATAACAAATTCTTATAGGCTTAAAGTCCAGTCTTTAATTAATCAATTAGATAAGGTAAAAGAGGAATGTAGGATTATAAATTCAGAGTTTGAATCAATATTAATTTATACTGCATAATATGAAACCAATCAAACAACACCTATCAGAACTACCGGAACCACACCGGACAAACTGCCTTAGCCAGATGAACATCGGCATGGGAGGCGAATTAGTAGAAAACCAATACGATGCTGTATTTCTTGGCATAGACTGGCATGACAATACAGACTATTTCGAGGAACTGTATGATTCAATAGTAGAAGGGAGGGCGTTTAATGGCGAATAAAGTACCCGATTGGAAACGCAACTTCATTGTAGAAAAAACATACGAAATGAGCGACAGAGAGATAGCTAGAGCTATTGACCTTCCGATTACATCGATTCAAAATATAAGGCTATCTAAAGGGCTTAAACGCAATATTAAAAATACAGATCCCGAGAGAAAAGTAGCAATAGTAACAATGCTAGAAGACTATTGGTGTAATTACACTCCTATACAGGTATTAGCAAGGCGTTATAAAATGGATAATAGCAACGTTTCCAGGCAAATACAGCACTTATTTAAGTTGCCTTTAAATCAATCAACAAAAATAATCGTATTAAAATCAAGGGTATGAGCCAATATGAAGAATGGATCGCCATGCTATCTGCAGACGAACAGATCGAATGGCGCGAGGAAACATTACGCATTGCTCTAGGTGATGACGAATATTACGACATGAGAGGTCGGCAAGGGTATAATTTTGGACAGTTAGAAATGAAACTTTGATGCCAAAACCGAAACTACCACCAGGAGAAGCTAAACGCAGGGAGCGCGAACGATCTAAGCGAAGTAATGCAATCTCCAAGGCTAAACGTGATGCTGAACGCGATACAGGTATACCTGCCATTAAACGCGTGCTAACGGAAACAGAGAAACAGGCAATGCGCCTACGTGTTAGGGAGTACAGAGCTAAGCGGCGTTTACTTAAACCGCCTAGGATACCCATGACGCCAGAGCAAAGACGGCTAAGGGCAATTGAGAAAACACGTAAATCATACGAAAAGAAACTAGCTATGCAAGGAAAAGTAAGGCAAGTACCGGTAAAGAAACGTACCAAAGAACATAAAACTAAACCAATGGAAAAAATATTAAAAGCGCGTCCTGCAAATAGGATAAGCGAAAAGGTGATTAAGCCGGTCAAATTAGACCACGCCAAACAGCCGGATGTGGTAGTCATTAAATCGAATGAAGAAGGAAAGGTCAAGGTTAGGCTGAATGCTAAGACCGAAGTATGGGCTAAACCTGGGTATGATATTAACGCTTTAAGGAGGAAGTTTGGTATAATATGAAACCTAACAGACATTTAGTTCACCAAAAATGCAATGGCAGATGTGCGTATTGCGGTACCGAAATTGAAATTAAGGATATGCAGATTGATCATGTGATACCGCAGTGGAGATGTAATGACAAGCAATACTATTTAACTCCAGAATTAATACATTGCCACGAAAACTACATGCCTTCCTGTAGATCATGTAATAACTATAAATCTGGTAATCCACTAGAAGTATTCAGAGAAGCTGTTGCAAGTCAGATATCAATCTTGCGTAGAGACAGGCCAACATTTAGATTAGCAGAACGTTTTGGGTTAATAGAATGCAAACCTAAAGATATAGTATTTTATTTTGAAACATTTAAGGGGTGAAATTCCCCTTTTATTTTTGGAAAAGTGAATAGTGAGTGGTATATTTACCGGGTATTGATGGCTCGTCTCACAATAGCCTATTTAAAGACATTAACAGATCTCTATTGGATGAAGTAGAAGTGAGACGCTATGGATTCCAATAGAGATTTTTAAATTTATGGCCAAACCGCACGACTATCAGCAAGATGCGATAGATCAAATTATTGAAAAATTTCAAACCAAGAAAAAGGTTCTTTATCAACTCGCTACAGCTGGAGGTAAAACATTCGTGTTTTCGTTCTTAACCAAAAAATGGAATGCTGATACAGGTAAAAGAGTTTTAGTACTTTGTCACAGGAAGGAGTTAATAAAGCAAACTACAGATTCAATGAACTTAATCGGTGTAACTTGCGAAACTGTTACTTCTAAAGTTACCAAGCTAAAACATCATAGTCAATGTTATGTCGCTATGATAGAAACCGCATTTAACAGGCTAAAAAAAGATCCATACTTTTTTAAAGACGTCAGCCTTGTTATAGCTGACGAGTGTCATATAATGTTATTTGATAAAGTTTTCGACTTCTTTCCGTCAAGTAAGATACTTGGCTGTACAGCTACACCAGTTCTATTAAAGAGAATTAAATTTTGGAGGTGTAAACATTGTAAAAACGATTACAACAATCCTGACGAATGCTGTAACGATATCCCTGAAGAATGGACAAAGCCTTTTACTATGTCTCTCATATATGAAGATGTAGTAATTGGTCCACCAATAAATTTGCTTATAGAAAGAGGAAATTTGGTAAGAGAACTATCTTTCATCAAAGACTACGCAGATACATCTTCTTTAAAAACGGGTGCGGACGGAGAAATAACAACAGAATCATTTGACAACGCCTACTCGAACGAAGAAGCTGTTTTTAATGTCGTTCTTAATTACGAGCAGTTGTGTAAAGGTAAAAAAACTATGATTTTCAATGGATCATCTAAAAATAATTTGATGGTATATGAAAAATTTAAAGAAGCAGGTCATAATGTGAGGATGTATGATTCCGTAAATAAAGAGCAGTCGGGCAACAGGGATGAGCTTATCGCGTGGTTTAAAGCTGAAGACGATGCTGTTTTATTAAATGTAGGTGTATTTACTACCGGATTTGACGTTAAAGAAGTCCAGGCAATTATATTGAACATGGCTACTAATAGCCTTAGTTTGTTTATTCAGATTGCCGGACGCGGGGCTCGCGCAACAGACAAAATATATAAAGACCATTTCGTATTTATTGACGGCGGCGGTAATATTGACAGACATCAAGAGTTTAGCGACCCAACAAGAGACTGGAATCGTATATTTTGGGAGGGATTAGGGAAAGAAAAGTGCAAGCGTGAAAATCCGATTGACGTTGAGACTTGTGAAGAATGCGGGTTTTTATACAGTAAAACAGAAAAAGAATGCCCCGAATGCGGTCATGTAACTCAAAAATCAGCGAAACTAACAACTGTTAAAGAGATATCTGAAGATGTTTTAACGCCAATTAGAAAAATACCACCACCAAACGGAGAGGCTATATTTAGATATACAGTGTCTAAAGGTGAAAATATAAATTTTGCCTTCAAAATAATGATTGGGCAAATAGTAGACATGTTTCGATATTACAGAGTTACTAAAGAAAAATATATATCATCCAAAGAGAGAGGTGAGCTGGTTAAAAAGATAAAAAAAATGATACATGTTTGCTATTTTTATTTGTTAAAACGGAAAGAAATTGAGGCTTCAAACAACCGTACAATACAGTATTTAGTGGATAAAACCATTGAAAAGCTAGACAAATTTTACTATATTTAAGTCCGAATTTTATTTATTTTAATTTATTTATTTTACTTATGAAATTATTCATTACGAATAAAAACCACTTTGAATCAGTGGTAAAAGAGTCTCGTGTCGCTCACGTAGACGCATACAACAGGCTAAATAAGTCCGTGTCTGAAAACAGTATTCCAATTACTCTAATAGGTTATTTTGATGTAGACGAAACGGCATTGTTTCAATTCAAATCTACAAACGAAGGAATTTTCTACTACGAATTTACAGGTATATCTTATTAATTATGAGCGAAGTTAAATTTTCATTTTACGAGAAGCAAAGTGCGTTCGTAAATTCAGATTTGTCATTGGATAACTATATTGGTTTTGTTCAACACGGCAGAAATCAAGACTTA
>Ga0247815_10001192_pt1 | contig 20109 bp, 25 predicted proteins | sample UWRJL194509B1_FD_181014 | JGI IMG/M metagenome (GOLD analysis project Ga0247815, IMG submission 181014) | Plant litter microbial communities from Arlington Agricultural Research Station in Wisconsin, United States - UWRJ-L194-509B-1 | ecosystem: Environmental > Terrestrial > Plant litter >...
TTGCTCAGCGCCGGGCTGCGCAAACCATTGTTGCCGTTGTTATTGTTGTTGTTGGAGTTGTTGCCTGAACCGGGGTTGGACCAGCCGGGGCCACCAAGGGCGCCACCGCTCACGTTGCGGCGACCGCTAATGGGTACGCCGAGACTACCGTTGTCCGAATCTGAATTGAGGTTCGCGCTCTTACGGCGGAATTTGGGAACCTCGCCAATGACGACAGGGCCGTTGCTCGTGTTGCTCGTGCTGCTCGTGCTCCAGCTGTTGAGCTTGTCAGTCGCCTCCTGGACGTTGGTTGCCTTGGGTCCGAAGATGGGCACGATGGGAGTGTTGGACATGCTCGCCCAGTTGCCGCCGATCATCGGACTCAATTGATCCTCGAGAGGCACGTCGAGGCCACCGCGGCCTTTGAAGGCCTTAGCGACACCTGTGAAGTCGGTGCTCTTCGGGCGAGCTCCGGGGGCAGGGCTGGTCGAACCATCGCCGCGAATGCTGGAACCGCCGTCGCTGGGGCTCGGGCTGGGACCACGCTCAACGACTTGATCCAGAGTGTTGGCCACACCCCAGCTAGTGCCGCGCTCGCCGCTGCTAGCGTTGAGCATGACGGGTGCCGAGATGCGGTTAGCCTTGAGCATAGCACGCTGCTGCGCAAGCTTGGCCGCGGCCGCAGAGTCGCCTGAGGTGCCGGAAGTCGGTGACGGCACGCTCTCTGCGTTGGAAGCGCTAAGGAATGCACTGGCATCGAGGGACTGGCGCTGAGTCTGCTGGTTGCTGAAGCGTGGGCTGGCGAGAGCCGGGTTGGGACTTTTGAGGCCGAGCTGATTGAGCTTCTTCTCCATCTGGTCCTGCATGGAGGCACCAAAGGCTGGCGAGAGGAGTGCTGTCATGGGATCGGCGCGGGCCATGTGCTGGAGCACGGTGACGAAGAACCGGATCTGGACATGGGTCGAATGCTGCAGCAGGCTGTAAAGAGCGGCCGTGCGCTCAGCCTCGCTGAGAACACGGAACCCTGTCAGATAGAGGAAGTGTTTAGCGAGAGCGTTTCATTTCGGTGAAACGAAGTTGACAACTGACACTGCTCGATAGCGGAAAGTTCCTCCTTGAAGTTCGCGTCGAGGGACGCCGCGGCCATCTCCTCCAGGGTCGCCTCGTAGTTCTGAAGATTCTCGAACCAAGCATCGATGGCGGTCTCTGATGGCGTACAGGTCAGCAAACCAGTCATGCTTACATCTGTTGACGTACCCTCGGGAGTCTGGAAAGAGTGAGCCGCATTGCCCTGAAGGAGCTCACTGGTGGGGCGGCCGGCCCCGATGATGCCACTTGGACGCGGGGAAGGAAGTGGGGAATGCGGCGAAGGTGAACCACGAACACCAGCAAGACTCTGGCGTGCGGTGTTCTGACGACCATTCGCTGGGCTGGGCTCGCGAGGGCTTGGAGGAGGATTCTGTGCTGCGGAAGACATGGTATGTATGTGTGAAAGGGGTTTGCTACGCTGTAGTGTTTGTGTGTGGATCGCGGGGTCCTGCCTGGAGATACTGGGAGTGCCGGGCGTGTGGACTGAAGGCCTTCACGACTGCCTGCGGGCTGGGTTCAGGTGACGATGTCTGCAACGTTTCAGTGACCGCTCTCCGATACTCCTGATCACGCACTGTGTGCTTGAGACGACAACAAAGAGGCTGAGCTCTGCTGAAAGCTGAAACGAAGACGGCGGGCGGGGCGGCGCGCGCAAGACCTTGCGGGTGTCTGGACAAGGGTAAAGAAACCCGGAGAAGTCCGCGACTTGCCGCTTGCGTCCGCCCCACCCAGGTCAACTGTTCAACTTCAACACAAGAGACGACCGAGATACCCGCAGTACCTGCGATCAACAGCAAAACGACACGCATTGTGTTCATAGACATCCTAGACAGCGCGATAAATGAACGGTCTGGCTGTGTACAAAGAGTGGCTTCACAAGCTGTGGAGTACCTCTACGAGTACGCTCCGGCTCGCCACACTCTCCCGCGCTGTCTCTGTGGCTCGCCACCCTTTGCCCCACCTCTTTCTCGCCCTTCGCGAGAGCTTGACCCACTCCGCTTCATCCTCCCCGCCTCTTGGGTACAGCAATCGCATTGGACGGCGATGCTGGCGCTCGTGCCAGCGCTTGTGCCAATCCACAAACGATAGCTGTATGTGGTCGGCCGGATTGTTCGATCGTTTGTGCCGTCGAGCAAGCACGTGCCGCTTGAATATACGGAACGCGATATCGCGGCGGTTGCTGTAAAGGGCCAGTGCAGCGATGCGTCGACGCACTACATCGTTCTCGACGCGCGTACCCCAGCGCGAACGCGCGGTCTCGAGGAGGAGCAAGCCCATCTCCGCGCCATCGCGGCGCTCCCGGAGTGAACGCAGGAGTAGACATAGCGTCTCTGGACCTGGGCGGAGGTTCTTGTTGAGGCCCACCAGGACATCAAACATCGTGACAATCGACTTGTGGTCGTACTTCTTCTCCGCGCCAAAGGATGCGAAGAGATGGATAACGTTCATCGCTTGGCGATTCTGTTGCAAAGTCAACGTCGATGGCAGCCCGCGAAGGTACACCTTTGCAATGCTGTAAGCTGGATACAACCGCCCCAGCCGGAGCAGATAGTGAACCAGCAACCACACGAGCCGCGGACTTGCGTTCTCGAACGACAGCCCCGCCGTCTGAGGAATGTGCACAAGCAGCTGCTCAAGTGCTCGTTCCTCAATTCGCGGCAGGCGATCGATCTTCCAAAATCGCGCGCGCCCCCATGGGCGGTGAGCCATGCTGACGAAGGCGAAGAACTCGAGCCAGAACGGGAGCGGATCGTGCTGCGCCCACTTGTATGCGGCGCCGCTGGGGTGCCAGACGCGAATCCAAGCGTCGCGCCACCGCCCAACGCGTATGAGGATGCGCACAGCAAGCTTGTGTGTCTCGAGGTTCGGTCGCGTCTGAAGCGAGTGCTGCTGCATGCGAAAGATGAGCTTCCATGCGATACCGTGCGCGGTGTGCCGGATCGCATGGTATATGAGCAGATTGAACGTCTTGGTCGACTGGAGGGACGGGAACATGTCGTGGTAGGCAACGAGTTCGCCGATGTACGCCGTCGCATGCGGGTCGGTTGGATGCAACGGCGCGTTGATGTGCTTTAGAAGGTGCTGGTGGAGTTGAGCTGACGTTTGAGGAATGTTATGTGGGTCAACCTCTACGTATCGTCGCGATGCGAGCTCAGCATCTGGCATTGGTGCAAGCTCAAGCAGATCCAGATCCTCGATCTCATCTGGCGAGAGGTGAACTGGGTCCTGGCAGGGCATTCCTGCTGCCACTTCGTCTTGTTGAAGTCGTAGTTGTTGAAAGACGCGTACGGGAATCCAGCGAGAAGGAGCCAGCTCTGCGCTCAAGTCGAGCGCATCGAGGTCTACATTGCCTGACATACGCCACGGTGGAAGTTTGTCAAATGCCCACTTGGAGTTCGCTTGCACTTGGTAAAACGTCTTGGTCTGCATGCGTGTCGTCAGCCGAACGCGCCGACGGTGAGCAGTCTCGTCGGCAAGTCGGGCACGAGCAGTATACAATCTACATTATGCAAAATTTGTTAAAACGCGTATTGTATCAAGCGAAGGAGGACGGACCCCTCAGCAACACCGGGCGGCTTCTTCGCGTGTCGAAACGGCTGCACCGACTGCTCTGACACCACAGAACCTGGCAGCGAGTGCGATCCGCGGACAAGGCGCGGCATCGCGAGGACATGACGGTGCATGCATGTGCAGTTCGGACTCGACTACAGCAGTCCACCTCCACGACGGAATGGGAACGGGAATTGAGGAGGTAAAAAACGACGGACGCGAAAACTTCCGGCGTCAGCGGAGCGCCAACTGGCGTGTCCCGGCAGCCAGCGGTTCCCACACGGTCAACGTTCATTTCCAGTGGCTTGTATAATGTATGGGCGGTGCATGACAGAATGATGGACGAGACATGGTTGCAGAGTATACATGACAATGGTATGAAATGAGGGAGCGAGCAGGACATGTGCGCGTGATGATGTAACACGGGCAGCGTGCAGGAGAAGCAGACCAGGGAAATAAGAGCACAATTTAATGAGAACCGATGAAGCGAGGTTAAGTGGAATAAGTGCGTCCGACGAGCCAGCCGACCTGCTGCACCCAGCCATCACGAATGACCCGCATGTCCTGGCCGAGCGTCACATGCGTCTGGTCCGCGAACGTGTCAAGCCGGCGGATCCAATCCTCCGCCAGGCTCAGGGGAAACATGCGGCCCTCGTGGCAGACAGCCTGGGCAAGAGCGCGGACCCAAGCTTGCCATTCGTCGCCCAGTCGTCTACGGAGGCCGTCGGTGAGTGCAGCGACCGACAGCGGTTGTTGCTCAAGGATGTGTTGTGTTACCGTGCCGAGGAACGTAAAGCGGTCAGGAATACTGGGCGGTGCACGATCCTGTGTCTGCGCTGACGCTTGGGAGAAGTAGGGGAGGTAGGACAGGGCAGTTGATACAAATTCATCGACCGGGGCTTGGATACGGCTGCGGATGTATTCTGGGCGCATTGCTGGCGCGGCCGGTGCGGGAGCCGAACCGAATCCAAAACCAAAGCTGGAGGAGGCGGACGGGCCGGCGTACGGATATGCGTCGCGGAGTTTGCGGGAAACGGTGACGAGGTCGTGGGTTGCCATTGCGATGTCTGGTGGAGGGATCATGGCAAGGACCTGTGATCTAAGTTCAGGATTGGCAGTCATGAGCTTGGTGAGAATCGAGCGGCTTTGTTCGGGCGAACAGCGGGCTACACAAGGAGGAGTTAATGTCCGGAAACGAGGTAGCAGGACGGCGTGGGGTCGTGACGCACCTAGCAGCAAGCCGACGTCGACGTCCGGCTCTCTCCCGTCCTCCTGCTTATCTTTCGAATGCGAGCCTGTGAGCTGATGGGCCGGTGTGTGCCGCATACGCTTGGGTGGCGCTTTCCTTGGACGGCTGGCATCTGGGGTCGGGCTGCGCGTTTCCATCGGGTCCGAGGGCGACGCACGCCTGTCATCGAGGTAGAAGCCATTCTCGTCCTCGTCTTCTCGCACACGCTTCATCCCCGCAGCGGCCCGGCCGGAGGGCTGTTGGTTGTGAACGCTCGTTGAGAACAGGTTGACTGGCCCAGGTGCTACGCTGGTTGACGCGGCCATTGGAGACGCTTGGTGAGCGTGTGGGTGAGCGTGGGGATGACCGTAGGCGACAGAGGGCAATGTGTAGGGCGGAAATTCGCCGACCAGCTTTGGATTGCGCGGAAGGAAGGGAGAAGAGTGCGTGTGGTCGACGACAAAGGCCATGCCGCTAATCAAGTGTTGGTGCTGTGGCGGACGGACCGAGAGTAGAAGGCCAAGCCTGCAAGCGTACCCGGCACGTGCCGCTTTGCTCCTTGGTCTCCTTTTCCTTCCTTTTATCAAGCCACCCATCATCGCCACCCTCAGTCACCCAATTAACCACAGGACAACCGTATCTTATCTACGCACTTCACTCGCGTTGCGGCCGCTTCGTATTCTTGTGAGTGGCCTGCTCTGTGCTGCCCCTCTTCCCAATCTTGCGGCAACGAAGAGAAAAAAATGAATCGCTACTTCGAGGATTTCCGATGAGCTTACTTCTATCTATACCCAAATTACTGAGCCCCCATCGTCTCATGTCGTGCCGTGTGTAAAATTTTCACCGTGTACTGATTGATCATTTGTTCATCTCAGGTGCCTGCTTCGGCTGTCGAACTTGCTGTGCTCCTGCTCCCCAGCAACACGTTGTGTTCTGTTGTTGTCCGATTCTAACCTCCAGCGCCCCTACTTCATTATTGGTTCAAGAGCGTGCCAACCGCTGTCGGCCGTTGCTTCGTGGTGAGTTTTTTCATCACAAGCTACTCTCAACCCCTCCCCTCCTCTTCTGTGATGACCCAAATAGAAGTCAAGCACTTAACCCCTCTACGGGTTTTGATGATTTTCCATGCTAATACTGACTCTTCGCACTCCACATCGCCCTCCTTCGCCTTGTGAACTCGTGCTGACGCTCTCTCGTGCAGATGCTTCGCTGCTGGGTATTGGGTGCTTGTGGTACAGTGGCTTTTAGTTGGGATGTTTCGATGAGCTATGCGATTGTCGATATTATACATTGTTGTAGCAATCAAACCTTCGTTCTGTCTACGTGCTGGTCGTTGGCCTCTATTGTCCGCGAACGTTCTCCGCGCCGAACGTGTCCATGATGAACGAGAATGTGAAATACGCGCACGCGTTGGCGGGAAACGCGCGTATGATAGCTGGTCCGAACCCCTTGTACAGACCTCGTACCCCTTCTTCGCGGATGACCGCGCGTGCAAGAGGAAAGAATTTCGATGCAGGTGTGCCCAGCTGCTCGCTCATTATGCGACTGTGGATGACCAGCATGTGGTCAGTTGATGCGATAGCCATGGGATAAGCAGATACCGCACTTCTTCAAGTTGTCCATTGGAGTTGCAAAGAACCAAAATGGAAACCCTCCCAGACCGCCTGCCAAGAAGTTGATCATCCCTGGAGACATCTGTGCAGCAAGGATTGTCTGCTTAGCAGCGTGTCCAGTCACTCGACGAATGGTCGCTCACCTCATACCGCGTGCCCTCTAACCTCCCAAACCCTCGTGACATGGCTTCTATACTCCCAAACATCCAGCAGAATGATGTGCGGAACCATGTGCTAGCGATATAGCCTCTCCATAGACCAGGGATGCCGTGTGCACGATAAACTTGCACGGCGCAGTCCACCGGTCCGCGAAACTGCCGGTCTTGCTTCAATCGTTGTCGTTGCATCATCAACCGAACTTCGGATAGAGAAGTCAGCACATCGATTGTCTGATGATTTCAAGAGATTTCTCACCTTTGAGCATCTCGATGGGAGTAGCGACGACAGCACTGAAATGGTTCAACAAATCATTAGCAAGAGGACAGAACCAAAGTTAGAGAACTGGCACCTTGTTACCCCAGCGAGTAGCCCTGCGAGCCAGTGGCCTGTTAATGTCAGCCGCTTGGGATCACCTTTCGCCGAGGAAGCTTTGCGCAGCACATTCGGTACGTCCTCGACCAGCCCATTCCGCATAAGCCACAATCGATAATTGTGCAATGAGCCCAGCAAAACCGAGTCGATAGCAGACCAGCCAACAGCAGGCGGCGTAACGCCCTGGGATAACCAGCTTTGTATCAGAGCAAGGTCTCCCTGAGCAGGAAAGAGCGCAGCGACATGCCTTATACAGCGCAAGAACACCCTATCGCACATGTTTAAGAATCCAACAAAATGCGACCAGAATGGACGCACTTCATTTCGAACCGTCTTCAAAAGACAATCTATAGCGCCGCGATAGGTACCCGCCGGGCTGACCTGCATGCGCGTCTTGATTGTGTCGAACTGCAATCCAATAACTCAACACACTACTTGCGCTCTTGCGCAACACTCAAACGCACACCATGGCCAACGGTCACCTGTAGTGCGCATTTCTGTGGTAAGCGCAGCAGTTCCGGCGAAGAGACGGATTGCAGCGCACCTTTGCGAGTCCTGCAGCCACCACGCGTATGATCAGCACACGCGCAGTGTCTCCGACTCAATGCACGGTTCGGCGCATTACGCACCGCTTCCGACACCCGCAAACGCGCCGACAACGCGCACGCGACCGTCTCCTCCGGCAGACTCCACAGCAGGAGGCGACATGTCAGAGGAAGAGGAAGACATGCGGGGTTTGCGATAACGAGTGGGCGAAAGAGGGAATAAAATATGCGCGACCGTTGACATCGTCATTGAGGCGTCTTACTCAGACAAAGGCGATCATCAGCCTGCAATTCTCCGAGTGCGCAAGATCGGACAGGACTTTATCAGTATGCCAGTCTGCGATCGAGAACTAAGAAATGGCCCGGCATCGTTGAATGGAGTTGACAGTGAAGACATCTAGCCATTCTGTCCCATCCACAGTAACACAACCTATGTACACAAAGCGCTACACCTTGCTACACCATCACTACGGCCGAATGTAACGTACCAAAAACACGAGAGGGGAGGGGGAGGATCGAAGTAGACTCTACGTGGACTCCGGCCACAACATGTTGAGTATCCACATGACGGCGAGGATCGCTCCAAGTTTTGCGGGTAAGCCAAAGTTCAGCCCAGAAATCGCTGACGACTCCTTGAACATGCGGAAACCTGGACCCGAAGACGCCGACGAGGCCGATGCGCCGTTCGCCAAACGGTCAACCCAACGCTCGCCGCCATTCGCGGGCTTGGATTCCTCCCCATCCACTCGTGTCGTCAACGGGATCGCCTCCTCCGCCGTCGAACGGGCGGCCGGTGCGCCAGCTGCCCGCGCTGCCTGTCCGGCCCCGCCACTCCCTGCGGTCGGCAACGCGCCGCCCTTCTTCGACCCGCAAATCCAGGTCGTCATGTCGCCCGTGGCGTTCGCAACCTTGTAACTGAGGTAGATGAAAGCGATGGTGGAGAGTACCATATTGAGTGGCCTCCAACGCGTGCCGGGAATGACTAGGAGGATGCCCTTGGTGTCCGCCGCGAGCCAGATGTGGTATTGCAGAATGAACGTCTCCAGTGAACATGTTCCGATGAACGCAAACATTCTGCTCGACGCGCCGCGTAGCTTTGCGTTGCCATTGCGCAGTGCCGCGAAGGAGAGGACTGGGAAGACCGCGACATATGGATGCCAAGCATTGTACGCAAACTTGTCATCGCGCGTGAGCTCGAAGGCAAAATACCAGATCATTGTCACGCCGGCGAGGATGAGCAAGCCACGCTGGATTGTCTGCCATTGCGGATGGTCGCCCAATCGGAGTTCGCGGAACTTGATGTATGCGATAGCGGAGAGCATACCGGCGTACACAATCCAGAGGTCGAGCGTGACGCGGAAGTTCCATTCGTGAGCGTTCCAACGGATGTTGCAGAACTGGTTGAGTACTGCAAACATCTTGGCCATAATCCACTCGTTGTTATGGAACCAGGTAATGAACGCGATGGACGCAGTGATCTTTAGCAGGAGGAAAACGATGTTGGTGTTGTAGCTCTTGCCGATAATGAGAGTGCCGTAGATGACAAAGAACCAGTAAGAAACGAGCGGTGCAAAGTAGTAGCCAAGATAGTCGGCGTTCATGGTGTACGCGAGGACGATGGTGAGGAGGTTGAGGCGAACCATGACCTGCATAATGCGAAGGAAGCCGAAGTCCGCCTTCTTCAAATAGAAAGTGGTGTGGCCATAGCCGGTCATGAAGAGGTATGCGGCTACAAGAGCGCGGATAGGGTTGTAGATTCCAGAGACCTTGGACGCGCCGAGGTAATGGTATATGAGAATGGCGACTGAAAGAGTGGGATTGTTAGCTGAGACTACCGAGGGCATCGAAACCAACTTACTTTGCATCCATCCCTTCCACTCATCAGTCTGCTCACGGTTCAAGAAACCGAGATCCTTGTCTGCTGACTTCATCGTCGCAAGCCCAGCCACGAGTGCAGCTAGACTGAGGAATGCAAAGACCCACGGGTCATAGTCCTTGTGCTCCTTCAACCAGATGCTCGTGCGATCGGCGAAGAAGACGAGCGCAATGGCAATGCCAAAGATAGACACTGGCAGTGTGTAGTCCGGCCCGGGGAAGAAGTTGGCCAGCATCGGCCGTTTGTCTGGAACTAAAGTCAGACCCTACGGAGGCGCACAGCAAGCCGAAACGTACCGATGTAAGAGCGGCCGAAGCGGGCAATAGGACCCCACGCGACAACAACGAACAGGACCAACAGTTGGAGATAAGACGGAGTAGGATAGGCGCGACAGCAAGTGTGGTCCCTTGGGAACTTTGTTGGCAGCGCCTCGTTGCACTGGTAATTGAGTAGGACGTTGATTTGAGCCGAGGTGATTGTGCTTGAAAAGTGAAGCCCATCCGTGCTCTGCGACGCGTCGAGCATCTTGTTGAATGCCAAAGGGAAGGCAATAGGCAGCGGTGGGGTAGATGGTGCTCCTCCGCCGACGAGAGTGCCGTCGTGGCTCCATAGGCTGATAGTTGGCGGCGCAATGCGGTTTGAAAGGTCTGCGTTCATGGCCTCGATGTCGGCCGGGTGCATGGAGAGTCTGCGGTCCTCACGCAGCTCTTCCACCACCACCGCTTCGACCGGCAGGAATACGACCGTAGATGCAATCTTTGACCCGCCCTTAGAAATGGCATTGAATGTGGTCTCGATGCGCTTCGACCATGCCGGTAGGCCGCCCGTCAAATCGGAGTGTCGGAGGTACCAAAGCCCGGAACCGAGGATGAGCATGAGCGGCGGCTGGCTATCGCGCGGCTGGCCCGGTTCTGCAAAGTTGGCGGTCGCACTCAACACGTCCTGGGTGTAGGTGGTATTCAGATACGGGTCCCAGTAAAAGTTGAAGTCGACGCCAGACTTGCTCCTATACGTGTAGTCAATATGTTTCTCGGCGTCGCTTGCAGGCCGAACAGGCAGGCTTGCGTCGGCCTTGTGCGCGAATGAGAAGAAGAGCTGGCGGGTAACCGAATCGCCAATAAAGACGACGCGTCTGGCCTTCATGCAGGTGCCGATGTCCTTCTCCTTGTAGTTGTGGGTCATGCATCCTGCAAACGCGTCCCGCCGCGGGATGTTCAGCCCGCGCGCGGGATCGAAGCACACATACACGCACCTTCAGGCTGCCAGGTCTTGAAGTTGTTGTCAAGCCACTGGCCAGTTGTGAGTAGTGCGTCGCAGTGTCGTGGGTCTGCTAGGTCTGTGGCCCAAACGCTATAGCATGAGCACACGAGGACTGCGCGAACACGTCGAGCGCTGCGCACCGAATAGAACCAGCCTCAGAATGCCGAGAATGAATGTGAGAGCGATGATTCCCGCTGAGCCATAATGTGGCCACAGCGGGTCGAGAGAAAATGACGGTTTGCGGCTGCCGTTTGCCATGAAAGTGGAGGGAAGAGTGGAAACTCGATAGATTCCGAGAGCGCGCGGTTGCCGAGCCCGGCCCCTGTTCGAGGTGCCAATCTGCTTTCAAGCCATCTTCGGCAGACCCCAGACCTGTTGCACCAATGACGTGTCTATGAAATTCACCAAGACACTCATGGTTCATTGCATGGATCAAGAAACACAGTATTCCTGGCACCGATTCAACCACTAATACGGCATCAACCTCCGCAGTTCGCTCGCGTTGTACTCAATATCCGGTTCGATCGCAGGTAGCTCCTCATCTCTCGAATCGTCCTCGTGTGCGCCGGTGAACACATCCAGTTCCTGTCGCAGTCGGACACCACGCTCCACCATCAGCTCTCCCCACCGGTTGAGCTCACTGGGTTTGTACGCCTGGCGCAATGGACCAAACGCAGGAAGATAGAGGTCTGGACGAAGCAGTGAGTTATCAGGGACAGCTACGCGCAGGATCGGATGTACCTTTGCTCCAGGGACAGTCTCCAGTTCCACGAAGCATTGTGCTCTTCGCCTGGGCTATGTTCCCAGCGTGGATCTCCAGCGCGAGAAACAACCTCCAAAGCAGTGGCGAAACGCTGTAGAAATAGGATGTCAGTATAAACATCCCCGGAGAACAGTATAAAATACGCACCCGGGCTGGTTGACCGCGCTGCCCAGGCTCTGCCGCAGCCTCTGGTATGCATACTCCCCGCGCTCGCGTCCAGCATTCCAAATGTCCCACACAACCCTCACGAGTCTTCGTGGTCTCGCTCCGTCGCGGACCGCAGCGTGCAGCTTCTGCGCTTTGTTCAGGCTCCATTGCCCTCGCTGCGACTCGAGGAATACGCCAAGAACAATCGAGTTCTCCGGGTTCCGCGCAAGCGCTGCTTCAGCATGGTCGCGGAGGACGACAGGCGGGCAAGCATTGCGAAGGGTGTACAGATGATGGTAAACCATAAGCGTCGAGGCGACGTCCATAGGCGCCTGGTCCTCGGCGTCGCTGACCCTAGCAAAAATGTTCAAGGCGGCAGCCGGAGAGGATGTAGTAAGAAGCTCTAATAAAGCTCTGAGACAGACCCAGTGGCGGCGGTCGGGACCAGGTGTCGCGAGCCGATCGTCAAGTGCACGTTTCGTCTTGAGCAAACCGATGCCGCTGGTGGTTGATTGCCCGCAGGATGCGTGGACGACCTCGCTGGCCCGCGCTGCATCATTTGAAAGCCACTCTAGCTCGGCCCAGTGCCACCACATCTCCGCCAATCCAACCTTGTCTGCTGACTGCCTTGCATCGACAAGGTTGGCTTTGTAGACGTTTCGAGCGTCCTCGACCCTGCCACGCAGTTGTTCTAGTCTCGCATGTGTGATCCATAGCGGTAGGGATGACGGTCGCCGCGAGAGCAGCGACTTGGAGAGCTTTAATGCACTACAAAAAAGCCATCAGTCGACATATACCACGCGAGCAGTGCATGGACTGCACCTTCTGGTGGAGATCGCCGCTTCAAATGCGACGTGGAGCGTGTCCCAGTCATCGTCGTCCTCCAACACAGCGCTCATCTGTGAGAAAACAGTCCTGCACGTGGTGTGAGTGACAGCGAGAGCGGCATTGTCTGCACAGATACCTGATCAAGTCGTGATCCAGTCCCTCAACATCCACTGCCTCCCAGAGCCGACCAACGCCCTTCAGTCCAGTTCCCGCCAACGGATGAACCGCCTTCCACGGCCACTCTTTCACCATCCCGAACGCCGCCTTGGTCCTATCCGACGTGTCCTCCTTCGCTATAACAGCGCCAGCCACCACCTCCCAGTCCTCCGACACCTTCAGCCGTCCGTCGGGAAACAACTTCGACACGAAGTTTTGATTATACGGCAAGATCCACCCATCCGACGGGTGCGCAAGATCATCATCAGAGCCTGCAGAGGTGAGGTGATCGAACGAGGCCGCGAGATCGGGGATGTGTAAGCCCAAAAACGACAGAAAGGTGTGCAGGAGGAACCAGCGGCCTTCGTCGGAGCGAATAGGCGAAAGGAAGTCACGAACGTCGCTGAAGAGAACAGTTGCATAAGGATCGTCGACGTCGTCGGTCGTTCGGAATGGGCGTGTGCGCTGTGAATCGAGCCGGACCTCTTCTGCATACCACCGCAAGTAAGGGTCGACATATGCACTCTCAGATGTCGGCGCTAGAGGTGCAATTGGTTGGTGACCATTCGGGTGAGGGTTCGTATCTGGTGGCAGCTCCATCCAGGCTGCCCAGCCCGTCGCGCCTTCCTCGCCGATACGCGGGACCTCTGAGTCCCAAAATTGTTCCAGGATGGATAGTTGCGTTGATAAAGGGTTGGCGCGCAACATTTCGGGAGTAAAGTAGGCTCTGTGAAACATGAGCGATTGGTGTGGTGCAACAGGAAAACCACGTACAGTTCAACTTGGGCCTGGAATAAAGCGACGCCACGCTCGGGATACCCTGCGGTTTCATGAGCTACATGTTCAATGAACGACACTGCAGCACACCCACCGGCTTCCTTGAAGAACCTGGCGCAACGCAGCAATATACCCACGCGCGTAATCTCCGAGTCGTGGTTCTCCAACGTACGAAACGCCCGTCCGACATCGTCCGCTACGCCGGCCAGGTCTCCCTGGCGCATGCGAACTTGCAGTCGCCAGTTCAACCATGCGAGATAAATCTGCGCTTTGTTCTTGACTGTTCGGAGAGCAGACTCCCACTCTGCTTCAAGTTTGTCTGCGGTCCAGACGGACTCGCCGGCCTGGAGATACAGCGCTCGCAGTCGTGCTGAGGTGCCGTTTGACTCACTTGCCGCCAAAGCGCGGCCGAAAACAGACAAGGTAATTTCGCCTCGTGCTTTCCGCGCATTCCTAGAGTCGGGCGGGATTGTTGCCAGGGAATGAGAGAGCACGGCGTGCCAGGATGCCAGCGACGAAGGGTCGTCCGATAGTTTCGCTTCGAGCAGCTTCATGGCCTCTTGGTCGGCAGATAGACCAGTAACTGTGTCCGCTTGGTCGTCATCGAGTTCGCTATCAGAGTCGGAAGAGTCTGAGGACGAAGCTTTTGCTTCTCCGTCAAGTAGAAGTTCGCGAAAGGCGGAGTTGTAGTCGCGATTTGGAGCAGATGTTCGGTTCGACATTGGGATGAAGCTGCCGTCTTCGTGCTCGCCACGGAACGGTCGGTCCATCGGCTTAACGATGTGACGAACGTCGTTGGATCGGATAACGGCCGCAGCGTGTCGATCTGTGTAACGAGTCCCCTGTGGTTGAAAGGTATGAGCTAACAAGCAGCGAGATTGACATGAAGACGAACCGGTCGCCTCCCAAACAAGCCGACCTCCAAGCCTTTATTACTATCGCTTATGATGCGGAATGCGGCTGGAGTTCCTAATACATGTCCTATGCAAAGTCGTGAGCAAGGTCGCGTTAGAATAGGACAGTAATATGCTCACTCGTGACGCGCCGCAAGCGTGGTATAGTCGCCGCGTGTATGCTCCCATAGGTCATATTCAACTTGTCGCCGCGAACATCAGTGACAAACAACGATAAAGCAGTCGTCGAAGGTTGCGCAGATCGGTCGTCCTTGCGCCGCTTGTCGCGGTGGCTGTCGCGTTCGTCCTCAACATGACGCGAGCTGCTACCCCGCTTCGATGAGCGGTGCCGATCCTTTTCGTCGCGTGAAGACTTGTGCGAGTTGTCACGTGACGAGCGAGAGTGATGGTTGTCAGTCCGCTCGCGACTTGGTTTGCGGTCGCGTTGGTCGCGTTTCCTGTCTCGCTCGCGTTCAGCCTCACGTTCACCGTCGCGTCTCCGTGAAGTATCCTCTTTCCGAGACTTGTCGGGCTTTCTGTCGCGTTCGCTAGGCTTTGGTGCAGTTGGCTGCGAGCTGGGACCGGGGTCAAGTGACGGAAACGAGTCGAAAGAAGGAACGGACATCGGACAAGGCGCGCTGCGGAGTTGCAGGTATCCGCGCGGTCACTCTCACTTTCTCTCTTCTCTATCGGTCCTCAAATGTCGTCCGTAAATCAACCGCTTCTTGATACGATCGAGCCAGATGAGTTCGAAGCCCCCCGTCCTGCACCTGCTGCCGCGCCTGTACGGCCAGCCAGCGCACCAGCCGCGCCAGCTGCGCCAACATCCATGGCCAGCACTCACAGTGACGCCGAGAACGGTGCGCGTCATCCAGTCCAGTCCACATCTCTTACTCATAAACGCGTGCTTCTCTAATCTAGGCATTGCGGGTATCTTTCGACAAGTGAGCAGCTTGCGCGGGACCAGGTCGCAGCACTGACACGCCACCGCCGACTGCGCGCAGTCTTCTCATCCGTAGGTCTTTGCCTCATTCCACGAGTGCTCTGATCTGAAATCATATTGCAGACTCGCATTGCTCTGCCTCTATCTCTTCCGCATTTCCGCAGTTGTGATGTATCTTCTCGGGTGCGTTCGCAATACCCTCACCTGGGAATGACCATCCTGAACCTTAATCATGCAGCTACTACTTCATCGACAATTATGTCTTTGTCGTGAGTCTGTTTGGCCGCTTCTCGCGATCCACAGAGTAATAGAACCTCAACAGACCGTCACCGTCGTCGTGCTACTCGCGATGGACTTTTGGAATGCTCGGGTGTGTGTCCTTCCGTGTCCTCCTACCAGATGATAACTCAACGGGCTGTCAGAATGTCGCTGGGCGAACACTTGTTGGCCTTCGGTTCTGGAATCAAGTCGACGACGACGGCGAGAGCTATTGGGTGTTCGAGAGTCGCGATGTAAGTTTCCCATCGCATTCAACTCTCTTTACTGACCTGCCATGCCAAAACAGCCAACCCGTCCTGCTAACCCCATAGATTCGAGGTAAGTGACTCTTATTTTGCGACTCATGAGTCACGATTGTCGATTTATACCTTGCGGTTTCGTAGGATGTTCTGGGTACGATATATCTGCCACTCCTGCGAACAAAGATTCGGCGGCTCACGTCATTCCAGATCGCGCTATATAGCTTCCCCGTCGTCTGGACAGCACTTCTGCTGCTTTCTATCATCAAGTTTAACTTGACGTGAGTTAAGACCTGTCCACTGCGCTTGGGATGCTCACAGCACCCAACCTTATAGGTATGTCCCGATCGTCGTCCTCGCCCTCGTCTTCAATATGACCAACGTCATCGGCTTCACATATGCGTGCGTAGCGCTTAATTATTTCTATTAAAGCTTTCACTAATTATTCTGGTCATGCAGGGATCGAGATGCAAAGCAAAAGTGGGCCAACGGCATCGCAGGTGGCGCGTTTGGCCTTCCCTTCGGTATGGCCGGTCAGCTTGTCGGCGGCGCCGTCCGTAGCGGCTTCGGGCGTGTTTTCGGATAAGGGGGTGATTGAGATGGTTCCAAGATCTCGGCTCAGTCTTCCACTATCAGCTACATGAATGCAACATTTGAACTCCTTGCAGATACGTAAATTATTGGCAGTAAACTCTTTCACCGCAGGCTTTAATTAGAGCCGACACGCTGATACGTTCGCGTCTGATGGCATGTTCCCGTGTTACACATACGAGTGAACGCACCTGTTGTCGACTCGGAAGCGGGCAGCCGTGAAAGAACGGTGGACTGCTATATGATGCCCAATTGGTTTCGACAATCACCGGCCAACAGTATAGCTGCATGCGTATCTATCTGTTCTCAATAGACTATAATACGTCAACTAGCGAACCTCTAATCGTATGTGACGGAAAATGCGAGAGTAGAATCTGTCACGCTGGTTCACGCACGGTTCGTCACATCTCCGGCCCGGGTGCGCCTCGGCTACACACCCTTGCTCGTTCTCCTCTCACCAACCTACCAAGCATCATGCTGCGCGCCGCCGTTACCATCCGTTCCCTCGCACGTCCAGCGCTGCGCGCACGCGTAGGAACGCCTGTTTTTGCACGCACTATCGTCAGTGCGTACCTATCATCTCCCCTCCTCACGCGCCACTCCTAACGCACTGGGCCAAAAAGCCAAGAAGTACACAAAAGAGCATGAGATGGTGTCCTACGACAGCGACAGCGGTATCGGCACGATGAGCATCTCGGACTACGCGCAGGAGAGTCTTGGCCAGGTCGCGTTTGTCGAGCTGCCCAATGTCGGGCTTGAGGTCAAACAGGAAGGTCCGTATCTTTTATAAAGATTTCACGTGACTGCGCAGACTTTGCTGAATTCACATTGACAACAGAGCAGATCGGAACGGTTGAGAGCACAAAGGCTGCGTCCGACATCGTACGTCTGCGTTTGTTCGAGTTGAAGGTTGAACTAAATTGACAACACCTCGACTAAACTTTACAGTACGCACCTGTCAGCGGAACAGTGGTCGAGGTCAACAGCGAGCTTAGCAGCAACCCCGGGCTGATCAACAAGGACCCGGAAGGCGCAGGTGCGTTTAAATTTCTTACGAGGCAAACGTCATGTGCTTCGAGATGCTGATACAAATCAAAATCACTCTGCTGTGTGTAAACAGGCTGGTTGGTCAAGTTCAAGGTCACAGACACGGTCGAGAGCGAGCTTGATGCACTGATGACGGAGGAGGAGTACAAGGTTCATCGGGAAAGCGAGGGCGGTCACTGAGAACGCATTCGAGTCACACTCGAGCGTTGCGGGTCTCAACACCCGCTCACTGGACAACGACAAACCGCCGTAGACCCATGACGGCTGATACGGCGGCCAGATGATAGATCCCAGGACGTGCGGCTGAGCCCACCGCGAGACATGAAGGACTTCCCGACAAAGGGATTTGGCTCGGTTTGCCAGAGACATGATATTACATTACTGGAATGAAGAATGGATTGCAAGGGTTGTGGGTTCAGATGTTCATGATGGTGAAGAACGACCGGCTGCAGCATCCGCGCTGGGCACGTATTGGGGCAAGTCGCCGCGAGCCTCCATGCGCTCCTTGGCTTCCTTCAAAGCCCATGTTTGTATCCTGCGCAAAGATTTGAGTTTCTTGTGCAGTAAATGAGCATGAAATGACGCACGAGGTATCAGGCTTGATGTACAGCAAGACGGTTGCGACACCCATCGAGCCGAACATGCCCCAGTAGTAGATCGTCTCCCAACTCTCGCGTTTGCGCTTCTCGCCTGCTGGCGGCGGCTGCAGGTCGCGTGTCAGCGTGGTGTGCATTCATATGGCGAGTCCCACCTTTTCTCCAAAGAGGTAGCCGGTTGGCTCATTATAAGACTGTGCGCCTGAGGCGTAACGTCTTTGGCATGCGACGCGCGCGGGTGCGTGCGCACACCGCCCTGGTACGTTTACAGAGGCCAGACGCAAGCGCAGTCCGGCTGGCATCGTTTGTGATGAAGAGTGAGAGTTGTCGGGCGAAGGTGCGCTCGTCGGCAGTCCGCCGGCTCCAATCGGCTGCCACCACCTCACCCCAACCCTTGCAATTCAACGAAACTGCGAATCTCAGATAATCATGTGCGTATGCTTTGAGCCATTGAGCTTTGAAGAAAAACGATGTCAGTCGTTTAGAAAGGCAGTCATTCTCTTGTTCTTGCAATCTCAAGTTTACCAGACCAGCTCATGTTATAAGTACACTGCTGGATTAATAACCGTAACGAGTAGATAAACAACAGTAAGCAGGGACTATGAAGAATCAGAGGCTTCAGCTTCGGGTTCCGGTGGCGCAGGTGCTTTGCCAGCGGCCACGGAAGACACTGTCGGTGTCCGCGACGCGCTGCTAGCCAGCTGCCACGACGGAATCGACGGCCGAGGAATAGGCACTGCAAGAGGGGCAGGTGACGACGTGCCCGATGCCGGGCCAGGGCCTAGGGTGAGGAGTAGGGATTTGAGGCTGGCAAGCTCTGCACGCAGCTCGGACAAACTCTGCGTCTGCGCTTCGCGTGTCTTGTCCATCATCTGTGCAGTGGTAGTAAGCATATGATTTCTGTCCGGTCTGGGTAAGACCTACCTTGGGCAACATTTCCTTGACCGTGTCAACCTCTCCACGGATGTCGCGAAGCTCATTGTCCGCCTTGGCTTCAGCCGCACGCATTTCACGAATCGCGTCTTCAACATCGCGTGTCACCCGCACGACATCGTCACGCTGTGTCTCGGCCGCTTGACGCGCGGCAGCAGAGTCGGCATGCATATCCGCGACGAGGGCTGCCACCTTGTCGAACTGAGCCTGCATGGCATCTCGGTCGGCCTCGTACGCAGTGGCCGCAGGGGGTTGGAGGTGCGGCCAGAGGAATTTCTGCAGGTGGGGGGACCGGATGTCAGTAAGCGGTGAGCAGGGTGCGATTCACGTGGTAGCCACGCACCCGAGCAAGAGCAGCGACACCGTACATAACACCACCAGATACAACAGCCATAACCTGCAAGCGTGAAAAGAGTCAGTCTCATGCTGACAGTGGAGTATTGATGTGCGTACGAAATAGTCACGCCAGTCAAGCTGAGGAACTTGCGGCGGACGCGCTGCGAATGCAAACTCTTGCTGTACGTACGGGTTCACGCTGGGAGCGGGTGAAGGTACAGCTTGAGACGCGTTCCAGCCTGCCTGGCGAATGGCGTCGTCTATCTCTGCAGTAGTAAGTCCCTTTGCCTGCAGGAACTCGACGCGTTTCGCGATTGGCGAAGACTGAATCTACACACACACGAGGTCAGTTGTGCAGCCAATTTATGAATAATGATAATTACTTTTGTGTCATTAAGGAAGGAGACAGCATTGCGAATGAGATCTTGTCTAAGTGCAGCAGGCTGGTCCTGCGGAGGTGGAGGTGGGTCCGGCAACGCGTCGGACATGGCTGCAGGTCGGAGAGTCGCGCGTCGGCTGTTCGCCGGATTCCGATTTTCTTGTCCACTTAGCGTCGAGCTCGCATCCACCATGTGGGGCTCGTCCGTCTTTTCTGCGCTCTCCAAGAGCTCAGCCCAGTCTACATGTGCGTGTCCATGCTTTGGCACTTAACGTTCATGTTACTGACTTTAGTTTTCGACAGGTCTGCGTGCTGCACTTCGTTTCCCCGTCACGCCGGCCATGGCCTCGGGCTCTTTCGCGGCTCGCAACCCTGCCTGTAAGTCCTGGTCGCTCTATTGAACCTGAACTGTTTCTCACGGGATCTCTTAGTTGCCCTCCGCGGCTACGCCGACGCTGCGGGTACCAAATTTTCGCGCACCAAGCCGCACATGAACATCGGTACCATTGGCCACGTCGATCACGGCAAGAC
>Ga0247815_10001193_pt1 | contig 20109 bp, 8 predicted proteins | sample UWRJL194509B1_FD_181014 | JGI IMG/M metagenome (GOLD analysis project Ga0247815, IMG submission 181014) | Plant litter microbial communities from Arlington Agricultural Research Station in Wisconsin, United States - UWRJ-L194-509B-1 | ecosystem: Environmental > Terrestrial > Plant litter >...
CGTTAAACGTACTGGTAAATACACTGCAAATGTGCGTTTACACAGAGATGTAATCGTTGAATTACCATACGAAATTGTTGCTGAAAAGTAATCGTTTTTATACTATACAAAAATCCCGATGCGAATCGGGATTTTTTTGTTTAAAAGAAATAATAATTAATCAGACTTAGAGTTATTTGCGCAAAGCATCCTGCTTAAAGCTAATAGCGTAAGGCATTAAGCCTAAAAAAGAAAATGAAATACGCAAGACTAACAAAAGAGCAATTTGATGAATTGCACGCAGAATTCGCTAATTTTTTAGCTACACAAACTATTGATAAAGCAGAGTGGGATTCTATCAAAATAAATAAGCCTGAAGTGGCTGAGCAGGAACTGGATGTTTTCTCTGATTTGATTTGGGAAGGTGTTTTGTCAAGAGCAGAATATTTAGAGCATTTCTCCAGAAATCATATCTTCTTGTTTAAGTGTTTTGAAAAAGATGTACAATCTATAGTTTTAAAATCATTGGTTCCTGAAACTGATTTCCTGACTAAAGATGGCTTACAGTGGTTAAGCGATAATATGTTTACAGAAAACATAGAAATGAAGGTTGGGAAAAAAGTATTTACAGAAGACAGGAATGCTTCTATTTTTGAATTGATCGAGCAAGGTGCTTTTTTAAGCGATGGTCAATTATTTACTCAAATTAATACTATTATCGAATCGTAATTTTTTGTTATTCTACATTATAAAAAGGTAAATGATTGATGTTAAATTGTTTGCCTTTTTTTTATTATTTTAACTTTCGTTTAAACTTTTTTGTTTTTTTTACCCCGTATTTATACTTGTTTTTTTTGAATAGTGTAAAGAATTCTTTTTCTTAGAAGTGAAATGTAAGTTTTGCTTTTCAAATTAACTTTTTATGTTGCATTTCAATCGATTACTAACAGTTAAAAGTAATCATAAACCTACTTTTTGTATATTTAACAAAAAATGAAGTGACTTTTTTATGAAATTTATAACAGATGTTTTTCTGTTAAAGGCGTAGGTTTTTCTGATGTTTTGATCGTTTTTTATGATTCTGATCTTCTTTTAATTTAAAAAAATAAGAATTTTATGCTTGTTTTACATTTTTGTTTTTTATAATTTTAGAATACAAAAGTTAAACAAAGTAGTTTTTGGCACTTTTTTAAAATAAAGAAAAGATGATTTTTTAAAATTTTAAAAAACAAACTTCATTGATACTTTAATTGAAAACTGAAGATTTAAATAATAACTTAATTAGTTCGCTTATGGAATTGACATTTACTCTCTTTATCAGGTTTGCATTAATTATTCCTATTATTTTGACTTTATTTTTTATCTGTATCAGAATTAATCGATTTTTCTTGAAATTCGATTTTTTATTAAGTGCAAACTTTTTTCAACAATTTTATAGTTATACACGTTTTTTATTTTCAAAGCCCAATCGGCGACTTTGTTGATGAAGACCTTTTTGTGTTTAAAAATTTTTTAAACCAGAAAGTGCTTCTTAATTAGCATAATGATTCAATTTTTAGAATTAATTCTAAATCAACAAAATTTACAGATTGCCTAATCAACTTTCTATAGATATTGAATCATACTATATATTAAGAATTCCCCCAGTTCTACTCAACTTAAATTTTCTTTTATGAAAATTAATCCTGCAACAAATCACTCCTCCTGGAAGATTGATTCAGATCAATATTCCCTAAAGTTTTCCGGACATTTTTTATTCTACAGGAATAAAAACTGCTCTTTGGTATACTTCGGTATACGTAATACGACATGATTTTTTTACTGAAATGCAGTTTACATTCTTAGTATACTACGAATTTAAATTTCATTTTAACTAGTTGATTTTTAGTTTTTTTAAGAATTGCCTAAGCATATGTGCTTATCGCAAGAGGTATTTTATTGTCCATTTTCTAATCTTCCAAATTATGAAAAAAACTTTTACTTTTTATGATCTCATCGTTAAGAAGAGATTGTTAGCCGTCTGGCTTTTATTGTTTTTATTTCTTATAAGTAATAAAAACTTTGCGCAAACCTTTTGTCGGCCAACCTCACAAACAAATACAGCCGGAGGTGGTTTATTGTGTATTGGAACAAGTGTTGTTAATCCAGGTAATGCTATTGACGTAAGTTTGGATACTTTTTCTTCACTTAGTAATACAGTTGGTGTGGGCAATTGTATAGCGCAACAAACATTTGTTCTTGGGCAAATGGCAAAAGCGGGGGATCAAATAGTTGTTTATTATGGTTCCGATTCGCCATTAAGTGTTAATTTATTGTCTAATATTAGTATTCAGTCTAAAAATTCAGTTGCAGTAACCGAGGGGCCTGTGATTGCTTTAAATAATCCGCTGTTGAATGTGGCGTTATTGGCCGGAGATACAAGAGGTTCTTTTAAATACACACTTACTGCTGATGCAGATCAAATTAAAATACAAGTTGGAGGACTTCTTAGCTTGTTGACAAATTTGAGAATTTATGATGTACGCTTGCAATTTGCAAGTCCTACAATTGCTAATGGAGAAACACAATCAGTATGTTTTGGACAATCTGTAGCGCTTTCTGCAACAGCTGCAGCTGGTACTACAGTTGCGTGGTATGACTCGCCAACAGCGATTGCACCACTTTCGAATGTAGGAACTTATACTACGCCAGCACTAACGGCTTCAACAACTTATTATGTAAGTACGTCAAGAAACGGTGTTTGCGAAAGTGATCAACGATTACCCGTAACTATTAATGTCGTTCAGCCTATAGCGCCTGTTATTAGTGCCACCGGAACGACTATTTGTTCTTCGGGAGCCACTCAGGCAACTACTTTATCGGTTATAAATCCCGTGTTAGGTACGACTTATTCCTGGTTTAATGTCGCAAATGGCGGCGTTGCTATAACTACTGGTGCTACTTATACACCAACTGTACCTACAGGTATTTCTACTTTTTACGTCGAGGCATCTATTGGTGCGTGTAAATCGACTCGTACGAGAGTAGATGTTACTTCAACTCCGGTTCCTGGACCTGCAACGATATTAACGCAAAGTGTATCGATACTTTCTGGTCAAAATGCGACTTTAACGGCTTCTACAACTGAACCGGGTGTTGGTTTAGATTGGTATGAAACTGCTACAGGGGGAACAAAATTATTAGCTAATTCTAATACTTTTACAACTCCAATTTTAACAGCAAGTAAAACCTATTATGTTGAATCTGTTAATCTTGCGGGAGGATGTGTGAGTGCAACAAGAGTACCTGTAACGGTAACGGTTCAACCAGCTGCTTTAGGCGGATGTCGTGAAGCCAGCAGTCAAATAACTACTCAAGTTGGTATATGTTTATTGTGTAATGCTACAAACCCAAATTTTTCTGTAGACGGAAATCCTGCAACTGCCGCAAGACTCACTGTTCCTGCCAATGTATTAGGATCTATGCAGCAAACATTACAATTTACGAATCCGGGAAAAGCTGGTGATATTGTTGATGTTGACTTGGAATTGCCAGGAGGTTTAGCAGATGTTCAGTTGTTAAGCGCAATTAGTTTAGCAACTTATAATGGCGCGACTTATAATAATGATAGAGTTACCATTAGTAACCCTCTTATTACTTTACAGTTATTAAGCGGTACTAGATATAGAGCAAGTATTACGGCTGGTGCTAATTTTGACCGTGTAGAAGTTCGTTTAGGAGGTGTGCTTGGTCTTTTAACTAATTTGGATATTTATCAGGCAACTTATAGATATAAAGCACCTGTTATTTCTGGTAGCCAGGCAATTTGCGGTGGACAAACTACTACTTTAACAGCTGGCTTAGCTTTGGGCGAAACAGTTAAATGGTATGATGCCTTAACAGGAGGAAATCTCTTGGTTAGTACTGCAGCTTATACAACTCCTGCATTAATTGCTAATACAACTTATTATGTTGAATTGACTCGTAATGGTTGTGTCAATGGTGAAAGAAATCCTGTTGCTGTTACAGTAAGTAATCCTATAGCACCATCGACAGTTATTGTTAATCCTGTAAATTTATGTAGCGGAGGCACAACTACTTTAGATATTCAAAATCCGCTTGTAGGTACTACCTATAATTGGTATGATGCGGCTTCGGGCGGGAACTTAGTATTTACGGGTACTTCTTTTACGACACCAAGTTTGACTACTTCTACAACTTATCATGTTGAAGCTGTAATTGGAAGTTGTTTAAGCGCAACTCGTACTGCGGTCCCTGTAAATGTGAATGCACGACCAGCGCCACCTGTTCCAGTATCTTCAAATGTTGTTATTCAGTCAGGTCAAAGTGTGATGTTGGCAGTAACAAGTAATCCTGGATTTGCATATATGTGGTATGATGCTCCAACGGGAGGAAATCTTTTGCAAGGCTCTGGTAGCAGTACTTATACACCAAATCCGGTTTTAACTGCAAATAAAACATTTTATGTTGAAAATGTAGACTTATCTTCAGATTGTACAAGTAGTACTCGAGCTGCAATTAATGTTATTGTAATTAGTACAGTTAGTACTTGTTTACAACCTAGTTCGCAATCAACGGTTATTTCAGGTGTATGTGTAGCATGTGGGATTTCTAATCCTATTAATGCTGTTGACGGTAATCCAAATACAGCTTCTAGTTTAAATATACCGGTTGGAGTTCTTAATGCTTATGTACAACAAAATTTAGGTTTTCTAACTCCAGGTCAGACGGGAGACATTATTGATGTCGAATTAGAATTACCTGGCGGACTTGCTGATATAGCATTGTTAGGATCAGTAAGTATAGGAACTTCTAACGGAGGGGTTGCAAATCCTGGAAGGCTTGCAGTAAACAATAGTCTATTGAATTTACAAGTTTTATCAGGAAATAAATTTAAGGTTAGTTATCCGGCAACTGGAGCATTTGATAGTGTTGACATTAGATTAGGAGCATTAGTTGGTTTATTAACTACTTTAAACATTTATGATGCTTCTTATAGATATCCAAATGCTACTATTACGGGAGCGACAGTGCCAATTTGTTCAGGAGGAACTGCTACATTATCAGCATCTTCTACAGGAACTGAAACATTTACTTGGTATGATGCTCCTACTGGAGGAAATATAGTGGCTGTAAGTCCAACTCTTCCGTTGACTGCAACTACTACTTATTATTTAGAAGGAACTCGTGATGATAATAATAATAACGATTGTTTTAATAGTTTACGTCAGGCTGTTACAGTTAATGTATTAGATGTTCCAACGGATGCAAATATTACAATTACAAGTCCTTTGACGGCTTCTTGTGCAGGAGGTATTGTATTGGCTCCAACATCGACTTTAGCAGGAGCAACATTTAAATATTATTTAGATCAAAATAAAACACAAGTTGCTACGGGAACTATAGATTCTTCAACGGGAGCTTTAACCGTTAACGGACTTACTGCCGCTAATTCACCTTATACTTATTATGTATCTGTTCTTAACGGAGGAATTTGCGAAAACGTAAATGGAACATTAAAAGAAGTAGTAGTAAATTATCCTGCTGGTTCAGCTTTAACAGTTGCAACTCCATTTGCTGGTTGTGCTAAAGTAAACCTAAAAGATGCTATTACAAATTTTGATACAACAGGAAATACAACTTATACTTTCTTCGATTCAGCCAATAATCCAATTACAGATGCTGTTGCTGCTAATATCACCGCTACTGGAAATTATTTTATTCAGGCTCAGACAACTGGCGTGGCTTGTCCATCTGTAAAGTTACCAGTAGAAGTTAATGTAAATCCTGTACCGACATTAACTGGTGTAACCAGTTCAATTGCGGTTACAAAAGGTTCTTCAGTTAACTTAACTGCAACATCAAACGGAACAATTGCATGGTATGATCAACAAGGGAATTTAGTGCCTTCAAGTAATGTAGGGCCTCTTAATACTGTTGGCATTTTTACCTATACTGTAATTGCTACTCTTGGAACTTGTACTACTAGTCAGACAGTAACAATTAGCGTTATAGATCCTGCTACTTGTGATACATTATTAGAGCGAGTATATGCTAATACTGAATTATCAGGAACAATTATTACCGGAGCTGTAACAAGCGGACCTTTGGCGGTAGATAATGATCCAAGTACTTATTCAACAATAACTACTGGTTTAGGAGTTTTGGGTATTGGTACAACATGGCAAAACTTACAATGGCCAACTACTATTGCTAAAGGAACTCCGGTCACAGTTAAACTAGGTTTACAAAATAGTCTAATTGCTGTTGGACAAAGTATTTCAGTAGTAGGTACTAAGCGAGACGGATCTAATAATCCTATTGATATTGGAACTTTGCAATCAGTATCAGGTTCATTATTAAATTTATTACCAGGTCAAAATTCATTTGAATATACATTTGTTCCTTCAAATACTTCAGGAGTTCAGGATTATGATGGTATCCGTGTACAATTAGGATCAATTTTAAGTGTAGCACAAAACATTAATGTTTATGATGCTTATTATAAAAAACAAGTTACACAAATTGCTTGTGGTCAGGGAGATATTGAAGATATTTTCTCTGGCGTAAAAGACTTAGGAGTAGGTGCTTTAACAGCTACTGTAGGGGTTTCTAATCCTTGGAATATAGCCGATGGCGATGTTGCTACGTATGCTACAATGTTTAGTGGAGCAGGAGTTCTTGCGGCTGCTGAGCTTACCACAACTTTTAGAACACCATCTATGGTAGGGGATAGTTTAAGAATTACAATTTCTAAACCAGGAACTCTTTTAAATCTTAACTTACTTACCGGATTCACTATTCAGTTATATTCAGGAAATATTGCTGTTGGTGCTCCAATCCAAAACACAAGTAGTTTATTGACTTTAAAATTGCTTGCTGGAGACACAATGGCGATGACAATTGTCGCGCCTCAAACACAGCCTTATGATAAAGTAGTGATTACTTTTGGAGGAGTTGCAAGTGTTTTAGATCAGCTTAGAGTACATACTATTGATCGTGTAACCAATACTCAAGTTACTGGAGGCGATCCGGATAATAAAATTACGGTTTGTCCCGGAGCAACAATTACGCTCGCGGTTCCGCCAAAATCTTGTGCGGATTACGCCTGGTATGACACGCCAATTGGAGGAACTCCTTTAACAAGTGGTCAAACGTACACACTTCCTGCTACTTTGGCAGCGGGTACTTATAAATATTATATTCAGCCAATTCGTTACGGTTGTGCGGCTTTAGAAAGAGGAGAGGTAACAGTTGTTGTTAGAGCAACTACTCCGGCAGCTGCTATAGCAAACGTAACAATAAATGGAGGACCTGGTACTATAATTTGTTCTGAAACAGGAACAGTAACTTTAGATGCAGTTTTAAATGGAGTACCAACTCTTACTAATCCAATATATTACTGGTATAGTTTCAACGGAACAACAAGTCAGTTAATAGCTGGTGAAACGACTCCTAAATTGATAATAAATGGATTAGCTCCGGGAACTTATACTTATTATGTAGGAGTTAGTGCAGATGAATATTGCGAAACTGCGCCTGCCGACAGAAAACAAGTAACATTTACAATCTTACCAAGTTCTCTTGAATCGGATATTGATGTAAATAACGCTTCTATTTGTCTTGGTACGCCTGCAACCTTAACACCAACGACAGCATTAGCTAGTCCGGTTTTCTTCTGGTATTTAGATGCTAATAAAACGCAGCCTATCTTTGATACTTCGGTAATTAATGAAGTAACTTACACAGTTAACGCCGCGACAGGAGCTTTAACAGCTACCGGCTTAACAACAGCAATGAGTCCTATTTCTTATTATGTTGCTGTTACCAGCGATAATACATGTCAGAATAAAAATGGAGAGCTTAAAGTAGCAACTGTAATAGTTAATGATCCTGCTACGCCAACATTGATAACAGCAGGAACACAAAATTTCTGTTTGGCCGATGCACCAACTTTTGCCAGTGTTCAGTTTAATGAAGCAAATATCGTTTGGTATACAACTCTAACGGGAGGAACAGCGATTCCATCTACTACAGCGCTGACAAGCGGAACCTACTTTGCAGCAATAAAAGATGCCACCACAACTTGTGAGAGTTCAGTAAGATTATCAGTAACGATTAGTGTAACAGATCCTGCTACACCAACATTGGTAACAGCGGGAACTCAAAACTTCTGTTTGGCGGATACACCAACTTTTGCCAGTGTTCAGTTTAACGAAGCTAATATTGTTTGGTATACAGCTTTAACAGGCGGAACAGCGATTCCATCTACTACAGCGCTAACAAGCGGAACTTACTTTGCAGCAATAAAAGATGCAACTACAACTTGTGAGAGTTCAGTAAGATTATCGGTAACGATTAGTGTAACTGACCCTGCTACGCCAACATTGGTAACAGCAGGAACGCAAAACTTCTGTTTGGTAAATGCACCAACTTTTGCCAGTGTTCAGTTTAACGAAGCAAATATCGTTTGGTACACAGCTCTAACAGGCGGAACAGCAATTCCATCTACTACAGCGCTAACAAGCGGTACTTACTTCGCAGCAATAAAAGATGCCACTACAACTTGTGAGAGTTCGGTAAGATTATCAGTAACCATTAGTGTAACTGACCCTGCTACACCAACATTAGTAACAGTCGGAACACAAAACTTCTGTTTGGCAGATGCACCAACTTTTGCCAGTGTTCAGTTTAATGAAGCAAATATCGTTTGGTACACAGCTTTAACAGGCGGAACAGCGATTCCGTCTACTACAGCGCTAACAAGCGGAACTTATTTTGCAGCAATAAAAGATGCAACTACAACTTGTGAGAGTTCAGTAAGATTATCGGTAACGATTAGTGTAACTGACCCTGCTACACCAACATTAGTAACAGCGGGAACACAAAACTTCTGTTTGGCAGATGCGCCAACTTTTGCCAGTGTTCAGTTTAATGAAGCAAATATTGTTTGGTATACAGCTATAACAGGTGGAACAGCGATTCCATCTATTACAGCACTAACAAGCGGAACTTACTTTGCGGCAATAAAAGATGCCACTACAACTTGTGAGAGTTCAGTAAGATTATCGGTAACCATTAGTGTAACAGATCCTGCTACACCAACATTGGTAACAACAGGAACGCAAAACTTCTGTTTGGTGGATGCACCAACTTTTGCCAGTGTTCAGTTTAACGAAGCCAATATCGTTTGGTATACAGCTTTAACAGGAGGAACACCGATTCCATCTACTACAGCGTTAACAAGCGGAACTTACTTTGCAGCAATAAAAGATGCAACCACAACTTGTGAGAGTTCTGTAAGATTATCAGTTACTATAAATGTTTCGGATCCTGGAACACCAACATTGGTAACAGCCGGAACACAAAACTTCTGTTTGGTAAATGCACCAACTTTTGCCAGTGTTCAGTTTAATGAAGCCAATATCGTTTGGTATACAGCTCTAACAGGAGGAACAGCGATTCCATCTACTACAGCACTAACAAGCGGAACTTACTTTGCAGCAATAAAAGATGCTACTACAACTTGTGAGAGTTCAGTAAGGTTATCAGTAACCATTAGTGTAACAGATCCTGCTACACCAACATTGGTAACAGCCGGAACACAAAACTTCTGTTTGGCAAATGTACCAACTTTTGCCAGTGTTCAGTTTAACGAAGCGAATATCGTTTGGTACACAGCTCTAACAGGCGGAACAGCTATTCCATCTACTACAGCGCTAACAAGCGGAACCTATTTTGCAGCAATAAAAGATGCAGCTACAACTTGTGAGAGTTCAGTAAGATTATCGGTAACCATTAGTGTAACAGATCCTGCTACGCCAACTCTGGTAACAGCAGGAACGCAAAACTTCTGTTTGGTAAATGCGCCAACTTTTGCCAGTGTTCAGTTTAATGAAGCCAATATCGTTTGGTACACAGCTTTAACAGGCGGTACAGCGATTCCATCTACTACAGCACTGACAAGCGGAACCTATTTCGCAGCAATAAAAGATGCTGCCACAACTTGTGAGAGTTCTGTAAGATTATCAGTAACCATTAGTGTAACTGACCCACCTACGCCAATATTGGTAACAGCCGGAACACAAAACTTCTGTTTGGTAAATGCACCAACTTTTGCAAGTGTTCAGTTTAACGAAGCGAATATCGTTTGGTATACAGCTCTAACAGGCGGAACAGCGATTCCGTCTACTACAGCGCTAACAAGCGGAACTTACTTTGCAGCAATAAAAGATGCAACTACAACTTGTGAGAGTTCAGTAAGATTATCGGTAACGATTAGTGTAACAGATCCTGCTACACCAACATTGGTAACAGCCGGAACACAAAACTTCTGTTTGGTAAATGCACCAACTTTTGCCAGTGTTCAGTTTAACGAAGCTAATATCGTTTGGTATACAGCTTTAACAGGCGGAACAGAGATTCCATCTACTACAGCGCTAACAAGTGGAACTTACTTTGCAGCAATAAAAGATGCCACTACAACTTGTGAGAGTTCAGGAAGGTTATCAGTAACCATTAGTGTAACTGACCCTGCTACGCCAACAACGACACTAGCTACTCAGGGTTTCTGTTCAGCAAATAATCCAACTGTTGCAAGTATTCAGGTAAACGAAACGAATGTAGTTTGGTATAACGTAGTAACTGGAGGAACTCCAATCGCTTCGACAACAGCTTTAGTGAGTGGAGATTACTTTGCAGCATTAAAAGATGCAACTACAAATTGCGAAAGCAGTGTTAGATTAAAAGTTACGGTTACTGTTGGAAACGCAAATAATCCAACAACAAATAATGCAGCACAGAACTTCTGTTCAACAAGTGCTCCAACATTTGCTAGTATTCAGGTAAACGAAAGTAATGTATCCTGGTTTAATGATCCAACTGGAGGAACAGCGATTTCATTAACAACAGCTTTAACTTCTGGTGTTTATTACGGGGAAATCACAAATCCTGTAACCGGATGTAAAAGCGCAACTCGTTTAGCGGTTACGATTACTATTGTTAATCCAATGCCAACACCTACAACAGGTTCATCAACTCAAAACTTCTGTTCTGTAAATGCACCAAAAGTTTCGAATATTCAGGTAAATGAATCAAATGTAATTTGGTATAGTACTCCGACTGGAGGAACGGCAATTCTGGCAACAACAGCTTTAGCTAATGGTACTTATTACGGTGCTGTGGCAAGTGGTTCAAATTGCGAGAATCCATCAAGATTAGCAGTAGCGGTAGTCATAAACACACCACTTCTGGTTACTACGCCAAGAACAGCTCAGACATTCTGTTTATCAGCATTGCCAACAATAGAAGATATAGTTGTAAATGAAGCAAATGTAGTATGGTATACTTCTGCAAATGGTGGAACACCGCTAGCAGCAAATACACCACTTACAGCGACAACATATTATGCTGTAGCAAGTAGCAATACAACGAATGGTTGTGAGGGAATTTCGAGATTAGGAGTTACAGTTTCTTTTGAAAATGATGCAATGGTTCCAATCACCACTACAGATGATACGCCATGTGTTTTCCAGGGAATTACATATTCTATTGCCAACGGAAAATCAGATTATTTGTGGACAGTTGAAAACGGTACAATTACTTCCGGAGGAGGAAATGCTGACGGAACTGTAACGATATCATGGTCTGACATCGGACCTGGAAAAGTGAGTGTTGCTTACATTAATACATGTAATGAAAGAACAATTAAATCATTAAATGTAAATGTAGCCACTTGTTCAGATCTAACGATAACAAATACAGTTAGTAATCCTACACCTAATTTTGGTGAGCAGATAACATTTACCGTAACTGTAAACAATGTTGGTCAAGGTAACTTCATCAATACGATAGTAAGCGAGTTATTACCAAGCGGATTTGATTTAGTAAGCGCCAGTACAACCGCAGGAACATATGATTTAGCTACACAGCTTTGGACAATTCCAGCATTAAATGCCGGACAAAGCGTAGTACTTACAATCGTTGCTGAGGTATTGCCAAGCGGTAATTATACAAACGTTGCAACTGTCGAAATTTCGACTCCTTTAGATGTTGATGCATCAAATAACTCGGCTTCAGTTACTGTTGTTCCGGTTTGTTTGACAGTGTACAATGAATTTACTCCAAACAATGACGGAGCGAATGATCTTTTCAGAATTGATTGTATCGAATCATATCCAAACAATGAGTTGAAAGTATATAACAGATACGGTTCATTAGTATATAGTAAACAACATTATGAAAATGATTGGGACGGAACGGCCAATGTGTCCGGAGTTATCAATAGAGGAGATATGCTGCCAACAGGTACTTATTTTTACGTGATAACCATTGGAGACGGAACGGTTAAAAAAGGATGGTTATCTATCATGAGATAATCACCGTATTAATCATCTAATTAATTAAACTTAATAAGTATCGTTATGAAACTATATATAAAATCATTAGAAACGTATTTTATTTTAATATGTTCTTTTATCACATTTTGTGCCAGTGCACAACAAGATCCGGAGTACACACAATACATGTACAACACAATGTCGGTAAATCCTGCTTATGCAGGATCTACCGGAACATTAGAAGCAACACTTTTGCACCGTTCTCAATGGGTTGGAATCGATGGAGCACCAGAAACGCAGTCTTTCTCTGTTCATTCACCACTTCGAAACGAAATGATTGGTTTAGGATTAAGTGTCGTAAATGACAAAATTGGTCCGTCGAACGAATTGTACATTGATGGAAACTTTGCTTATTCAATTCCTTTAGGATATGAAAAAAGATTAGCATTTGGTCTTAAAGCAGGTATGAGAATGTTGAATATAGATTGGTCTAAGGGAAGATATTACAATAATAATGATGTTTTGTTAAATCAAAACATTGATAATCAAATGAAATTAGCTGTTGGAGCAGGGATTTACTATTATACTGATAAATGGTATTTAGGATTCTCTATCCCAAGTTTTATTCAAAATAATTATTACGACGATGTTCAGGAATCGATAGATTACGATCGTTTGCATTATTATTTAATGGGAGGTTATGTTTTTGATTTAAATCCGAATTTAAAGTTTAAGCCTGCATTTTTAGTAAAAGCAGTAAGCGGAGCGCCACTTACAGCTGATATATCGGCGAACTTTATGATTGCAGAGAAATTTGTAATTGGCGGATCTTATCGAACAGATGATTCTGTGAGTCTATTGGCGGGTTTTCAAATATCCAGAAGTTTTTACATCGGATATGCTTTTGATTACACGGTTAGTGAATTGAACAAATACAACGATGGATCGCACGAAATCATCTTGCGTTATCAATTTACTAAGAACCAAAGTAAAATTAAATCCCCTCGATTCTTCTAAATACAAAACCTTATGAAAAAATTATATATCCTTAGTTTAGTATTGAGTTTTACATTTGGTTTTGCTCAAAAGACTAATTTAAAAAAGGCCGATGCATTGTTTAAAAACTATTCTTATGTAGATGCTTCTAAAGCTTACGAAGAATGTTTGCAAAATATCGAAAACCCATCGGCTCAAACGTTAAAAAATGCCGCAGACTCGTATTACTTCATTTCTGATGCCAGAAATGCTTTAAAATGGTATAAAAGATTGTACGAAGTGCAAGGCAATAATTTAATAGATATCTATTACCTGCGTTATATCCAGTCAATGAAAGCAGTTATGGATTATGATGATGCAGATAAAATCACGAAAGAATATCTAAACAAAAAAGGAGATCAGAAAGAAATTAACAGATACGTGGCTCAAAAAAAACAGCTCGATAGTCTGGCGAAAGCGAAGTCTCTTTATTCGATTAAAAATTTAGATATCAATACCAGTAAATCAGATTTTGGAGCTACTTTCTATCAGGATCGAATCGTGTTTACATCTGCCAGAGATACAACAAGATTTGCTGATAAATTGTATAATTGGAACAATCAGCCTTTTCTGAATTTGTATGTAGCTGAGAGAAATCCGGCTGACGGAAGTTTGTTTAATGATGCGTTATTTATACCCAATATAATGACCAAATATCATGAAGCAACAGCAAGTTTTGATGCCAGCGGAAAAACAATTTATTACTCTTCGAATATTGTCAAGAAAAACAAATTAGTTACTGATGGAAATAGTGTAAATAATTTTCAAATCCTAAAAGGTTCAATTGTAGATGGAAAAGTAGAAAATCCGCAAAAAGTTTTCTTTGATAATAATGATTACTCAGTTGGACATCCTAGTTTAAGTGATGACGGACAATTGCTTTTCTTTGCGTCAGATATGCCGGGAGGTTATGGCGAAACCGATTTGTATGTAGTGAAAATTGCAGATGACGGAACGATGAGTTCGCCTCAAAATCTGGGACCAAAAATCAATACAATGGGTAATGATCTTTTTCCATTTTTTCGTAACGGAATACTTTATTTTTCTTCAGACGGGCATTATGGTTTAGGAGATCTCGATGTATATCAAAGTAACTTTTTATCAGATGGAAGTTTCTCTACACCAAAAAACTTAGGAGCTCCTATAAACAGTAACAAAGACGATTTTACTTTTGTTATTGATAAAACAGGTACTTATGGTTATATCTCTTCTAACAGGGCAGGCGGTAAAGGTGATGATGATATTTATTCTTTTGTAAAAGGAGAACCGGTTTGCAACCAGAATATTTCAGGTAAAGCAATCGATCACAAATCAAAATTGCCAATAACAGACGTTACCATTGTGGCTTACAATTCGTACAATGAGATTCTGGCAGAGACAAAAACAAACTACGAAGGAAAATATGCTGTAACAGTACCTTGTAATAAAACAGTTCGATTAGTGGCTACGAAAACAAATTATAGCAACGACGAAAAAACTGTAGAAACTACAAAGGAAAATGAAGCAGAAATTACCGATGTTAATTTCGAACTAAGTAATTACGATGATCTTGTAGTTAAAAAGAAAGGAGTAGAAAAAGTAGATGTTAACCCGATTTATTTTGACTATAACAAATTTGATATAACACCTTTAGCTGTTGACGAATTGGCCAAAGTAGTTTTTATTATGCGAAAGTTTCCTAATATCCGTATCAAAATTGAGTCTCATACAGATTCCCGAGGAAAAGATGCTTATAACCTGAAACTTTCAGACAACAGAGCCAAATCGACACGTGATTATATTGTAGCACAGGGTATTGACGCTTCGAGAATAGAAAGCGCAATTGGTTATGGCGAAAGCCGATTAATTAATAAATGTAAAAATGGAGTAAAATGTACTGAAGAAGAACATTTATTAAACAGAAGATCAGACTTTATCATTATTCAGAAATAGTTTTAGGTTTATATTCTTCTAATTTGGGGATTATTAGAATAAAAACATAAAACGAAGAAACCATTTGGAAGTTGGTTTTGTTTAATTCTTTTTAAGAATAATGGGCAAGAAGAAAATCAAGTTGCATCGTTTTGCAACTTGATTTTTGATTTTATAAAAGTTTCATTTTTTACTGTTTTAGAACAAAAATAATCCTAATTTTGATGTTCAGTTATTCTAAATCACAACCTACAGTATTTTAATATTATATGAATATTCAAGACACCATTCAGACTTTAAGAGACGAACTTAATCAGCACAATTACAATTATTATGTGTTAGATAATGCCACAATTTCTGATTACGATTTTGATATAAAACTAAAAGAACTTCAGGATTTAGAAAATAAACATCCGGAATTTTTTGACGAACATTCTCCAACGCAGCGAGTAGGAGGAATGGTCACCAAGAACTTCAAAACCATAGCACATCAATACCGTATGTATTCTTTGGATAATTCCTATTCGAAAGAAGATTTGCTGGATTGGGAAAACCGAATTCAGAAAGTTCTCGGAAACGTGAATTTACAATATACATGCGAATTAAAATACGACGGAGCCTCGATAAGTATTACTTACGAAAACGGAAAATTAGTACAAGCCTTAACTCGTGGTGATGGTTTTCAAGGCGATGAGGTTACCAACAACATCAAAACAATACGATCAATTCCGTTACAATTAAAAGGAAATTATCCGGAAAGATTCGATATTCGTGGCGAAATTATTCTGCCATTTGCCGGTTTCGAAAAAATGAATCAGGAATTAATCGAAATAGGAGAAACACCCTATTCGAACCCAAGAAATACAGCATCAGGAAGTTTAAAATTACAAGACAGTGCCGAGGTTGCAAAGCGTCCGTTAGAATGTTTATTGTATTTTGTAACAGGTAATAATTTACCTTTTTCGTCTCAATATGAAGGCTTAGAATCAGCAAGAAAATGGGGATTCAAAGTGCCTACCGAAGCAAAATTAGTCAACAATATGCAGGAAGTTTTTGACTTCATTGATTATTGGGATGTGCACCGTCATAATTTACCTTATGAAACTGATGGAGTTGTTGTAAAAGTAAACAGCATTCAATACCAGGAAGAATTAGGATATACAGCAAAATCACCGCGTTGGGCCATCGCTTATAAATTCAAATCAGAACAAGTTTCGACCCAATTAAATTCTATTACTTATCAGGTAGGACGTACGGGAGCCATAACTCCTGTAGCAAATTTAGCACCTGTACAATTGGCAGGAACAATTGTAAAAAGAGCTTCATTACATAATGCAGATCAGATTGAAAAATTAGATATAAGAATAAATGACACCGTTTTTGTTGAAAAAGGAGGCGAAATCATTCCTAAAATTATTGCCGTAGATCTATCAAAACGTCCTGAAAACTCAGAACCGACACATTACATCACACATTGTCCGGAATGCCAGACCGAATTGGTCAGAAATGCCGGAGAAGCCAATCATTACTGTCCTAATTTTTACGGATGTCCTCCGCAGATTATTGGCAGAATTCAACACTACATTTCAAGAAAAGCAATGGATATTGAAGGTTTGGGAGGAGAGACAGTAGCTTTGCTTTTTAAAAATGGTCTGGTACACAATTACGCCGATCTATACGAATTAAAAGTAGAGGATATTTTGCACTTAGAAAGAATGGCAAAAAAATCTGCTGAAAATCTTGTAAATGGCGTAGAGAAATCTAAAGAAATTCCGTTCGAAAGCGTGTTGTTTGCACTCGGAATTCGTTTTGTTGGAGAAACCGTTGCTAAAAAATTAGCCAAACATTATAAAAATATCGATGCACTTCGTCAGGCTACTTTAATGGATTTGATTTTGGTAGACGAAATTGGTGAAAGAATTGCCAGAAGTGTAATTGAATTCTTTGAAAACGAAGAAAATCAAAAAATTATTGAGCGTTTAAAAAGTTACGGCGTTCAATTTGAAATTGTTGAAAAAATCAACCCAAATGCTACCGTAAAATTCGTTGGAAAAACATTCGTTGTTTCTGGTGTTTTTACTCAATTTTCAAGAGATGAACTTAAAAAAGCCATCGAAGATAACGGAGGTAAAGTAGGAAGTTCAATTTCTGCAAAAACTGATTTTGTAGTAGCGGGCGATAATATGGGCCCTGCAAAATTAGAGAAGGCGAATAAATTAAATATCCCTATCTTGTCTGAGGAAGATTTTATAAACAAATTAAATGAAAGCGAATAAGCCGTCTTTGATTTTATTCTTTGTAGCATTACTGTGTACAATTATATTCGATTGTACACAACAAGATATCTTTGCGCTCTATGCGAAAGCCGTTGTTCTTCCGGCAATATTCATTTATTTTTTAATAAGCAGCGAGTTTAAAATAGCTAAAACCGAAAGTTTGATTTTTCTGTTTTGCTTTATAGGTCAGGTTTTTGATTTAATGGATGTTGAGGTTTCTGAAATTGGCGGAGTACTATGTTTTTTAGCTGTTTATCTTCTTATAATAACACTTTTTATAAGAGAACAAGAAAAAATAAAATTGACAAAAAAAGATATTTTGCCTGTATCTATAGTAATTATATTTATTGTTTATTTACTCGTTTCTGTTTTGAGTTTACAGTTCGACAATCTAAAGAAATTTAGTTTTATTTATACTTTTTACGGAATTGTACTAAGCGTTTTGAGTTGTTTTTCGTTTGTAAGTTACATAACAAAAGGAACACATATAGCATTATTAATGTCGCTCATGGCCATTAGCTATATCTTTTCGGATATATTCTACATCTTCAATGAATACTTCTCGTACTCCATTGTCCTGGTTTTAATTCGTGACATTACACAAATTTTGGCTTATTTCTTTATGGTGGAGTACTTTCTTGAAAAAGCCAAAATTCATACTAAGATATTATACAACAATTGATCTTCCTTGATTGGTGTGTGCTTTATCTTTATCGAAATAAAAATCGATTCGGCCTAAATTTATTCCGTAGCAACCCACCTGATTTACTAAAACATCTTGTCCTGCCTTATTTTTTACAATGGTAGGTTTGTCAAGAAAAGTATGCGTATGCCCGCCAATGATTAAATCAATATCCTGCGTTTGTGCGGCAAATTTTAAATCAGAAATTTTAGATTCGTCGTCTTTGTATTTATAACCTAAATGCGAAAGGCAAATAACCAAATCACATTTTTCTTCTTTCTTTAACAATTGTGTCATGTCCTGAGCAACTTCAACAGGATTATTGTAAACAGTTTCTTTGTACATTTGTTTGTCTACCAAACCTGCAAGTTCAATTCCTACACCAAAAACACCTACTTTAATTCCGTTTTTATTAAAGATTTTATAAGGTTTTACAAGGCCATTCATGACTGTGTTTTTAAAGTCATAATTTGAATTAATAAATTCAAAAGTTGCATGAGGCATTTGTGCATATAAGCCATCAAGACCATTATCAAAATCATGATTTCCAATAGTCGATGCGTCGTATTTCATCATACTCATCAACTTAAATTCAAGCTCCCCACCGTAATAATTAAAGTACGGAGTTCCCTGAAAAATATCTCCCGCGTCTAATAAAAGAACATTTGGGTTTTCTCTGCGAATTGTTTCTATAAGAGCAGCTCTTCGTGATACACCACCTTTGTTTGGGTTACGAGGATCATCAGCCGGAAACGGATCGATGTGGCTGTGAACATCATTAGTGTGTAGAATCGTTAAGTGCTTAATATCGTTAGTTTCAAAACTGCTTAATGACAAACCTAAACTTAATAAGGCAGTACTTGCAGCTGTTTTTTCGATAAATTCTCTTCTTTTCATTTTGTATATTTTTTGCGGAAACGATATTTTATTTTGTTAATTTTTTTTGCCACATATTAAAAAGATTTACATAGATTTTTAATCTTTTTAATCCTTTAATCTTTGGCTGAAACTTTTTACACGCATAGAAATAATTTGTTTTTTAATTCTAAACATGAGCTTGGTCTTTTTATTCTTCAGTAATTCTGATATTCTTTGCTACCGGAATTGTATCAACTTGTTTAAAATAATCAATCAATACATCTCGAAGTTTATAATTCAGATCAAATTTCTCAACACCTTTAGCGAAAAAAGTCATGCTATCGCCGCCATTCGCCAAATAATCATTTGTAGCCACATAATAAACCTTGTTTACATCAAGAGGTTTTCCCTGAACTAAAATATTCTTGGCTTTATTATCTTTTGTAATTGTAAATGTCATTCCGGATAAAGGCTGAGGTTTTTTCTCCTTAATAATATAAGCAGCGATTTCAAGAATCTGATCTCCTTTTAAAGCGATAACAACCAGATTGTTTTCAAAAGGCATAATTTCAAAAGCAGTTCTTGGAGTTACATTTCCTTTTGGTAAAATAGCGCGAATTCCACCGTGGTTTAAAAGACATAAGTCGATACTTTTCTTTTCGCGTGCCTTGAAAACAAGATTTCCTCTTTCTACACAAACATCAGCTAATAAACTACCAATACTGGTTTGCCATTTTCCTGTGCTTTTATCAAGAGTTTCAGGGCAGTATGCCAAAACGCTGTCTAAATCTTTATTAATATGATCGCGATAAGGTTTAATGAAATTTTCAATTGCTGGAGTTTCAGCGTTTTTTTCGGTGATCGGAATTTGCTTTCCTTCTATCTTCGTCAGGTTGTAATTTTTCTGACTGCAAGAAGTTATAAAAAAAAGTGTTAAGAATATAACAAAAAGTTTTAAAAATCCGTTATACTTTTTTAGTTTTACCATCTTAAATGCGACTTAAATAATTAATTTTGTAATCTGGCAAAA
>Ga0247815_10001194_pt1 | contig 20105 bp, 27 predicted proteins | sample UWRJL194509B1_FD_181014 | JGI IMG/M metagenome (GOLD analysis project Ga0247815, IMG submission 181014) | Plant litter microbial communities from Arlington Agricultural Research Station in Wisconsin, United States - UWRJ-L194-509B-1 | ecosystem: Environmental > Terrestrial > Plant litter >...
AGCTGAAGGCCGTCGAGGGCTGAATCGATGTCAACAGGAAGTAAGTGGGGTGGGGGAAGACAAAGGGAGGAGCTGCAGGGTCGGCGATCAGCGGGACAGGAGGTGGTCTCGCTTAGTAGCCAGATGGCGCATTTTATTGCGTGCAGGCCACAACCACGCAGTCGACCACCACAGGTGGAGCGCGAGCACGCCTCCCAGAGGTTGAAGCCGTCATGTGACCTGATTGGGGCATGCGGGGGTGTGAAGGGAGGTCTGAAAAACAGGTCGCCGTCCACCGGCGCCTGTTTGTCTCGGCTACAACAGACCCGTTCTCACGGCAGCCGCGAACGATGATGCCCTATCCTCGGCACGCTGTTTCTGCAATACGATCTGTGGGGTCCAGATTGACGAAAGCCGACATGTCACCAGACATCCGACCAGCTCTAGCGTTGGTTTCATGGGCCAGGGCAGGGTGCAAACGTAGTGCCGTTTGTTTAAGCTCATAACCAGTATGACAGAGAACGGATATATAAGCCCAAGAGCTTGGTGATAGAGTGTGGGCATGCACTGTCGATGTGTGATCTGCCGCAATCCAGTTCCCCTAGACACGCATCCAAGACCACAGCGCAAAGAATCAATACACAGGACGCGCCAAGCGTACCACAGAATAACCCGAAGGTGCGCTTCGACGAGACAGTCCGGCGGAGTGAAGTAGTAGCCAACAGATGAGGAACACGTGCAATTCCGCGGACTCTCAATCGCAACCTACATTTGGCCTGACCTACCCTAAACCTTCACGATAACCTTTTGCCCGCTCACAGCATTCCTTCTGATGAGATCCAGACCCTTCTCGGCTCTCTGGGCAAGCGAATGCTTCGGCTCGGTGATGAGCTGTAGCTTTGTTGGTTGCACCCAACCCCGCGCCAGCAGTTCAGGGATGATCTTCGTCATAAGATTCTCCTTGAGATGCTCATCCTGAGAACCAGTGTCAGTTTCCTATTGAGTGGTTATAACCCGGCTCACTGTGTTATAGAGGAAAGTTCGAACGAAAGACACCGCACCACCTTGAGGGAAGAAATCCTTCTCGCGCTCCTCGTCAAGACTCCAAAGCAGTTCTCCACTCTCCCCTGCCGCCGAAATGAGCTTTTCGTGTCCGAACTTCATTGGAAGGAGGACGGCGATCTTGCTACTCGGTCCAACAGCGGCACCGACGCGACGAAGCGTCGTGTCCGTCGCGATGATGTCAACAGCATATTTGACCTTCTCTCCGCCGTTCGCACGAAGAACTTGGTCAACCCAGTCCGTGTCGCGGTAGTTAATGATGTGCGTCGCGCCAAAAGAGCGCAAAGAGTCCGCGTGCTGGGGCGATGCGACGGCGAATACGCGTGTACAGCCAGCCATAGCGAGAAGCTGGACAAGATACTGTCCAGTGGTTGAACTCGCGCCGTAGATGAGAAAGGAATCCTGCGAGAACGATTGAATTGTCTTCTGAGGCTCGAGGGGCAAGCCAAAGTAGTGACAGAGCGTCCACCAACTTGTAATCAAGTTGTCGGGCACCGTAGCCGATTCCTCCAGCGTAACATTCGAAGGAACCTATCGGGATCGTCGCTGCATTAGCGACACCTCTCGGGTGATATGCTTGGAGATAGCTCGTACTTTTCCAAGAGCTTGATGTGGGATTACCGCGTAGCGCTGCATTCCTGCTGCCTTGTATCCATAGGTCGGAAGGTGCATACCGAATACCTATTCGCTAGTGAATCCTGGCTAATCAATGTAGAATCAATTAACAACGCACCTTGTCACCAGCTGTCAACCTGTCCTCTGCCACACCTTCGCCAACCGCCACTACGACGCCAGCCAGGTTGATTCCTGGGACATGTGGCAGCCACTGGGCTGGGTCGAATTTGCCTTGCTCGACGATCTCGACGTTGAAAGGTATCAACGGTGCGTAGTGGACTTCAACGAGGGCCTCGCCTGGTCCAGGCGTCGGGGTCTCAAGTTGCTCTTCTTGCCACTGGCCCTGCTGGCGCGCGATGAAAGCTGTGTGCGTGGACATTCCTGTGTAGTGGGTGATAGTGAAGCTGGTGCGAAGTGTGATGTCGTTGTTTGGCCATGCCAGAAGTTGCTTTTATAGTCGCCCTGCACAGCTGACAAAGCCCCACAAAGCCAGTCGAAGTCCTGACATACGATGACGAAGCTCGACGGTGAATGCCGTCAAATATAATCATAACGACTGTACAACAGTTCTTGCGAAATGTTCCGGATATCCGACGGATATTGCGCATGGATTCCAACCGCGGCTTGGATGCCATGGTTTGGTGCACACACCTTACAGGCTCTGAAGTTGGTATTTGAGCACCACCTTCTGATTAAAATGTGAGATTTTATGCACTCAGAGGAGGGTGAGGGACAGGTGCTTACAGCGGAAGAGGAGGTGAATGTACATAACAACGGGAGTGGTGGGTGACCTCTAGGTTGGTCGAAGCGTAATTGTACCGCTCGCCTTTACTGGACTGGTCGAGTTTGTTGCATATTCAATCTTGGACATTCTCAGCTCTGCGAGGTTAAGAGGGCGCAGGTAAGAACCAACGCAGCGTAGGTCTAATGATCCATTGGTGCTGGCTAATTTGGCGCACAGGGATGCCGATGTGCGTGAATTCTACTTCGAACACTAACACTATGTATCTGTGGAAGCTATCTCCAACAGAATGCGAGACATGGCTGGTGGGTGATATGCGCCGCAACAGGAACTGGAGGAGGGAGAGGGGAAACGACGGAAGCAAGTCCCGCTTGTCCGAGATTGAGTACTAGTAGAGCTATCGCCCTCGTGTTCAAACACCCAACGCTTACGCATAGGGCCGCCACATTCATCATGTTGACACAAGTTGAAGAGACGTCCCAGCATAATCGGATTTTCCCCGATGACACTGTCGAACCCCAAGCTTCTTCCTCGGAGCGCTCACGAAACGTGACTGACGCGCGAGAATGGCAAATGCTGTGAGCGTGGCGTATGCGATTAGTCTACAGGTGATGCAACTGGGTGGCGTATGGCGAGCGCGAGACAACGGGTCCGCGAAATCGGCAGGCAAGCATATACGGAGAGATGTGGCGTCTAAGCAGTGAACTGACCCGTGAGGATCAGCTGAAAGAAGAGGAAATGTAGCTACGAAGAACACATTACGGCGCAGGTAATGACACTGTTTAAAGAGAACCTGTAATAGCGAAAAATAGCGAGAATGGCGAGAGAAGCAAAAGCTACGTCGCAGGGTCATCGACTCGTTGGCGCTTCGCTGGAGGGGCATCAGCGGTATCCGGGCTGGTCGAACGTAGGCGAGTCTGCGACCGGGCCTCTTCCGTCACAGCGGATTCAACCATTGCAACATCTTCTGAGGCTGCTGGGGGAACCGAGTCGGATGAGGCTGCTACGGGATGTCCTGCAGCTGGTGCGCCACCGCGACCAGGCGCGCCACCACGTCCCGACAGTCCGCCACGCCCAGGGGGACCACCTCGGCCCGGCGGGCCACCTCGCCCTGGCGGAGGGCCTCCACGACCGCGAGGAATGCCACGACCGCGTCCACGAGCCTGTCCTTGAACACGCATCTGCTCCTTGAGATACTGGACGACCTGCGGCCGGAGCGATTCCACCGCCTCCTTCGTGCTAAGCTTCTCCAGTGCCTCGATTTCGTCCGGACCGATGTGCGAAAAGCACTTGGGCGAAAGAAACAGGCGCCCTGCATGAATAGCCACAGGCGGAGGAGACTCGCCTTCTGGGACAACATACGACTTGGGCAATGCGCTGACGACGATTGGAATCGAGGCTACGGGCGCCGCCACTGCTGCAGGAGCGCCAACGGGGGCAGACGCAGCAACAACAGCAGGAGCCACCGCTGGAGTCGCAGAAGCTGATGCAACGGGTGCAGCAGGCTTCGAAGGGATGGTGGTAGTTCCGGCTTCGACCTTGATGATGGACGGCCCTGGGATCGGCTGTGCCCGTTGCTGCATATGCATCACTGGCGCCGGGATCGGAACTGAGACGGGTTTGTATCCGAGTGGCAAGCTAGTAAACGGCGAAGGCAATGGCGGCTTCGTCAACGGTCGTGTCGTGAAGAGAGCCGGCTTGGGTGGTGGTGGCGGCAGCGCGGGTCGGTGCTGCTGGATCATTTGCATCGCGGGAACGGTCTGCGCGATATACTCCTGTTTGACTTTCGGAGGACCTGTTGCTGTCGTCTTACTTGCAACCTTTGGTTTAGGTCGTGGTGGTGCGGCCGCAGCACGAGCTTCGTTCTGCTCAAACACGGCGATATGGGCGGGGTCGATTGTCCAGAACGCGCCTTTGCCAGGTTCGGCACTTGTGCGCTGGCTCTTGAGGAAGGCTGGATTCGAAGACAGATTGTGTCTGACAGAAGACTGCGAGCACACCGCATCAGTCACAGTGGGCAAGCCCGCGGAATGACGCGAACGCACCTCCCACTTCTCGCCTTCATGGACGCGATACCAGTCGTATGTGTCCATAATCCATCCTAGAACGCTCTGTAGTGTCGCGCGGCCGCCGAGAGATCGAATGGCGCGATAACAGAGCTGCGAAAGTGTTGCTGCCGGCTTTAAGGGCTCCCCTGGGCCACCTGCGCCAGGTGATTGTGCGAGCAAGTCCGGGTCGTACATTGGCGTGGCAGGCACTGGCGTCGATTCTGGTGTTGGAAGGACATACGAAGAGGATACATGCGCTGGACCGGGAGTTGACGAAGGTGACGGTGTAAGCGCAGGAGCTGGGGCTGTTGCAGTAGACGCAGGTTTTGGCTGCGCCGGAGCCTTGCCTGCTATCGTCGGTTTGGTCACTCCAGGCTTGCTGGCCTTGGGCTTAGGCTTGGGTGCTCCTGCAGCTGATGTTGATTTCGTCTGAGCTGGCTTTGAAGATAATGTGGGTAGTGAAGGTGGCGGAGGGACCGGGGACGGCGGCTTTGCGTCCTTGGGTGTCTGAGGTGCTGGCGTCGTGTCCGCGGCGTCTACTGTCGGTTCACGCCTCCGGACAGGCTTCGGCTGGGGCAAGTCAACAATGTCAGGCTCTACAGTACGGCCGGGATCTGGGGAGACCGGAGAGGCGATGGAGTGCGGGGACGAGACTGGGAAGAAAGAGGTGGATGCGGCATCGAGTGAACGTGAGCGCGGACGGGTCGTGGAGGTTGGCGAAGTCATGTCTGGGGTATCATCCTGCTTGGCGGTTGGCGGAAGGACGAAGTAGAAAGAACGGGTCGATATGCGAATGTGGGACCTACAACAGGCGAGTGGTTAATAGGCTGCTGCAAGCGTTGCTGGTGTGCTCACTTTGACTGGAGGGGGACGCGAGCGCTTGGACCGAACCAGTTGTCATCGACCCATGCGCCATTTCTGCCAAAGACGTCGAGGACCCAGCACTCGTCGTCGTCATCGTATGTGATCTGGGCGTGCCGGCGTGACACGCTCTTGACCTGCCCGAGATCGACATCCACGGGCGCCGAACCCTCGCCCAGCGTCTCGTTGTTGCCATTGCCCATTCTTCGGCCAATAGTCACCGTAAGGGTCTGAAGGTAGTATGTGAGGTTTGGGAAAACCAGCGAGTAGTACGCCGCGATCGAACTGTCTCCGGCTCCAGGCGCAGAGCCCGCCGGTGGCTGCAGAGCCGGAATAGGGCCGCCGTCGTCAAGCTCGGCCTTGTCGACGCCAGTCAAGACGTCGTCGAACCCAGCGGGCTCAAGGGCCTGGAGCAGGGAGGTCGCCATTGCGCGGTGCAGGCAGACAGCCAGATAGTCAGAGTCAGAGTGCGTTCAGTCCGCTCGGCCATTCCCTTCCTCTCCTGCGTTCTATTGCTCCGAGCACGTGCGTCTGATCCCACAGACGTCACCACGTTCTACCCAGTCGTTCAGAACGTCTTTTCCCTCGAGATTATACTAGTATTTCAACTGCAGCACCTGCTTGGTCGGACTCTGCCCCCATATGGCCCACACTCGCGCCGAGTGACACTCTTCTGCCGCTTTCGACTTCAATTAACCTCCACTAAAAAAATTCAAGATATATTCTAGAATGCTACGGCAGATCTGTCGATGTATACAAGATTAATAGTGCAACAAGAACGCACGTGGCGGGTAAAGCAGCAAGAGCAAGAAAGCACGAAAGCAATGCGAGAACAAATGTCGATACAAGGGGAACAGAACAGTCTTCTGCAGGGCAGGTATCAGGAGGGTTGCGAGAAATTACGAAAGCGGAAGTGAACCGGTGGTAATGTGACAGTTGAGAGTGGGGAATCGTGAGGCACGGTCAGGTGATATCTGGGACTGCGACGACAAAGTCTGCGCAGAGGTCGTCGCGGATATGCTCCAGTTCATCTCCGTCGAGAAGATGGGAAAGCTCTTCTGTCACAGCGACTAGTTGATCGTCCGGCGTCGCAAGGCTGCAGCCCCCCATCTCGATGGTGTGATTCATTGGCGATGGTGAAGAGGATGCATGTTGGTCACTTGGTCGAATCTCGCCCTCTTCGAGCTCGTCGTCGGCAGCCACCCTGTAATCCTGCTGAGTGAGTTCAACGGACGATTTTGGCTCAGCAATTGGAAGCATTTGGCGTGGTTGGTCACTGCCACAACCATAGAACGACGTCAGCGAGAGCCTCGAACCCGCGATCTACGGTGCGATGAACTCACATGGAATACTTTAGTGAGTCATTTGAATTGGTTGGAGACATGGAAGCATCCTTCCCACGATGTGATTGATGATGGTTTGGGCTTGTTGACCTCTGCCGCTCCCGACTCCGACCTCGTTCTTCCAACCGCTTCTCAGGCGACGGTTGAGACCAACGCTGGTTGTGGCTCGCTGAGTAATCATGCTGGAATGACCGCCGATGGGGACTGGGTGAACGGCGCCGATGATGGGTAGGGCTTTGCGGGGCAGGGCTGCGAGAACGAGAATGACAACGCGAACTGTAATGAGCAGAACCTGGAGGCCGTTCATGACAACTGGATGGGCTGGGAGAGCGACAAAGTGAGCTTCGATTACGGTGAGGGAAGTGGCTGTCATGACGTTCACGATTGCTCCTTCTCCCTGACTTCGCATCCCGCTCGGCATCCATACGCATTTTACGAGGCGCGTGCGGTGGTGAACGGTGGCGAGGCCAAACCTTGTCCACGACGTCCTTCGCCGCTGCAACCGTTGAGCTGCCCTCAGCTTGAGCATTTCCCCATTGCGGTGGTGCGGGATCATTCGACGCCGTAGACCAACCAGTAGTCTCTGTCGCGCCCCAGCCTGTCGATGCGGTACCCCATCCCCCTAGTGTCCCCACAGCTGCTTCTGCTGATGCTACGGTGTTGCAAACATTAAGCTCCGCGGAACGTGAGGCATCCGTGGTGCTGCTATGTTCTGTCAACGCTAGAACTTTGTTGCAAGCCGGTTCGCTTGTTGTCGCGGGTGTCGTGTCAACAGTTGGCCCAGAAGGTTCAACAGCACCCCATTCTCCTGGAGTCGTTGGAGCCGAGTCTCCCCATCCTCCTGCAGTTGCCACTGCGCCTGAATCTCCCCATCCCGCTGCAGTCCCTGGAGCTGAATCTCTCCATCCCCCTGGAGCCGCTGAAGCTGAATCTCCCCATCCTCCTGCAGTTGCTGGAGCTGAGGCTCCCCATCCACCACCTGATGAGGGCGACGTTCCCCAATCACCACTGGCACCACCACTGCTACCCAAGCCTGAGGAAGGCCAACCACCTCCGACGTTGCAATTTGAGGTTGTCGTTGCAACGTCCCGCGATTCGCGCCGTTCGCGGCCTCGAGACTGAGGCCAAGACCCACGACCACGGTCAGAGAAGCGGTTACGAGAAGAGCTCGAGCGTCGATCGCTCGCTGCTGAATTGTGCCCCAGACTGTGCGTGTCGGCGTCGTCACTTCGTGGGCGGGTGGATGCGTCTCGTTCTCGTTGTAGCGATGCAGCAGAGCCTGAACCCGAATGATGCACTCTGTTGCGTGAAGCCCAGCCGCGATCTTGAGCCCGGCCACTCGGGGTGTCAGACGCCCAGCCATTCTTACGCGGTCGGTCCTCTCTGGGTACGAAGGGACGATTAGTTGCGTTGTCTGGATGTGACGAAGAGTCGGATCCGCCCGAACCAGCAAGCGAGCCTCCAATAGTCCACGACGAGACCACTGAGGACGCATTTCTGCCACCGGCCGAGCTCGACTGTCCTTCAGATCCCACTGCAGGACTTGAGGAATCCAAGCTGGACCACGACATACTCGTGTCTGCCACTGCACCCCATCCCGTCACCGGAGCACTCGCGGAGTTCCAATCGCCCGAGCCTGCTGAAGAGGTGACGGTGCCAAGTTCTGGAGTTGATTCTGATGTACTCGAGGGTGTAAGATCTGGTGTCGCATGTGAGTCGCTCAAGGCAGATTCTGTTGGCGTTGCAGACTCCAACTCTTTCGACGACGTGTTGCTTCCCCACGCAGCCACGGTAGTTGGCGCCACACCCCATCCGGCGGTAGGGGTTTCAGATGGAGCTCCCCACCCTCCAACTTGCGACGTCGACGTGTCGCCCCATCCCCTACCGCTGAACGATGGAACCGCCCATGAGGAACGCGAGATATTCGCGTCCTGCGACGGCCAACCACCACCGTTTGCACCCTTCTGACCATTTCCCACACACGTAGGCCCACGAAAGGACCCACGAGAGCCTCCTCGTCCTCGGAAGCCGCCCGGAGAAGGAGTTCCAGCTGTGGGCAAAGCGCTATCAACCTCTCGCTGGTAAGTCGGGCGCTCAGAGCCACCGGAACCCGACCGCTTAGAACCCAGCTTCGCAAAGAGTTTGGCGCGAAGATCCAAGTCAGCGTCAACTACCAGGCTTGTAACAGGAGACTGTGCCGCTTGAGTATTGAGCGACTCAGTCGGAGACGGCGCTGGCTCGATACCAAAGCCAAAGTCGTCGCTGCTGCCGTTATCCCAGCTGGAACTTGGCTCTTCCGTCGCCACACTCGAATTCCAGCCGGCTGTAGGCGCCGCGCCCCAGCTAGAGGCAGCAATAGAGCCCCAGCCTGCGGTCGGGGCCAAACTCTCCGTCGATGCAGTCGGCGTTGCTCCCCATCCGTTGCCCGTACTTGGTGTTGATATGGTAGGCTGCGAGCTGCGGCGTGGGTTGTCAACAACTTGAGCCAATAATCAGAACCACAACCAGACTTGAACTCACTGCATCAAACTTCGAGTTTCTTTTAGTAAGTTAGTCGCTTCACCTTGGCTGGGCAACTGGCGTTGCTTGGGATTTGGCCTCAAGAACCCTGGCAGTCTGCCAGCATGCACCGACGTGCCGATGTAACTCTGCCCCGTCGTTTCCTTACGAAACGCTACCTCGGTCCGAACATCCGTGGCGTAATCCTGGGGTGTCATAAGCTTGGTATCATCCGGAGTGGGTACCTGGGCTGGCGCTTCATCCTTCTCAGCCAGCCGTCTGCGTGTCGGGTTTGGTGGGATTGCGGCAGCAGGCCTGTTGATCCTGAGAGGGGCAGATGTCCGTGGCAAAGCGACGGAAGGAACAAGACGCGGAATGGATGCGGGAGGCGTAGGGGGAGATACTGAGGCGGTGCCCAGAGAAGGTGTCGAGGAAGGAGAACGAGAACGCGAGGGGGTCGGAGTGACAATATCCTCGGATGCGGTGGTTCTTGTAAGCGTCGAAGATACATTGGAGGTCAAGTCAAATGATTCTGCCTCTATTATGCCGTGTTTGGTGTGTTCTCCGAAATCGAACGACTCCTGGATGTCCTGTTCGTGTACGTCCGCAGGAGAATCAACCGGTAAAACCGAGGTATCATGATCCTGAGGTCGAGGCGTCGTGTTCGGTGAGTATTGACTGCGTGTGGTCAGTTCTAAACTCTCCACCAGAATTCCTTCGTGCTGCTGTGCCTTTGCGACAACGAATAGGAGGGCACGAGGGTCAGTGCAACGAAAAACCGCGTCCTGCGTCGGCCCAGGTGACATATCCCGCTTGAATTTTTGCTTCTCCTTCGGTTTAGCGTTTGAAAGTGTGTCGGCCTTGGTCTCACCTAGAGCCGGGAGAAGATGAATCTTTGGTGCAAGATTCGAGTAACCACTGAAGCGACATACGAATACGTTGAGCCGAGGCGGCGTAGATAATACCTGTTTGTAGCGAGCTCTTGAAGCGATCCACACTCAGGAGAGAGGACTTCATTGCCAGTGGAAGGTCGTCATAGTCATCAACTGCGGCCCGCGCACGACCCAGTAGATCGGTGAAGAGTTCATGGATCATGTCCGGGGCGTGTCCAAGGGAAGACTCTGGCTCCCAGGCACTGTGATCGTGATGATGAGCATTCATCGTCGAATTAGATGACTTGAATCTTTGTACGAACGTATTCTCCTCGTCTGGGTATTCAACCCACTGGACGCGAGCGGTCAGAATTCTACAGCCTCAGCTCAGTCGAGTAATTCGACACACCCGGCAATAGAAGTACTAAGAAAAGTTGACATCGGCTGAGAAAAGTTCAAAAGTACTTTGAGAGTTTGAAACTCACCAGCTCGGCACCTCGGACTGGTCGGCAGACTTTGGATATGTACCCTGGTGAGAGCCGAGCGTCAACAGCGAGCAACTATACGCCACACCTGTATGCCGAGCACATACACAGCTCCCATTCTTCCTCAGGAACACCAGGAGCCTCGGTTTCTACGTGTACCGTCGACGAACTTGCTTGGCGAGCTATGGAAGTGGAAGAGGCAATTGGAACAGGGGGCGCAATCGGAGGCGTACCAGTCAGTCACATGATGAGCAGGTATCCGAATGTCTACACTGACCCTGCTTGTAGTCTCGTATGTCGAGTTTGATCTTCAGTTTGGCGCGCTTGCTGGATTCGCTATGTGAAGAAGAGTGTTTGCGCTTCTGCGCGGACCTGGGCTGCGACGCGTTCTCACGCAAGGGTGGAACTGTGTCAGACGCGTCGGTTGCCATAATTCGAGCACCGCGTGTGAGCAGGCACGCGCAAGGGCTATTCTGATGAAGAGAGCGGGTAAGGGCAAAGGCAGACAGGAGGGAGAGGGTAAGAAGCGGAGCGCTGAGCCTCCACTGACATAACCCTCGGCTAAATACCCGCCTCAGCGCGGAGAGGCTGAAAGGTGGTCGGTGACCTTGGAGACCGGTATTGTCATTGCCAAACAAAGCGCATTGGTAGTGGTTAGGTGGCTGTTGTTCACAAGGAGATCTGTGGTCATTGATGTGCACAAAGACGTAGGCCTCGCGGCGATAACGACCTCACGTAAGTGTGGTGGGGCCGTTGAGATCGCGAAAGTGCTCGCAGGCGTCGGCGGAAGCGTACATGGAGCAACTCAAGTCGTTGCCGGGGATGAGGAGGGAGACATGCAGCTACCGGCAACATGCGGGTTGGCCTTCTGGCTGGTCAGACAAAGTACAGTGGGTGTGTTTTAAAGCAAAAGTGAGTGTACATTGTGTGGGAAGTTGTAAGTCCACAAAACCCATGTTTAACCCGTTTGTGAAAGTGAATGGTGTTTAGATACGGTCGGCGAGGAAGGCGTCAAGCTCAGCGTCAAGCTCCTCTTGCGTTTTGCTGGGACGAACACTCCGTTCATCGCGACGTGGCCGGCCACGACTATTGCGATCTCGCGAATTTTGCTCGCCTGTTCTAATGGGTGATGCAGAGCGACTGCTTCGGCGTCGCGCATGAGACCGACTGGGTCGGGATGAACGGTCTTCGTCATCGTCAGCTTGAAGGAAAGAGTCGAGTTCGGCGTCCAGTCGTGCTCGCTCGCTGTCCGCGTCACGTCGTCTCCTCGGCTCGCGATCACGGTCGCCTTGGGTTTCCTCGGGGCCATCTCGAGCAGGAGGGACGATGACTTGACCGTCTCGGTAAACCTCCCGACCGGCCGTGTCGCCATGTTTCCGATAGAACTCGCTCTGCTTACGCGCACCCTTTTTCTTGACGTCTCCATGCTCAGCCCAGCGAATGCGAATCTCTCCATCTGGACCGGTGCCGCCTGCCTGTTTTCCTAACAGCGAGGCAATGCGGCTCTCCATCGGCCACAACGTAAGAGGTAATGGACGGGCGGAACGCGAACCGTCGAGAGGGTCCGCGTCGTCGTTACGAGCAAGCAGTTCAAGAGCATCTCGCGCGTTGGCGCGGGATTTGAAGAGGAGGACGCAACTCTTGTCGTCAACCCATTCAAGACCAAGCGGCACGACGTCAAAGCTGGCGACATAGGCGAATATACGCTTTGTTGGGAGATTGGAAATAGGCGAGCCGGTGATAAAAAGCGCGTTGGGACGAAGTGTAGTATCTGCACGCATGCCAGGATGAGCTGCTCGAGCCGTTCAGACGTGAAGCGCGTACGTACCTTCGTCCATTGCGTCGCCCATGTCCTCGTCTTCCTCGTCGTCGTCCGCATGCTTGCGCTGCACAGTAACACGTTAGGACGCGTGCAGAGAAATTCAGGGATGTAGTTACTTTGCCTAACCTCGCATGAAGGGCAGCCGCGGATTCTTCAAGCAGATACACCTTCTGAGGCTGGATTCGAGATGCCAGAGTCGGACCCATGGCCTCTGCAGCTGCGTCGTCATAGGGCAGATCCAACGTCCGCTCTTCATCGATCAGAGAAGTGTCCACGTCGTACTCGGTCATGTTGAGAAGTGCGCGGAACGGTAGAGAGCTAGGCCAAGCCGTGGCCGAGCGGAGTTCAGCCACCGGTTCGCGTCTTGATTTGCGCACCATGAGCGACGACGAGCGCACAAGTGCTGGCGAGGTCGATGCACCCATTGTCAACAAAAACAAGCGTTTTAGAAAGGACAAACGTGCGTGCGTGTGGCTTCTACTGAGGACGAGTGCTCACTAGCGCCTTTACAGCGTGGGATACAGACGACATTGACAAGTGAGTTCTCATCTACACACAACTGGGTAAATTGAACTTATACGCTCCTAAGGGTATACTGTGTTCGCTACTTTTGGGATCTCTGCTGAATTGCCGCGTTGCCCAGTGGAAAATCGAGCCGTTCCAGGCTGAAGATAATGTCGGCGGCTCCTTCGTTCGCGAGTCTTCATTGGCCACTCTCTTCCCCCGTTATCGCGAAAAGTATCTTCGCGAGATCTGGGGTACCGTGACCAAGTCACTTGAGGCTCATGTGCGCATCTAGTTTTCACGTTTGCGCTACGCCTACATGTGTGCTGAGCTGGTTTCGCGCAGGGAGTTGCATGCACCCTCGACCTGGTCCAAGGCTCCATGGCTGTCCGCACCACTGCGAAAACGTTCGATCCTTATGCTTTATTCAAAGCCCGGGATATGATCAAACTTCTTGCTCGTGGTGTAGCAGTCGCCCAAGCGCAACGCGTCCTCGAAGACGGCGTTGCATCTGATATCATCAAAATCCGTGGCATTGTCCGCAACAAGGAGCGCTTTATCAAGCGACGCCAGAGGATCATTGGACCAGACGGAAGCACGCTGAAGGCTATCGAGTTGTTAACCGAGTGTTACGTTTTGGTCCAGGGCAACACAGTCAGCGTGCTGGGACCGCACAAGAAGTTAAAAGAGGTCCGCAGGATTGTGGAGGATTGCATGAAGAACATCCATCCGATCTACCGTATCAAGGCGAGTAATATCTCCGCTTGGAGATCAGGGCTAACCGACATCTGCAGGAGCTCATGATCAAGCGCGAGCTCGCAAAGGATCCCAAGCTTGCGAACGAGTCCTGGGATCGTTTCCTCCCTCAATTCCGCAAACGCCACCTCACGAGTGCACAGAAGAGCGCAAAGAAGCGCGATCGTGTCACCCAAAAGGCAGACGTGCAGGCCGTTGTTTCCACATCGTCAGAGCCCACCGCCAGCACATCCAACACGCTCGCACCACAACCGGAGAAGTCAAAGAAGAAAGTGTACACGCCGTTCCCGCCGCCGCAGCAGCCACGCAAGATCGATCTACAGCTCGAGAGCGGAGAATACTTCCTCAAACCGGCGCAGAAGGAGGCAAAAGTGCAGGCGGAGCGGAAGAAGCGTCAGGAGGAGGCTGGCGAACGGAGGAGAGAGGAACGGGCCAAGGCATTCGTTGCGCCTGAGGAGGAGCGGGATCGGACAGTTGACGAACGGAGGACGAAGAGGAAAAGTCGAGATGAAGGCGGGGAGTCTGGTGAAAAGAAGAAGAAGCGAAAAGTAGAGGACTCGGATGAAGAGTAGTCGCTGCTTGTGACTTCTTTACGTGCAACTGTGCGACAATGTCGCAACTTGTCGCAAGGAATCATTGCATTTCCAAGGCCAGCGGCAGCCATAAGTGCCCCACTGCAGCTGGGGAGGTCAATACATCAACTTGCGGTTCATACCTACGCTCGATACGTATTGTTCATCTTTACAAGTCTCAAGCCTTCGCTCGCATCGACAGCGACGCCGCACTTTCCGTATTCCCGTTCGCACTCTTCCCAAACTCGCCAAATTCCGACTCCAGCTCGTGCGTCTGTGTTGACACTGGACCGGGCAATGCCAGGATCGGAGACAAGTGGAAGGCGGTGCAATTCGAACCTCCGTCTACTGGTGCGAGCCCACTGCTCCGACTACGCACAGGCGAAGCTCCACTGGCCCCGATGAACGATGAAGTGGGACCGAGTTAGCGGGTGACGCCCATGTCGCCGATGGAGCGGAGACTGCGCTGGAGAGTCCCCGTGGCGGACTGGTCGTCTTTAGATCCGCACCGAAGCCAGGTCGTGCTTACTGGCAGCGCCGGAATAACAGGTCAAGGCGACAGACAAGAGAGCTCGGCGTTGTTTTATTATCAATGAAGCGGATCGGCTGCCGAGCACTTGTCCACGACGAAGCACAATAGACAGTCTGTGCACTCAGACGTATGGCAGCCCTGCAGATGAACTCGTAGTAAAAAAGATCTCAGAAACCCTAACAGAAAAGCATGGGTAAAAATACATTCTCGCCAGTGACATGCGAGTGAGTTGTTTCTTTCTCAATAGGGGGAAACGCGGCCGCGGTAAGAGTGAAGGCTGCAGTAAGACGAGAACGGCACTGACGCTGACGATAGTTAAAAAGTCCCTTCACACAGCTTATCAGACGCATGATGCGGCCCCGTGATCATGAGACCCAAGATACGATGATGGTAACTCGATTGGATGGACTGAGGCGGTTTTGGATGGTTTGTAGCGGAGCCATTGACTCTAACATCTGAGCAGCAGCAGATACAGAGAATCGGTTAGTGAGAGATATGGAGTGCCGAGACTGCGTGCTGGGATGTTCGGCGTTTGAGACGAGCCAACAAGACCAGTCGATCGGGCTCGACTACGAGAGCAACCTCGAGGCGGCAAATCCGGGAACTCAAACATGTCTCGCAATCCGCAAAGTGGGCTGGATGCGACAGAGATGAAACGTCACAGCTGGTGATAGTCTGCGGCGCAAGGGACGAGGTTTGTTGAACAGTAGCGGTTGACCTGAGGAGAACCACAGGGGCCAATGCACACACACCCGGCACCGACGCATCAGTCGATCGCACGTCATCGCCGCCTAACCCTGGCCCCTATTCATAATCCCGGCACGGCAAGAGGCCAGGAGTGAGCAGGACGAGTTAAGCCTTTCATCTCAAGTCGGACCGACGACGAAAGCACAGGGAAGCGCGGGCGGAAGTTAGGCGGGACGCTGTGTTGCTGTGTTGCCATGGCCGACGCCGCATCACTGCAAATGCTCCACTGTCGTCGCCGTCAGGCATACTCTGGCTGATAGCTCAAGTCGCAACTGAAGGAACGATCTTTGTTCATGAGAGACTTATAGAGGCAAAAATTTCAGGAAAATTGAGCGTGTAGCAACGGTGTAGCCACGAGGTCTGATTGTCGACTGTGCGTGGCGTGAGGGCAACCGCCGACCATTTTGCAACGCCCGACTCCGCCGGTCATACCTCTTTCTTCCTCTTTTCGCACCCGAACCTTTATATTTCGCCAGTTTCTGTCTTATCTCCCCATTTCAACTTCCCCTGCACTCTTCAGCTCACGATGCTCATCGGTCGTACGTGACCCAGTCCATTGTGATTCCTGGTCTCAGCCGCTGACTCCCCACGCGCAGATCGACGCCAATTGCCTGGAGGGTTTGTTCTCTCCTCACCTTGTCTTCTCGCAGCAACTAATTGCGCATATGCAGGCCTATAATCGACTTGCCCCTCCCAACATTGCCGAGCTTGCCTTTGCCCGGATTACCCGTGCCCTCCTCCACTACCGACCTTGCAGGCACACTGACAGAGACAGAGTCTCTGTCCACTCCTCTTCCGTCGAGCACTACACCACCGCTGGCATCTCCCACTACCACGACTGAAGATCCAGACACAACAACGCCAGAGCTACCTTCACCGACGGCTGATCCTACGACTAGCCCACCGCCTGTCGATGAGCCAACTCAGTCTCTGCCGCAGAACCCCATCAGCCGTTCAACTACCACTCTCACTGTTGAACAGACTCTGTCTGCTCCTTCTCCATCAGCGTCAATCCCGGTCAACAACAACAACAATGCTGCTGCTGCTCCAACCAAAGGCTTCTTTGCCAACACGGCCGCGGTTACGGCGACATTCACTGTTCTTGGTGTGATTGTTGCAGCCATCGCGCTTTACTTCATCACCTCGGCTGTCCGTCGCCGCCGCGCTGAGAATCTTGAGCGCGAGATTGAGGAAGCTGCTGCTGTGCGCGACCACTTCAATGGCCGCTTCGACGATGACGATGACCGGATGCCGTTCGGTCAGCAGTCGGCTGCGCCTATGGCTGCTGTCGGTGCAACCGGACTGGTATCACGTCCCAGCACCAGCAGTCACTCTGTCAGCGCATACTCGGCCTACAGTGGTGGATATCCCGTGCAGCAACCTCAGTACCCTAACGCGTACTACAACGGCGCAAATGGCGCCTATGGCGGGCAGCCTCCTGTCCCGCCTATCCCGGCCATCCTGCCAGCACATGCCCGTGCCACACCAGCACCGGCCGATGTGGAGCCGGATGTCTACTCTTACAACCCCACCGCCGCACCCGGCCCAGTCCCTACACATATCCCTCGCGCGGCCTCTTCGGACGACGCACATCTCATCTCACCAACTCGCAGAACATTCGGCGCACAAGGTGTTCCACCTGCAGCACAAGGCGTTCCCACTGCAGCCTACGGTGCAGCTTTGGTACGAGGCATGTCACGCTATGCGCAGATGCAGGCCGTTGCAGCACAGCAGGAGCATCGCCGGACACCGAGTGCACCCCGCCATCCGGGCCAGATACCGACGCCACCTCCACCTGGTAGGGCGCCACAGCGCATGGACAGTGCACAGAGCGTCCAGCACGCCTCTGGATATGGCCAAAATCGCATGTCGGGAGACCTCAAGGTACGTACATTGTCTTCCTTTCCACTGCAGAAAGGATCGCTGACTTGAGGTTGTTCGCCAGGTAACCAACTCCTGATCTACCTGTCGCTCATATCGCGCGCCCGCCTGTCCTTTCTGCTTATTGTACGATAGTCCAGAGACGCTGTGCGACTCGACCCTTGCTGTCGTTCTGAGAACGCTGTTTGCGTGCCTCGGTCTTGCGACCGTCCACCCATGTATCAATGTAACCCCTCTTGCTGTCTTTCGGGCCTTGCTCGCACGAGTTGTGACAGCTTAATCTTTGCATCTCATCCGCAATGTCGCGTCCATAGTATGAGGGGAGATTCTAACGCAAATCGGCGGGGAATTGGCTTGAGCAAGCATGCGGTTCGAGCCACCCGGTGATTGTCGTTGCTCGTCACATGTATCACGACCAAGACAATGCCTGTTTCCGGTTTCTGTTTGGAATCTCGAGGATGAGGGATGGTAAGGCAAAGGGTCTTGGTGGCTGTTAAGAGAGCAAGATCGATGGTCGGAGTCCAGTCGCTTCTCGGACTCGCACCCGAACGTGAACGACTCGCCACTCTCGACCGTTCTGTACGACCACAACGATGTCTCACGTAAGCCGGCAGCAGAGTCCTAACCAGCATCACCGCTCATCGACGGACAGGCGCAGGACGAAGATCACCACGATCTCCAGCCTTCTACGACTGCCGGTGCGTTGCCCCTTGCCGGCGCATCCGTCACCAGTCTCGGGATGCGAGGCGAATGCTGACTGCCGTTTTGGATTGCGGGACTCAGGCTACAAACCAACTGCTAAGAAGACTATTGACGAGTATGCTGCACTTGACGCCGAGGACGAGTCGCTCGCACGGTGGAAGGCGAGCCTCGGCATCGGCCCAGGTGGTGCTGCCGCTGCTACCGCTACCGGTCCCAATGTGCGTCTTACGCATGTCTACATGTTGAGAGCCTTGTTTATACAGTGCTGACGACACTATCGGCATTGGACTGTCCTGGCACCTGTAGGTTACCGTGCTCTCGCTGTTCCTGACATCGCCAACACTCCCTGAGGGCAAGACCATTTCAATCAACATCGCCGACAAGGCAGCGCTCGAAGTTATCAAGAAAAACCCGATTTTGATTAAGGAGGGCGTTGAGTACAAGTCAGTTGTGCGCCGCCACTCTTCTCCGCGGCCCTCTGTGGTTGTTGGCGCCTATCCGCACTCCCTATCCCCGCCCGCTTCCTCCGTCTGTTTGACAGAATCTGACCTGTGAGCAACGCAGCGTCGGCATCACGTTCAAAGTGAACAACTCGATTATCTCTGGTGTGCGATACATCCACATCGTCAAACGCGCTGGCGTCAAGGTCGACAAGTTAGAGCAAATGCTGGGCTCATACGCCCCTAACGTCAACCCGCACACAAAGAACTTTGACCCAGAGGAGTCTCCCAGCGGCATGCTAGCACGTAGCGGCACGTACAACGTCAGGTCGCGCGTGATTGACGACGACGGCGAGGTCTACGCTGGTACGTTTTGCAGTTATCTTAATGCGAGAGGAATGACTGACTAAAGTGTGCTTGACACAGACTGGGAGTGGTCCTTCAAACTCGCGAAGGAGTGGTGACCGGTTCGCCATTCTGTCAGCATGCTTGAGTGGTAATTTGCTTGGCTTGCAGTTGGAGACTGCTGTTATGGAATCGATCCTGAATTGCTCTCTATGTGGACTTGTATGGTTTCCTCACTTGGTGGTGCGAGTAAGACAGAAAGCGAAATATTTGGTCAACAGCAAATGAGCGGAGTCTGGATCGCGTGTTTCCCTTCGATGCTGTCACCGAAGAAGAGGCGCGCTGCGGTTGACGAAAGCGTCACCACTCCAAAGCGCCAGCGCGTCCTCTACCAGTGTGTATCACTTCCATGCCGTCAAGTATTTCTGGTTTATCTAATTCAGCGATGGATATGTAGGTCTACGCCAGGCAGTACATCGCGCACACGTTCGGCGCCGCAGGAGGCAGCGCCAGTCTCCACACTCCAAGCACAGTTAACTCGTCTCCGAGAACTCCAGCAGGCGATTCAAAATGCACTTGCGCATGGTCTAGCGACCAGTGGTGTCGCACCAGACATGGACACTGGCCGCGTGCCCAATGTAATCAACCACGTTTTGCTCGCCGCGTCGGCTGGGTCGATGAAGCTCAAATTTGCACCGTCTGCAGCAGACATATGCAGGCTTTGCTGGTTCTGGGAGTGGGACGCTGAGGCCCAGCCAAGCGACCTGGAAGCTGTAGCGCGACCATGCACACCTCCGCCAAAGGGTGGCCCATCTGCTGGCAACGATGATAATCCCTTTTTGAGCGCACCTGGCACACCCACCCGCGGACTACTCGCTGCGGCATCAGTTGACGACTCCGAATGGCGGCGTGGTGGAATGGGCTTCCTCATCACTGCTACCACCCACTATGTGCGCAACGAGAACCGCCGAGTGCCTGCGTATGGCATCGGCGTTGAAGTGGACATCCAGACTGCCATTGACGATGGCATGGGCTACGGCTCTGGTACTGTGGGAGCCATGGCCTCTGTAACCCGGTGGACGACCGATGGGTCGCGCCGCATGAAACAGCTTCAGCGTAAACTGGACCGGTGGCTCGAGGTACGCCCTTTTTCATTGCGATATTGCCTTGATGCTGAGAACAGCCTCGAATTCGTAATGTAGCTCCATCCTGAGGCCGACGCTGCGTTGCCGCCACTCGCAGACCTGCCTGCACTGGGTCAGACATCGGCTCCCAAGGAAGAAAATTCCAAACGCGCT
>Ga0247815_10001196_pt1 | contig 20084 bp, 19 predicted proteins | sample UWRJL194509B1_FD_181014 | JGI IMG/M metagenome (GOLD analysis project Ga0247815, IMG submission 181014) | Plant litter microbial communities from Arlington Agricultural Research Station in Wisconsin, United States - UWRJ-L194-509B-1 | ecosystem: Environmental > Terrestrial > Plant litter >...
CCAGCGCCAGTTGGTCGAAATCGGCCGGCTTGGCGGCGCGCAGCACGCGCGGGTTGTTGTTGTACAGCGTCGCCGTCACGGTATCGTAGAACACCGACTCCGGGCGCGCCAGGTTGTTCTGCGCCAGCTCGCGCTGGCGGTCGACGTAGGCGCTGTAGATCGCCGTGTCCTTGCGCGGCTGCGTCATCTGAAGGTGGACCAGCTGCAGCATCGATTCGATATCGGAGCTGCCGGAACTGCCGCCCACCGATTCGTTGATCGAGCTGACGCTGGCGCTGGAGCTGACGCTCTTGCCGGCCAGGACCTTGCCAAGATCGTTGGGCGAATAATTCAGCACGCCCATCTGGCCGACGATGCTGCTGGCGTAGTGCGCGGCGAAGACGTCGCGGTCGCCGAACAGCGACCAGCCGCCGTAGCGCAAGCCGCCCAGCATCACCTGGTCGTTATTGAAATCGGTCGGCTTGAGCACCACCTTGACCCCGTTGCTCAGCACCAGTTCCGTGGTACCGATCTTCGCGTTCACGGTTTGACTGACGATGCGGCCCGGCTTCGGCAAGGCCGGCATCAGCTGCCCGGCGTAGACTTTTTCCTCAAGCGGCTTGACGGCGATCTTCTCCGCCGCATCGGCGGTGACCACCAGCTCCGCCGCCTTGGGCGGCAGCGCGCCGGGTTTGTCGACGCCGGTATAGACCACCAGTTTGCTCTGCCCCTCGGGGATCGCGGCGCGCGCGGCGGCGTTCACCTCGGCGAGCGTAATGCCAGGTATCAGCTGGTTCGCGTAGCGGTATTCGTTCTCGATGCCGGGGATGGTTTCCTGCTCCAGGAAATTGCGGATGTATTCCGCGGCATAGCCGGCCGAGTCGGATTTCTCACGCTCGCTGTACATCCGTTCATAGTTACGCAGCATGCCTTTCTTGGCGCGCTCCACTTCGGACGCGGTGAAGCCGTATTGGCGCGCGCGCTGGTCTTCCTCCACCAGCGCGTTGATGGCCGGGGTGACGCCGCCCTTGCCCAGCACAGCGCCGGCGCCGAAGGAGCGGTAGCCGCGCACGATCCGGTTCATGCCACTGCCGCCCTGCAGGAACGGCGGATTGGCCTGTTGCGCCAACTCGGTCATGCGCTGGCCGAGGATGAAACTGTACATCCCTTCGATCAGCTTCTGGCGGTAATCGCCGATGGTGGCGTCGGCCGGCGTCGGCTGGATCGGATAGCGGATGTAGACGGTGTTGGCGCTGACTTCCTTGTCCGTGAAGACGATGCCCTCGGACGCCTGCCGTTCCGGTATCGTCGCGTACTCGCGCGGACGCGGCTTGGGCGGATTTTTCAGCGGGTTGAAATGCCGCTCGATCAGGCGCTGCGCCTCGGCCGGCTCGATGTCGCCGACCACCACCACCGCCATCAGGTCCGGACGGTACCAGTCGCGGTAAAAGCGCTTGATGGCGTCGTACTTGAAGTTCTTGAGGATTTCCTCTTTACCGATCGGCATGCGCTGCGCGTAGCGCGAGCCGTTCAACACCTTCGGCAGCACCACCTTGTTCATGCGGTCGTCCACGCCTTTGCCGAGGCGCAGTTCCTCCAGCACGATGCCGCGCTCACTGTCGATGTCGGCGTCGTTGAAGGACAGGCCGTGGGCCCAGTCCTCCAGCACCTGGAAGCCCTGGTCGACGATTTCCTTCTTATCGGTGGGCAGCGGCAGGATGTAGACGGTTTCGTCGAAGCTGGTGTAGGCGTTCAAATCCGCGCCGAACTTCACGCCGATCGACTGCAGGTAGGACACCAGTTCGTTGCGTTTGAAATTGGTCGAGCCGTTGAAGGCCATATGCTCGGTGAAGTGCGCCAGCCCCAGTTGATCCTCGTCCTCCAGGATCGAGCCTGCCTTGACCACCAGGCGCAGCTCCAGCTTCTTCTCCGGCCGCGCGTTCTTCTGCACGTAGTAGGTCAGGCCATTGGCCAGCTTGCCCACCTTGACTTGCGGTCCTACGGGGATGGCGTCGCTCAGTTTGAGGTCGCCGGCTTGGGCCAGTAAACAACACGCCAGAAGTGCGGCGCCGGACAGGGAACGCAGGGGAGTCAGCTTCATTCGGGATGCATAAAATTTAAGGACAAAGCTTACCTTACACTGAATTTCCGGATTTGGGCTAGAATCCTCGTGCGCCGGCCGTCCGGCCGGCGCGAACAACAACGTCTTCGGGGCGGGGTGTGATTCCCCACCGGCGGTAAGTCCTGCGAAGGACAAGCCCGCGAGCGCAGCGATGCGCAGATCTGGTGCAACTCCAGGGCCGACGGTTAAAGTCCGGATGAAAGAAGATGTGCGTTTTATCGCAGCCAGCCGCCCGAGCCTTCGGTGCGGACGGCCGCGCGTATTCGCTTGCCCTGTCGCGTTTTTCGCCTATGCGAGGAGCGTTCCACCATGTTAGACCAATCCGCAGTATCCCCCTACTCCCTCATCTCGGACGATCTGGAAGGCCGCATCGCCGCCGCCCTGGAAGCCGTCCGCGCCGGCGTGCCGGTCATCCTGCTCGACGATTTCGACCGCGAGAACGAAGCGGACCTGATCGTCGCCGCCGAAAAACTCACCGTGCAGTCGATGGCGATGATGATCCGCGAATGCAGCGGCATCGTGTGCCTGTGCCTGAGCGCCGACAAGGTGCGCGCGCTGGAGCTGCCGATGATGGCGGCCGAAAACGGCAGCCGTTACGGCACCTCGTTCACGGTGTCGATCGAGGCGCGCGAGGGCGTGACCACCGGGGTCTCCGCCGCCGACCGCGTCACCACCATCCGCGCCGCCATCGCGGCGGACGCGCGGCCGTCGGACCTGGTCCATCCCGGCCACGTGTTCCCGCTGCGCGCCACGCCGGGCGGCGTGCTGGCCCGTAAAGGCCACACCGAAGGTTCGGTGGACCTGGCCACGATGGCGGGCCTGAATCCGGCCGCCGTCCTATGCGAGTTGATGAACCCCGACGGCACCATGATGCGCGGCGCCGAGATCGAACGCTTCGCCGAACTGCACTCGATGCCGATCCTGACCATCGCCGAGATGATCGAGTGGCGCCGGCGGGAAGGCGTTTAAACCGGCTTGCCCAGCTTGACGTAGCGGTACACCAGGCACAAGGCGCCCGCGTACGCCGCCGCGATCAAGCCGAACGCCGACGGCAAGCGCCACGCCCAGTCGGGCGCCATATGCAGCACGGCGCCCATCGCCGCCACGCCCACCAGCGCGCCGATCTGCCGATTGGCGTTGAGCGCGGCGGCGGCGCTGTTGGCGTGGGCCTTGCCGGCCACCAGCATCACCGTCGCCGTCATGCCCGGAATCGCGATGCCGATGGCGACGTTCATCACGATCGTGTACAGCACCAGCAGCCAGTAAGGCGTCTCGGGCCGCAGGCCGGCCAGCATCAGCAGCGCCGCGGCCAATCCCACCATCAAACCGTACAGCATCGGCGGCCGCGTGCCGACCCGCGCCGTGATCCGGCCCGAAGTCAGGTTGCCGATGGCGAAAGCGGCCATCATCGGAATCAGCTTCAAGCCGGTGTGCAGCGCGTCGTCGCCGCCCTGCTGTATATATAAGCTGAGCAAAAACAACTGGCCGAACACCGCGAAGTTGATCAGGAAGCCGACGCCGTTGGCCGCCGCGAAGGCCGGCGTGTCGAACAAGGCGCGCGGCAGCAAGGGATGGGCGCCGGCGCGCTCCCGGCGCACCAGCAATCCCGCCGCGATCAGCGTCGCGGCGGCGGCGGCCAGCACCGGCGAGGAAATCCAGCCCAGCGCCGGCCCCTCGATCAGCACGAAACTCAGTCCGGCCAGCGCCGCCACGCCCAGGACGTGGCTCAGCATCGACAGCGCGCGCTCATGCCGCGCCGTGGCCGGCGCCAGCATCTGCGTCAGCACGATGCCGGCCAGGCCGATCGGCACGTTTACCCAGAACACGCTGCGCCAGCCGAATTCGTGCACTAGTATCCCGCCCACCAGCGGCCCCGCCGCCGACGAGCAGCCGACGATGGCCGACCACGTGCCCAGCATGCGCGCGCGGGTGGCCTGGTCTTCATAGGCGTGCGTCAGCAGGCTCAGAGAACTGGGCATGAACAGCGCCGCGCCGGCGCCCTGCAACAGCCGCGCGGCGATCAGCGCGTTGCCGCTCGGTGCCAGCGCGCACAGTACCGAGCCTAATATAAAGACGCTCAAGCCGCCCTGGTAGACGGTCTTGGGACCGAAGCGGTCGGCCAGCGCGCCGCCGGCCATCAGCAGCGCGGCGAAGGTCAGCGTGTAGCCGTCGACCACCCATACCAGGCCGGTGAGCGGCACCCGCAGGCTGGCCGAGATGTCGGACAAGGCGGTATTGACCGCGGTGACGTCGATCATCGCCATGACGAAGCCGATGGCGAGCGTCATCAGCATCAATAAGGGAGGAACCTGGCGGACAGGCGCGGCGGCGGCGATGTTGCTTGTGGTTGGCGTATTCATGACGCGATCTTAGGCCGCTTGCGTGATGCAGTAAATACGCATAACATCGGCACTCCGATGCAAAAATGCATTCCACCTGGATTTCGCCATGGACTGGGACAACGCCAGGATCTTCCTCGCCATCTACCGCAAAGGCACGCTGCGCGCCGCCGCCGGTCAGCTGGAGATCGACCAGGCCACCGTCGGCCGCCGCCTCAACGCGCTGGAAAAATCGCTGGGCGCGCGGCTGTTCCTGCGCACGCCGTCCGGCTACCTGGCCACGCCGGCCGGCGAACTGGCCGTCACCGCCGCCGAGGCGATGGAGCACGCCGCGCTGCAATTCCAGCGCGAGATGCAGGGCATCGACAACCGCTTGTCCGGCAGCGTGCGCGTCACCACCTCGGACACGATGGCGCAGCACTTCGTCATCGGCGCCATGCGGCGGCTGCACGAACGCCATCCCGAAATCCGCATCGTCCTCAGCACCAGCACCGAGATCACCAGCCTGACGCGGCGCGAGGCCGACCTGGCGGTGCGCACCCTCAAGCCCACCAGCCCGGACCTGATCACGCGCCACCTGACCAGGCGTAGCATGGGCTTGTACGCCACGCCCGGCTACCTGAAGCAGCGCGGCATGCCGGAGCCGGGCAAGGGACTCGCCGGGCACGACATCGTCATCTACCAGGCGGCGGTGGCGCCGCGCCACCGGGACAAGATCTGCCTGGAGCCGGTCAACAACGCGCGCGTGGCGATGGAGGTGAACAACGGCCTCGCGCTGATCGAGGCCGCGCGCCAGGGCATGGGCGTGACCGAGCTGCCCTGCCACATGGCCGACGACGATCCGCAACTGACGCGCGTCTGGCCCGAGCGCGTCGACCACTACGATGTGTGGCTGGTGATGCACAGCGACTTGAGTCGCAGCGCCCGCGTGCGCGCCGCCGCCGACGCCATCATCGACAGCTTCCCAGTGCCTTGAAATGTGCGTGTCGAACGCCTGCCACCCTGCGCCCGGTGCTAAGATGCCAACATGAACCCACAAGCATCGTTCCCGTCCATGCTGCAAAGGCTGCACCACGGCGCCGTCGCCTGGCTGCACAGCTGGTGGCGGCTGCTGCTGTTCGCGGTGCTGATGCTGTCGATCGCGCTCACGCCGTCCGGCTACCGGCGCGAACGGCGCGAAGTCCTGGCGCGTCACATCGTCGCCGACACCGCGCCCAACCTGGCTTGGTACGGCGTGCTGTCCGCGCTGGTCAGCCTGGTGCTGATCCGCATCGTCGTGGTCACCTCGCAAAGCTACGGCCTGTCGCGCTTCGCGCTGGAGATGGTGGTGCGGGTGCTGGTGCTGGAGCTGATCCCGCTGACCGCCGCCGCCTTCGTCGCGCTGCGCACCACGCTGCCGGCCGGCCTGGAATTCTCGCAGGGCCGAGGCCAAGGCAGCACCATCAGCGAGGACGAACTGCACCGCGAATTCTTCCCGCGCGTCGCCTCCGGCATCTTCTCGGTGTGGATGCTGGCCGCCGTCAGCTGCGTGCTGGCCTTGATCCTCGCCTACCTGTCGCTGTACGGCTTCACGCCCTGGGCGCTGGGCGGCTACACGCGCGTGGTCGGCCAGGTGTTCAACCCCGCCGTCACGCTGATCCTGGTGCTGAAGATCGTCTTCTTCAGCTTCGCCGTCGGGCTGATACCGATGGCGTCCTCGTTCTACTACAACACCAACTACCGCAACAAGGTCACGCACGGCCTGTCGGACATGGTGCGGCTGTTCGCCGTGATACTCCTCATCGAAGTCGCATCGCTCATGGGTAACTACTACTGATATGACAGAACAAAACATCCAAGCCGCCCCGGTGCGCAACGCCGAATTCAAGGCCGCCCTGCTGCTGGCGCTGATGGTGGTGCTGATCGCCGGATCCGCGCTGTACCTGATGTACGCGCGCGGGGCCTTCGAATCCACGCAAGCGCTGGTGTTGCAGGTCGACGACTCCGAAGGCGTCAGCGTCGGCATGGACGTCACCTTCGCCGGCTTCCCGATCGGGCGAGTGCGCCGCATCGAATTGGGTAAGGACGGCAAGGCGCGCGTGCTGGTCGACGTGCCGCGCGCCGACGCGCACTGGCTGCGCAGCTCCAGCATCTTCACGCTGGAGCGCGGGCTGGTGGGCGGCGCCAAGCTGCGCGCCTTCAGCGGCATCCCCACCGATCCGCCGCTGGAGGACGGCGCCACGCGCTCGCTGCTGGTCGGCGACGCCGCCGCCGAGATCCCGCGCCTGCTGGCCGCCGCCAAGGATTTGCTGCAAAACCTGAACACGCTGACGGCGGAGAATTCCGCGCTGGCCGCGAGCCTGGCCAACGTCCAGGGCGTGACCGGAAAACTCAACGGCCCGCGCGGCGCCATGGGCCTGATCGCCGGCGACGACAAGAACGCGCAGGAATTGACCGAGCGCGCCAACAAGCTGCTGGTCACGGTGAACGCGCTGGCGGTCAAGGCCGATAGCCTGATCGGCCACGCCGACACGCAAGTCTTCGGCAAGCAGGGCGTGATGACGGACGCGCAGGCGACCATCGTCCAGCTCAACGGCCTGCTGGCCGACGCCCGCAACAGCCTGAAGAAAATGGACGCGGTGCTGGTCGAGGCGCAAGCCGTCGGCGCCAACGCCAAGGAAGCCACCGCCGACCTGGGCACGCTGCGCGGAGAAGTGGAGAGCAGCTTGCGCCGCGTCGAACAGCTGGTCAACGAGATCAATCGCAAATGGCCGTTCAAGCGCGACACGGAGATCAAACTGCCATGAAAAAAATCGCCCTCGTGATCCCCGCCTTGCTGCTGGCGGCCTGCGGCAACAACCCGCCGGTGCCGGACTGGCAGATGAACGCGCAAAGCTCGATCGAACGCTCGACCGCCGCCTACATGTCCGGCAACGCGCGCGTCGAGGAAGCCGAATACAAGCGCTCCCGCGAAGCCCTGGCCAGCACCGGCAAGGTCGACCTGATGATCCGCGCGGAACTGATACGCTGCGCCGCCCACGTCGCCGCGCTGGCCTACGACGACTGCCCCGGCTACGCCAAGCTGGCGCAGGACGCAGGCCCCGCCGACCGCGCCTACGCCGCCTATCTGGCCGGCCGCGCCACCGCCGCCGACGCCGCATTGCTGCCCGAGCAGCACAAAGCCGTCGCCACCGCGATCGCTTCCGCTGGTGCCGCCGCCCGCCCCGACGCTCGCCCCGACGCCATCCCGGTCGCCTCCACGATCGTCGCCGGAAGTGAGGCCGCCGCCGCAAGCGCCGTGCAAGCCATCGCCGACCCGCTATCGAAACTGGTCGCCAGCGGCGTCCTGCTGCGCGCCGGCAAAGCCAGCCCACAAACGCTGGCCGACGCGGTGGAAACCGCCTCCGCGCAGGGCTGGCGCCGACCGCTGCTGGCCTGGCTGGGCGTGCAAGCGATGCGCGCCGAAAAATCCGGCGACGACGCCGAAGCCCAGCGCATCAAGCGCCGCATCGCCCTGGTCGGCGACAAGCCCTGAGCCGCCATGAGCGCATCGATATCCGCCATCGCCGTCCCGCCGCAAAGCGAAATCGCCAAGCGCCTGCCCGGCGCCGACTTCCACGATTGCTACGAGATGGCGATCGCGCCGAGCGAAGAATCCGCGCTGGCGCTGTACCTGCAAGTCGTCGCCACCACGCCCGCCTGGGTCAACACGCTGATGGCGCTGCGCAACCGCATCGTTCGATTCGTCGGCCTGAAAAACCTTGGACACCTGGGCGACTTCAAGGCCGGCAAGCCGGCCGGCGACTACAAGGTCGGCGACCGGGTCGGCATCTTTTCCATCCGCTACCTCAGCGAGCAAGAGGTGATATTGGGCGACTCCGACAAGCACCTCAACGTTGAAGTCTCCGTCTGCAAGCTGAACGACAAGGTCGCCGTCAGCACCATCGTCCACACGCACAATATGCTGGGGCGCGTCTACATGCTGTTCGTGGCGCCCGTCCACCGCCGCATCGTCCCGGCCACGCTGCGCCAGCTCAAGCGCCAATAGCGGCTCTGCTAGAATCTCGCCTTCGACGAATCGAGGCTCTACATGACTTACGCAATCTCCCGGCCGCTGCGCGGGCTGTTCTCCATCCTGGCGCTGTCCTGCGCCATGCTCGCGCATGCCGCGCCGCACAAGGTGATCGTCGACATGGACATCGGCGACGACATCGACGACGCCTTCGCGCTGGCGCTGCTGCTGCAAAGCCCGGAGATTGAAATCGTCGGCATCACCACCGCCTGGGGCGACACCGCGCTGCGCGCGCAACTGCTGGAGCGCATGCTGCGCGAAACCGGCCACGATCAAATCCCGGTGGCGCTGGGCGTCCGCACCGCAAACAACCCGCAACCGTTCACGCAGGCCCGCTACGCCCAACGCGGCAAACCGCCGGCCCGCATCGACGCCATCGACTTCATGCTCGGCCAGATCAAGCGCCAGCCCGGCCAGATCACGCTGCTCGCCCTCGGCCCGCTGACCAACGTCGCGGCGGCCATCGAGCGCGACGCCGCCACTTTCGGCAAACTGAAGCAGGTCACGCTGATGGGCGGCTCGGTGCGCGCCGGCTACCGCAAATCGCAATACGTGGCATCGCGCCCGGCCGACAAGGAATACAACATCCTCTCCGACATCGCCGGCGCGCAAAAGCTGTTCACCTCCGGCGTACCGATTGTGATGATGCCGCTGGACTCGACCCAGATCCGCCTCGACGAAGTGGAACGCAACGCCCTGCTCGGCCACGGCTCGCCGGTCACCGACGCGCTGGCCCTGCTCTACCACCAGTGGATCAACGCCTACCAGCCGTGGTCCAGCAACATGCCGTCGCTGTTCGACGTGGTGCCGGTGACCTGGCTGATCGACCCGCTATCCTGCCCGACCACGCCGCTGCGCATCGCCGTCGACAACGAAGGCTACACCCGCGAACAAGCCGGCGCGCCGAACGCCGCCGTCTGCCTCGCCTCCGACCAACAACGCTTCTTCGATATCATGATGAGCCGACTGCTGAAAGACCGACCATGAGCCTCGTCTACTCCACCGAAACGGGCCGCATGTGCCCCGACTGCCGCAAGCCGCTCGGCGATTGCGCCTGCAAAAACGCCGCCAAGGCCAAGCCGGCCGGCGACGGCAACGTCAAGGTCTCGCGCGAATCCAAAGGACGCGGCGGCAAGACCGTGACGCTGGTGCGCGGCCTGGCGCTGGACGCGATGGCGCTGGCCCTGCTGGGTAAGCAGTTGCGCAGCGCCGTCGGTTCCGGCGGCACCGTCAAGGACGGCGTCATCGAAATCCAGGGCGACCATTGCGAGCGCGTGATGGAAGAGCTGAAGAAGCAAGGCCACAATCCAAAACGCACCGGCGGTTAAGAGCGCGTGCGCAGGTTGGACAGATAGATATTGTCCTTCTCCAGCGCGCGTCCTTCGCGCATCGCGGCCACCCAATCGACGGTGCTTGCCACCGCCGCGAAATTGGAGTGGAACACGGTGCTGTAGACGCGATGGATTTCCTCCGCGCTGGCCTTGCCGGCCGCGTTCTCGTACGACGGCGAACCGGTGGCGTCGGACAGGAACTCCACGCCCAAGCCCTTGTGCGCCGCCTCGTAGATGGTGGATGCATTGCAGTTGTGCGTCATGTAGCCGGCGATGGCGATGGTGTCGATGGCGTTCGCCGACAGCCACTCGGCCAGGTCGGTGCCGGTGTAGGTGCTGGCCCAGGTTTTGCTGATGTAGTGGTCGCGCGGCCGTTGCGCCACGCTGGCGTGCAGCTCCCAGCCCGGCGATCCCTTGGCGAAGATCGGCGCGCCGACCGGCGTTTCGTGCTGGACCACCACCACCGGCACGCCGGCCTCGCGCGCCGCGTCCATCGCCAGCAGGATATTCGGCAGCGAGACGTCCACCGGCGGATATTCAATCGGCAGGTTGCCGGTGAAGTATTCATTCTGTACATCGATGACGATCAGGGCGCGGCGTGGGGCGGTGGACATGGGATTCTCCTGGTGGTTGAAGTGCGAATGAGGCCATTGTCCGCCTCCGCCGCCTCCGCAAACAGTGGCCTGAAGGTCACCATGCGATATAATCGGGCCATGTCGACAACCGCCGCCACCCGCCGCCTGAAAGTCGCCGTCATCGCCTTCGACGGCATCACGCCGTTTCACCTGTCGGTGCCGTGCCTGGTGTTTGGCTCCCAGCACGCCAGCTCCGACGCGGCGCGCTTCGAGCTTCAGGTCTGCGGCGAAGGCGTTACGCCGCTGCGCACGACAGCGGGCTTCGACATCGTGCCCGCTTTCGGCCTGAAAGCGCTCAACCACGCCGATATCGTCATCATGCCATCGTGGCACGACGACTGCCGCCCGTCGCCGGAAACGCTGTTGCAGGCGCTGCGCAAGGCGCACAAGCGCGGCGCGCGCGTGGTCGGGCTATGCCTCGGCGCCTTCCCGCTGGCCGAAGCCGGCCTGCTGGACGGCCACACCGCCACCACCCACTGGGCCTGCGCCGACATGCTGGGCGAGCGCCACCCGAAGGTCCGCGTCGACCGCGATGTCTTGTATGTCGACGACGGGGATGTGGTGACGTCGGCCGGCGTGGCGGCGGGGCTGGACTGCTGCCTGCACCTGCTGCGCCAGTTGTCCGGCGCGGAGGTCGCCAACCGCGTGGCGCGCTATATGGTGGTCGCGCCGCACCGGCAGGGAGGCCAGGCGCAATTCATCGAACGCCCGCTGCCGGTCAGCGGCAGCGACGACCGCTTCTCGCAGGTGCTGGCGTGGGTCGACAGCCATCTGGCGGACCACCACAGCATCGACGCCCTGGCGGAGCGCGCGCTGATGAGCCGCCGTAATTTCACGCGCCACTTCCGCGACGCCACCGGCACCTCGTTCAAGCAATGGCTGTTGAATCAGCGCGTGGCTCACGCGCAGCATCTGCTGGAGAGCAGCGAGGTGTCGATCGAGATGGTGGCGCAGGAAGCCGGCTTCGGCTCGGCGCTGTCGCTGCGCCAGCACTTCCGCGCGGCGCTGCGCACGTCGCCGTCGGCCTACCGCAAGCTGTATCGGCCCGCCGCCGGCGGCTGAGCGTCAGACAGCACGACGCAGAGCACGGCAGGCGCGGACGCGGCACGGCGGGCGCGGAGCGGCCGGCGGCTAAGCGCCACACGCCGCCCGGCCGGCGTGGCGGCGGATTACTCGCCAGCGGCGGCAGCGGCGGCGGCCTCGCGCAGCTTGTCCTTCTTGCTCTTGCGCGCGCCCTTTATTCCGCCGTTGACGGTATCGGTGACCGAATTGGCCGGCGCCGGCGGCAGCGTCTCCACCGCCTCGAAGCCGGCGATGTCCTCGCGCGGCAGCAGGATATCCTGGCGCTTCTCGATCAAGCGGAAATGCTGTTCCGTCTCCGCGCTGACGAAGCTGATCGCCACGCCGCTCTCGCCGGCGCGGCCGGTGCGGCCGATGCGGTGCGTGTAATCGACCGCCGACCGCGGCAAATCATAGTTGACCACCGCCGGCAAGCGCGCGATGTCGATGCCGCGCGCCGCCACATCGGTCGCCACCAGCACCTGCAAGCGGCTGGCCTTGAAATCGCCCAGCACCTCGGTGCGCGCGCCCTGGCTGAATTCACCGTGGAAGGCGCCGGCGCGGATACCGTTGCGATTCAGCTTGTCAGCCACATGCTCGGCCGCGTACTTGGTCGCCACGAACACCAGCACCCTGCTCCACTTGTGCTCCAGGATCAGGTGCTTGAGCAGCATGGTACGGCGCGCCACATCGACCTTGATCGCGCGCTGCAGGATATCAGGCTTGCTGGCCGGCTCCGACAACACCTCGATGCGGGTCGGCTGATGCAGCATGCCGTCCGCCAGCGCCTGCACCGCCGGCGGGAAGGTCGCGGAGAAGAAAAGGTTCTGGCGCTGCGTCGGCAGCAGCGACAGGATACGGTTCAATTCCTCGCTGAAGCCGAGGTCCAGCAAGCGGTCCGCCTCGTCCAGCACCAATATCGCGGTGCGCGAAATCTTCAGCGCGTTGTGATCGATCAGGTCCAGCAGCCGGCCCGGCGTGGCGATGACGATATCGGCACCGCCGCGCAGCGCCATCATCTGCGGATTGATCGACACGCCGCCGAACACGATGGACACCTTGACCTCCATCGGCAGATGCGCCACCAGCTTGCGGATCGACTCGCCGACCTGCGCCGCCAGCTCGCGCGTCGGCACCAGGATCAGGCCATGCAGCTGGCGCGGGCCGTTGCGGTTGTCCAGCAGCGATTGCAGCAGCGGCAGCGCGAAAGCGGCGGTCTTGCCGGAGCCGGTCTGCGCCGCGCCCAGCACATCCTCGCCGCGCAGAATGGCGGGAATGGCGGCGCTCTGGATCGCGGTCGGCTCCAGGTAACCGATTTCGGTGACGGCGTTGATCAGTGAGGGAGCAAGGCCCAGCGAAGAAAATGACATGATGGCCTATAGGTTAAGCGGTGAATTTTCCGCCAGTATAAAGCAAACTAAATGCATTTCCCCCGCAGCTTGGCGATGGGGATGAACGGCAGCGCCAGATAGCCGGTCAGGAAAAACGTCGGCTGCCGCTTTAAACCTTCCGAATGCAGACAGTCCGGCACCTTCGCCTCGATGAAGGCGGCGGTCATGACGTCGGACTTGGGAGCGCTGAACGCGAAGCTGGTTGTATACGTCGGCAGCGGCTGCGCCTCGGCGGCCAGCACTTCGGCGATGGCCTTGCTGACCGCGGGATCAACGCGGCCCTGCAGGGACTTGGCGTCGAGCGGAGCGTCCAGATAAGCATCCTTATCCGCCTCGCCGGCGAAGGCCGGGACGGACAATACGGACAGCAGCAACAATAATGCGCGCATGTGACTACCCCTGGTTAGACACTGCTTCCATTATGATGCAAAATAGTTTATTTGATAAAGAAAAACGCCATGATCAATTGGGACGCCCACGCCTGCCTGCCACAACACCCGCATGCCGATTTCACGCCGGTCCGCCGGCTGCAAGCGGCCGGGGTGAACTACGTATCGCTGAACGTCGGCGCCGACATGAATCCGCTGTCGCAGGTGATGTCGGTGATCGCCGGCTACCGCGCCAGCATCGCCGCCGATCCGGAGCGCTACGTGCTGGTCTCCAGCGTCGACGACATCATCCAGGCCGCCGCCGACGGCCGCATCGCCATCACCTTCGACCTCGAAGGCTCGGCGCCGCTGCTCGACCAGCCGGACATGGTCGCGCTCTACGCGCAACTGGGCGTGCGCCAGATCCATTTTGCCTACAACCGCAACAACAGCGTGGCCGACGGCTGCCACGACGCGCCGCGCGGCCTGACCCCGCTGGGCCACCGCATGGTGGAAGCGGTCAACCGCGCCGGCATCCTGATGGACTGCGCGCACGGCGGCCGCCTGTGCAGCCTGGAGATCATGGCCGCGTCGTCGCAGCCGGTGGTGTTCAGCCACGCCAATCCGTACACGCTGGTGCAACACGGCCGCAATGTCACCGATGAACAGATCCGCGCCTGCGCCGACACCGGCGGCGTGGTGTGCGTCTCCGGCCTGTCGTGGTTCGTCGGCAGCGAGCGACCGGGCGCCGACGATGTCGCGCGCCACGCCGCCTACATCGCCGACCTGGTGGGCGTCGAGCACGCCGGCATCGGCCTGGACATCTGCTTCCAGCAGCCAGGCCTGGACGACACGCCGCCCGGCGACTTCGATCCGAGCCACTGGTGGCCGGCGTCGGCGGGCTACAGCATGGACCAGCCGCCGAGCTTCACGCCGCCGGAAGTGTGGCGCGAGCTGCCCGCCGCGCTGCGCAAGGTCGGCATGAGCGAATCGGACGCCGCGCTGGTCCTGGGCCGCAACATGATGCGCGTGGCGCGGCAGGTCTGGCGCAAGCCCGCCTGATCACCCGCCCGGCGCGGTCATCCCGGCTGCTCGGCTGCGGCCAGCGCGGCGTGCAGTTCAGCCGCGCCTAGCGGGACGCAATACGCGGGCGTATCCTTTTGAAAGCGCCAGCCTTCATGCAGCGACCCGGCATCGACCACATCGAAGCCCAACTGATCGAGTAATTCGGCGACGAGGCGCTTGGCTTCCTCGTCATCTCCCGCGATGGGAAGTGCTCTGCGGCCTGGGTCCCCCGCCGGCAGGCCGCCGCTATCGATGTCCGCGGCCTGAATCGCATTAAAAGCCTTGACCATTTTTGAGCGCGGCAGATGCCGCGCCACCAGCTCACTCGTGGTGATCAGGTTTTGGTCCAACTCGATGATGTGACCGTCCCGGGCGGGATAGTAGTTGTTGGCGTCTAAAACGACCTTGCCCTCCAAGGGAGCGACAGGGATCGACTGATAATTCTTCAGCGGTATCGCGATGAGAACAATGTCGCCATATGCGGCGGCATCTTCCGGCGTGCCCGCTTCGCATCCAATCGTGCCGGTCAAGCTAAACAATGTATCCGGCGTCCGCGTATTGGAGACCATGACTTGATGACCGCACCGTATCGCGGCGCTGGCGACGGCACGCGCGATAAACCCTGCTCCGACAATTCCAATTTTCATATTGCTTCCTAATGTTATCCACGTTGTTGATTACCCGATGCGCATACTCCCTCACTGCTGTATATTCCGCAAGAACCTACCAAAAAGTGGTTAATGCACCAAAAAGTAGAGTACTAACTAAAAGAGGGGTATCAATGGAGGAAGAGCAAATGGCATGCAGTCGCTCCCATCGCGCGCTTTGCGCGGCGAGCATGCAGGGCGCGATGCGTTGTTTGGAAGGGCGTTGGAAGATGATGATTCTCGCGCATTTGTTTACCGAACCGGTCATGCGCTTCTCGGACCTGCAACGGGCGATCCCCGACGTCTCACAGAAGATGCTGATCCAGCAGTTGCGCGATATGGAGCGCGACGACATGGTCACGCGAATGGTCTATGCCCAGGTTCCGCCCAAGGTGGAGTACCGGCTCACCGATCTTGGAAAGGCACTCGGCCCGGTGTTTAAGGCCTTGCTGGACTGGGCCGACGTGCGCGAGGCGGCCGGGCAAGGGACCGAACAACACTAGCGCGATGCCGGTTCTTTCGCCTTGCAGTCCCGCGGCGTGAACTCCGGCAGGAACTGCAGCCGCGCGCCGGCGATGTCCAGCGCCTTCCAGCGCGGCGCGGACAGCGCGAACTCCCCCGCCCTCAGCTTGCCGCGCATGTCGCCGCAAGCGCCGCCGCTCAGGTGCGCCACCAGCACCCATTTGCCCGGCTGCTCCTCGGCATACAGCGAACCCTGCGTGTAGCCGGCGCCGAACAGCATCACTTCCTGCTTGCCGTCACCGTCCGCATCGAGCAGCAGAGCCTCGCACTTGCGCTCCTCGCCGCGCAGACATTGCGGTTGCTGGGCTTCCGGCAGGTCCGCCCATTTCTGCGCGATGAAGCTGGCCGGCAGCCTTGTCGACGCCGGCCAGACGGTGATATTTTCGATCGATGCGGCGCTCATCGCGGCCCTGTCGTTATGCCAGCGGTTCGTCATCTTCAACGCCGCTATCGCCTTCTCGCTGACCAGCTTCACGTCCGAGCGCGCCAGCCGTGCCAGCGCATCCTGTCCATAACGCTGCCCGTCAAAGCGCAGATAGCGGAAATCGAACTTCTCCGCCGGCGTGCGGCCGCTGGCCAATCGCGCCATCTGGTTGTCGACCGAGATCCGCGCCGGATCGGCGATCGGCGTGAACAGCGCCAGCAGCACCGCCAACACCACGAACGCCGTCGCGATATTGACCTTGGCGATGGGGCACAGCCAGGTGTCGTAACTGTGCGCCGCCCACTGGTAGCCGACCGCGTAGCAACCGGCTACCACCAAACAAGCGGCGGCGACGATGCGGTCCGTGGTCCAGCCGTAGTCGTTGACGCGCAGCCCCAGCGCATAAATCGCGATGGCGGTCAGCGGCAAGATCACGATCGCCGCCGTGCGCGCGCTGACGCGGATCGCCAACGCCGCCTTGGCCTCGCCGTTCTGGAAGGCGGCGTTGATCAGCACCACCAGCACCGCGACGGCGGTCAGCAACAAAGCCGTCGCATGGCCGGTGCTCCACAACGCGTCCAGGCCGGTGAAGGGAAGACTGCACAGGAAGCCGCAGATGATCAGCGTGGCGACCGGCAGTAGCCACGACAATAGCACCAGCAGCAAGGTGCGGATGCCGCGCACGATGGCCGGCCGCACGTCGGTGACGTGCATCGCGCAGGACCAGGCGAAGCAGATCACCGGCACCACGAACCAGACCTTTTGCAGCAGCTCCTTGAAGAAATTCAGCTTGACCATCGAGAACAGCCCCGCGCCCATCCACAACAGCAGCCACAGGGCGCCGACGAAGAAAACGGAGAACATCAGCTGCACCGCCAGCTTCCACGCCATCTCGAAATAGCTGGAATAGCTGGCGACGCGCCTGCGGTCCAGCGCCGCCGCCAGCGCCAGCGAATGGGCGATGTAGACGAACACCGCCCCAAACATCAGCAGAACCCACGACGGCATGAAGCGCTCGGGCCGGCCGGGATCCGCGTCCGCCGCGCTGATTCCCATCGAGCGCCATGCGTCGTGCAGCGACAGCAACAACAGCAGGCCGGCGACGGCCAGCGTCCACAGCGCGGTCTTTTTCTGCGCCATATGCCCGAGACTGGAGATCAGCACCGCCGGCAGCATCAGGCCGAGCGTGAACAGCGGCACCATCACGTACGGCGCCGAGGCGGGCCAGAAGCCGTCCTTGCCGGCGCGGTACAGCCAATACAGCAGCGCGCCCTGCGCCAGACCCACCAGCAGACGCACCACCATCACCCGCCGGCTGACCTCTTCGCCCAGCGCCGTGTCGTATTGTTCCATAGCCGCACCTCGGATTAGCAATTCAATTATTTTAATAATTTAGCATGGATGGCCCGACAAGGTTGGAGGCGCTATAATCCCCTACTAGCCGCACTCTTTTTCAACGATCCGCACCCGGTCCCGCCACGTGAATCCACATCTCGAAAAGCTGCAACCCTATCCGTTTGAAAAACTGCGCCAACTGTTCGCGCAGGTCACCGCCAGCCCACAGCATAAGGCCATCAGCCTGGGCATGGGTGAACCCAAGCACCCGACGCCGAAATTCATCCAGCAGGCGCTGATCGACAACGTCGACGGCTTGGCCTCCTACCCGACCACGATCGGCTCGGAAGCGCTGCGCGGCGCCATCGCCGGCTGGCTGGAGCGCCGTTACGGCATCCCGCCGCTGAACCCCGCCACCCAGGTGCTGCCGGTGAACGGCTCGCGCGAAGCGCTGTTCGCGCTGGCCCAGACGGTGATCGATCCGGCGGCCAAGTCGCTGGTGGTGTGCCCGAATCCGTTCTACCAGATCTATGAAGGCGCCGCCTACCTGGCCGGCGCCGAGCCGTACTTCGTCAACTCCGACCCGGCCCGCAACTTCGGCTGCGACTACGACAGCATCCCCGCCTCGGTGTGGGAGCGCGTCTCGCTGCTGTTCCTGTGCTCCCCGGGCAACCCGACCGGCGCCGTGCTGACGTTGACCGACTGGGAAAACCTGTTCGCCCTGTCCGAACGCTACAACTTCATCATCGCCGCCGACGAGTGCTACTCCGAGATCTACCACGGCGAACAAGCGCCGCTGGGTGCGCTGGAGGCGGCGCACACGCTCGGCCTGTCGACCATCGACAAGCCGTATGCGCGGCTGGTGGTGTTCAGCAGCCTGTCCAAGCGCTCCAACGTGCCGGGCATGCGCTCCGGCTTCGTCGCCGGCGACGCCGACGTGCTGAAAAAATTCCTGTTGTACCGCACCTATCACGGCGGCGCCATGAGCCCTTCCGTGCAAGCTGCGTCGGTCGCGGCCTGGAACGACGAGACCCACGTCGAACAAAACCGCGAACAATACCGCGCCAAATTCAGCGCCATCACGCCGCTGCTGCAAGAAGTCATGCAGGTGGAATTGCCGGACGCCGGCTTCTACCTGTGGGCCGACGTCAGCCAGACCGGCTTGTCGGACACCGAATTCGCCCAGCGCCTGTACGCCGAATATAATGTCACGGTACTGCCGGGCAGCTACCTCGCGCGAGAGGCCCACGGCCTCAACCCGGGCCGCAACCGCATCCGCATGGCGCTGGTCGCCGAGACGGAAGAAGGCCTGGAAGCCGCGCGGCGCATCGTCCAATTCTGCAAAACCCTCGTTAAATAAGATTGAATATCATGACCCAACAACTCCAGAACATCATCGACCAGGCATGGGACGACCGCGCCAACATCAATCCAGCCAACGGCGCCGCCGAACTGCGTGACGCGGTTTCGCACGTGATCGCGGGCCTGGACGCCGGCACCATCCGCGTCGCCGAAAAAACCAGCGGCGACTGGGTCGTCAACCAGTGGGTCAAGAAAGCCGTGCTGCTGTCCTTCCGCCTGGAGAACAACGTGCAGATGCCGTCCGACGGCACGATGCAGTTCTACGACAAGGTCCCGACCAAGTTCGCCAACTACACCGCCGAAGATTTCGCCAAGGGCGGCTTCCGCGTGGTGCCGCCGGCCGTCGCGCGCCGCGGCTCCTTCATCGCCAAGAACGTGGTGCTGATGCCTTCCTACGTCAACATCGGCGCCTACGTCGATGAAGGCGCGATGGTCGACACCTGGGCCACCGTTGGTTCGTGCGCGCAGATCGGCAAGAACGTCCACCTGTCCGGCGGCGTCGGCATCGGCGGCGTGCTGGAACCGATGCAAGCCAATCCGACCATCATCGAAGACAACTGCTTCATCGGCGCCCGTTCGGAAATCGTCGAAGGCGTCATCGTCGAAGAAAACTCGGTGATCTCGATGGGCGTCTACATCGGCCAATCGACCAAGATCTACGACCGCGCCACCGGCGAAGTGACCTATGGCCGCGTGCCGGCCGGCTCCGTCGTCGTCTCGGGCAACCTCCCATCGGAAGACGGCAAGTACTCGCTGTACTGCGCGGTGATCGTCAAGCGCGTCGATGCGCAGACCCGCTCAAAGACCGGCATCAACGAACTGCTGCGCGGTATCTAAAAAGAATCGGGGACGCGTCGCAGACCGTCCCCTTTTTTATTCTGAGGAGAGTGTCATGGCAATGGACCGCCTGTTCCAGCTGATGAAGGAAAAGAACGCGTCGGACATGTTCTTCGCGGTGAATTCGCCGGTACACATCAAAATCAACGGCAACCTGATCCCCATCAACCAGCAAAAGCTCGAACCGGACAACATCCACTCGCTGCTGGCGGAAATCGCCACGCCGGCGCAGATGGAGGAACTGGCGACGACCAATGAGCTGAACATGGGCGTGTCGGTGCCGAACCTGGGGCGCTTCCGCCTGTCCGCGTTCAAGCAGCGCGGCACCATCTCCGCCGTGTTCCGCTTCGTGCCCGCCAACGTCCCGGTGCTGGCCGACCTGCAGCTGCCGCCTATCCTGGCGGACCTGATCATGGAAAAGCGCGGCCTGCTGCTGCTGGTCGGTTCGACCGGCTCCGGCAAATCGACCACCATCGCCTCGATGCTCGATCACCGCAACGAACTGCGCTCCGGCCATATACTGACGCTGGAAGATCCAATCGAGTACCTGTTCAAGAATAAGAAATCCATCGTCAACCAGCGAGAGATCGGCAGCGACGCCAAGGACTTCTACACCG
>Ga0247815_10001197_pt1 | contig 20083 bp, 12 predicted proteins | sample UWRJL194509B1_FD_181014 | JGI IMG/M metagenome (GOLD analysis project Ga0247815, IMG submission 181014) | Plant litter microbial communities from Arlington Agricultural Research Station in Wisconsin, United States - UWRJ-L194-509B-1 | ecosystem: Environmental > Terrestrial > Plant litter >...
CAGGCTCCTTCTCTTTACACGTCTTTCAAAATCTTCTTCACTTATCCTTTTCACTGTTTCCCTTCCTCCGAAGCGGGATGCAAAAGTAGGGAAAATTTTTACTCCCGCAAACAATTCCGGACAAATAGTTGTTTGCACACGCTAAGTCGCTATTTTTCAGGCAGAAAAACATTAAGGCATTTTTCCACCCAGCACAATCTGGCTGAAAAACCTGTGATCCAGTACAAAAAACGGCACCACCTTTAAACCGAACGGCCCTCAGGTTAGCTGTTCAACGGAAGTTGACCGCTGAAATTTGTGATGTTATATATATACATAAGCGTATAATGGGCATCCCTCAGGTGAGTGCGGCCTCCCTAAGGTCTGGCTACGCTGATACTCCGCTCAATTCAACTAGTTGGGATGTACCGCAGTAGCACCGCACTATCTTCGAACCGACTACCTCTTAATTTTTTACCGGGGGACAACGACAACAATCTACAATAAATAAGATAGACACAGAAAGGGAGGAGCAAGTGAGTAAGAACTGAATAATACCGCATATATACCACGTATACTGGGCATCTACTCCGCCTTTTTTAACTAGCTGAAAAAGGCGGAGTAGATGCGCAGTTTATGCGCTGTATACGCGCAGTCATGTAGGTCAGTCTCCCTTGTTGCCCCCTACTTGTCTTATCCTTATTTAGGCCATAAGATTATTTCATTGGTAAATGATTTATTTTTATCTGTACAAAGCATTTTAAATGTTTGTGTTGTTTGTGACCCACTTGAGCGTAACAGCAGGATTTGAAACAGGATAGGACAAAGTTAGCAAGGAAAGGATATCAAAATTAGCAAGGAATAGGTTTGAAAGGCCGTTTGCTAAGTGTTTGGTAAATGTTCTGTAAGTGTTTGATAACTTGTTCAACCATATCCTACCCCCTGGGTGATCGCCAACTTAGTTTCGATTAGCGATTTGGTCATAACGCTTTTGGCAGAAAGATCTAAATACTGCAATCCTTTCTTCCTGACTGGCAATATGGTGACAACGAGCCCTGAGCTCGTCCATTTCAATCAGGAAGATCATATCTTCCTCATTAAAATCCGGGATTTCATCATTCGCTAATCCAAAACCCAATGCAATTTTCATAAAGAAGGCCATCGTGAAATTATCATTCAGTACTTCAAGTCCTATTTTTGCCTCCATCTCTGCTACAGAGATTTGATCCATAAAATATTCCAGATATTCTGCCGGATAACAATTGTGCGGCTCACACAGTACAATGAAATTTTTGCTGAACTTCAGCATAATGTGTTCATCTACGCAAAAGGTATCTGAAAAAGTGTGAGCATACGAACAACTATATACAAAAAGCACCAGTCATTGCCTGAATATGCGTAATTAATAACACAATTATTATAGCATCACATTATTCCAATAACATGATTTTGGTCATTTATTCAGCCTGTTTAGAATCACACCTTTGCATATATTATTTATACAATGATTATTTACAAAACTTTTCAGTTCGACTCTGCCCATTATCTGCCTAACGTACCAGCAGGACATAAATGCGGAGGAATGCATGGGCATACTTATACACTAAAAATTTATATAACAGGCGAACCGGGGACAGATACCGGCTGGATAATAGATTATACAGCAATAAAAAATCTGACTAAACCACATATAGACCTGCTCGATCATCAGGTATTGAACTCCGTTGAAGGGCTGGAAAATCCTACAGCGGAGAATCTAAGCATATGGTTCTGGGAAAGATTAAAGAAAGACATTCCCAATCTTTGCAGGATAGAATTGAATGAAACGCCTACATCGGGAGTGATCTATGAAGGATAATACCAATAAACCGATCGCCATATGGCTTTATTGTGGTGCTCTTGCGGTAATTATTCAGATCATTTTGGGTGGGATTACCCGCCTAACTGGATCTGGCCTGTCAATAACAGAGTGGCAACCGCTATTGGGAAGTCTTCCGCCTATGAATAACACAGCCTGGCAAACGAGTTTCGATAAGTATAAAGAAATTGCACAGTTCAAAGTAGTCAATGCTCATTTTACATTAGATAACTATAAAGCTATCTTTTTCTGGGAATGGTTCCACAGAAACTGGGCAAGGTTTATAGGCTTGATTTTTATCATCCCCTTCCTCATTTTTTCCATCCAGCGAAAAATAAATGGGAAATTACTCCTACAGTTAACTATACTCTTTCTATTAGGATTATTACAGGCTGTTATAGGATGGATTATGGTAAAAAGCGGTTTGAATAATACCATGACAGCCGTTAACGAGGTGAAACTGGCCATTCATTTTATTACCGCAATTATACTGCTGTGTTATATGCTTTGGATAGCATTTCAATTGAGTATCCGTACAGCAACACATCACTTTTCAGGAAAACTGAAAACCAGTTGTCTCATCAGCCTGGGCCTGATTTTACTACAACTGGTTTTCGGAGCTTTAATGGCAGGATCAAAAGCAGCGCTTGCTGCACCAACATGGCCGGACATGAACGGCTTTATTATTCCTTCACCACTTAGCTACCTGCTTTGGATACAATTAATACACCGGACACTTGCCTATCTCATCATTATTGCCGTTTTTATAACATATAAAAGAACAACGGTCTGGAAAAAAGATCACAGACTGGTTCGTATCCGGATCCTTCCACTTATACTGGTTCTATTTCAGGTTATTTTGGGCATAATGACTCTCCTGAACATACTCAACACAAATTACCGTTACTATGCTTTATTCCATCAGGGTATGGGAATAGCGCTCCTGATCGTCATCTTATTATTTACTTATAGCAGCGGAAAGCGAGATGACCGCCTAATAATTACCTGATCATTTATATTATAAATATTAATTGTTAAATTTGCAGTGTTAAACGCCGTTTGCAGCGGTATTAATTTTATGAAAAAATTCCAGACCTTACTTTACTATTGCTATAGTCCTATAGCTGATGCAGAACAATTTGCTGCAGATCACCTTAAATTTTGTAAATCACTAAATCTTGTAGGCCGTATTATTGTGGCTGATGAAGGTTTGAATGGAACAGTGTCCGGTTCGGTAGAATCGTGCCAGACCTATATGGAAGCTATTCATGCTGATGCACGTTTCGCAAAAACTGAATTTAAAATTGATGATGTAGAAGAACCTTCTTTCATCAAGATGCATTGCCGCTATAAATCAGAAATTGTACACTCAGGACTGAAAGATACAAGTATCATCAATCCGAATGAGCGCACGGGTAAACACCTCGAGCCGGTGGAATTTCAGAAAATGATTGATCAGGAAGATGTGATCATTCTTGATGTTCGCTCTAATTATGAGCATAATCTGGGTAAATTCAAAAATGCGATTACGCTTGACATTGAGAACTTTAGGGATTTCCCGGAGAAAATCAATGAACTTGCACAGTATAAAGATAAGAAAGTACTTACTTACTGTACAGGTGGTATAAAATGTGAGAAGGCTTCAGCCCTATTACTTCATCATGGCTTTAATGACGTATACCAGTTACATGGAGGTATTATCAAATATGGTAAAGAAGCAGGCGGAGAAGATTTTGAAGGTAAATGTTATGTATTTGATAACCGTATAGCGGTTGATGTGAATAGCATAAATCCAAGTGTGGTTTCCAAATGTTATAATTGCGGTACGGTTACAGCCAAAATGATCAATTGCGCAAATCCGGAATGTAATGAGCACATTACTCAGTGTGATGAATGTGGCACAAAATTACAGGGATGCTGCTCTGATGCATGTATCACAAACCCTCGCCGCCGACCGTATGACGGAACCGGCTATTATGTTAAAGTTCCGCAGCCAGTAGGCATTTCAGCATAATTAATCCTATCATGGTATTCAGGACTGTGATGAATAGATTTTAACCTTGCTTAATTTTTCCTTAGTTTTGATTACCTGAATCATCTAATCCTAAGAACCATTGCCAACCAGACCAGAAAATACTGAAAATGATCTCCTGCAACGAATGATTGAAGGAGATCAGGTTGCTTTTACTGGTTTATATGAGATTTATAATCGTCGTATTTTTACTTTTATAATTAAATATGTGAGTTCAGTACCACTGGCTGAGGATCTGACCCAGGAAGTATTCATCAAAATATGGGAAAACAGGCAGAACTTAATGGGAGTAAAGTCTTTTGACGCTTATTTGTTTATCACCGCACGTAATCACACCTTAAATAATCTTAAAATCGTTTTCAGATCTGATGAAGCGATAGCTGAGATTATAGCAGGTTTTATAGCTACACGTAACCATACTGAAGAAGAACTTCTGCATAAAGAATATGTGCTGTTCCTCCGAAAAATATTAAGTAAACTTCCTGAACGCACGCGTGAAATTTTTAAACTTTGCCGTGAGCAGGAGAAATCTTATGAAGAGGTAGCAAAATCACTTAATATCTCCAGAAATGCAGTCAAAAATCACATGGTACATTCAATGAAAGTATTGAGTTCTTCCATAAAAAAAGAATTTGGTATTTCTCTTACCCTCTTTATGGTAATTATAGGCGGGTATTTAAGATAAATCCATTTAGCTAAAGTAGCAAATTACTTTTTCTTTCTTTTCCACTACCCTTCCCACCATTTTTGTTGTCTTGTAAGTATAAGCCGCAGCATATGGAAGAGGATTACCTCAAAAAACTGGTTAACCGCTATCTTGATAAAAAATCTACAGATGAAGAACTGGAGGTTTTTACATATTTAATGAAACAGGGTAAGCTGGATAAATATTTTGAAGAGGCTATGGGCAACGATATTTCCGGTTACCTTCAGACTGGCATTCCCCATAATGGAAATGAGCTTAACAAAAAGCGTAATACGCACTGGATAACACGCTGGTCTATTGCTGCTTTGATTACCTTCGGGTTGTCACTATTTGCTTATAACGCTTTACATAAGCAAACTGTAAATACAATAGCAAAATCGCCTCTGATAAAAGTTCATAATATAACCCACTCTATTACCAGGCAATTATTACCAGATGGCAGTATTGTTTGGCTTAGTCCTGAAGCACGTCTAACTTTTCCATCCAGATTTGGGAAACTCCGGCAAGTTACAATGGAGGGAGAAGCATTTTTTGAGGTAACTAAAGATGCTGAACATCCATTTATCGTGACCAGTGGGAAAGTAAAAACGAAAGTTTGGGGCACCAGTTTTCGTATCCGCTCAATTCCAGGAGAAGATTATACGAAAGTATCGGTACTAACAGGTAAGGTATCAGTAAGTATACCTTTAAAACCAAATATACATGCAACAAAGCGAGTGGACGAAACAGAAGTGATATTACATCCGGAAGAAGAAGCTAATTATCAACATACAAATCACCAGCTACTAAAAGCTGTGGTACCGCCAGCATCAGACCTGAGGATTTGGCACAAAGCAAGTCTGACTTTTGAGAATACCAAAGTGGAAGATATAGTTGCAGAGCTAAGCAAATATTACCATTTAGACGTCCAGGCGGAAGGCATCGCATTGCGTCAATATCAGCTGACAGCTGATTTCACGAACAAAAACCTTGCAGATATCCTTGTGCTGATTTGCAAATCAGTTCATGCAGAATATAGTAAAGAAAACAATAAAATCATTTTAAGAACCCTCAATCAACAACCTAAAACCAACTAACCTAAAATATCATGGAAAAATAGACACACACAAATTTAAGAAAAAGGAACAGAAGTGTTCGAACCACTCCTGTTCTTGAAGAATTATCCCCTTTTGAATAGAGCGATTGCGCCGCTCTAAAGGGAATTTATTTGTCTCATTAATCAATAAGAAACAATCTAATTTATGAATTTATTTTTACAAGACCGTATTGGCTTATTTAAAATTATGAAAGTCACATTGAGTCAATTAGCCATTGCATTAGCAATTTGCGGCGTTTCCTATGCAGGAAACAGCAAAGCTCAGGATGCGGTATTAGACCAATCCATCAATCTTTCAGTTAAAAACCGAAGTTTATCATCTGTATTGAAAAAAGTATCAGTGATTACGTCATTGAAATTTGTCTATAGTAAAGACTTTATTGATGCAGATCAACTGGTATCAATCGATGCTAAAAATCAGTCTTTAGGAAGTTTGCTTAACGTCCTGCTGACAAAGCATAATATCAATTATGAGATTATAAATGGTGATGTAGTCCTGGCAGTGAAAGCTGCAGCGCACCCTGATGCAGTAGCACAACAGATGGTTGTAAGCGGAACTGTTACCAGTAATAATGGTGAGTCGCTGCCGGGTGTGAGTATTTTTATTAAAGGCAGTACCCAAGGTACAAATACAGATGCTTCAGGAAAATTCTCCATCAGAGTTCCTGATGCTAACAGCATTCTGGTATTTGCTTATATTGGCTTTACCCGAAAAGAAGTAGCTGTAGCAGGTAAACCTGTGGTTAACGTAATTATGACAGAAGATGCTCAGCAATTGGGAGAAGTTGTAGTGACGGCACTGGGGATCAAGCGCGCAGCAAAAGAACTTGGATATTCTACACAACAGGTAAATGCAAAAGATCTTACCCAGAGCAAACCAACGAACCTGGCTGCAGGCTTGTCGGGAAAAGTGTCAGGATTACAAATTGTACAAGCTAATAATCAGATTGATGCGGGCGACCAAATTAGGATTGTGTTAAGAGGAAACAGGTCTTTTCAGGGAAATAACCAGGCATTACTTGTTCTTGATGGTGTAGTTGTACCACTTAGTTATATGAACTCTATCAATCCCAATGATGTAGAGAATGTAAACGTGCTGAAAGGTGCGAATGCCGCAGCATTGTATGGATCAGAAGCAGCAAATGGTGTTTTAATCGTAACTACAAAACGCGGTGCAAAAGACAATACCCAGATAACGTATACCAACACGACTCAGCTGAATCAACTATCTTATTTTCCAAAAATGCAGACTCAGTTTGGCGGTGGATCAGGTCAGGATGAATATGGAAATCCACTATATACGCCCTTCGAAAACCAGAATTTCGGGGATCGTTTTGATGGTACTATACGTCCACTAGGCAGAACACTTCCTGATGGCACCATACAGATGTCACCCTACTCCAATCTTGCAGATGAGAAGAAAAAATTCTTCGACACCGGACTTGACGAGCAAAATGACCTGAGTTTTAGTACAGGAAATGACAAGGGTTCTACTTATATCAATATTCAGCGTGTAAATAGCAAAGGCTATGTACCGGGTGATAAATCCAACCGCACTGCGGCAAGAATCAATGGCTCGCGTATTTTTAATAAACTGAAAGTTGATTATACATTTAATTATACACAAAAGAATGTAGATAAATCAAACTCACAGATTTATGATAATATTATAAATACACCCGCTAATATTCCTCTTACGTCATACGAGGACATCAACTCCATCTACGGAGACCTTAACAATTATTATAATGATTACGGATTAAATCCATATTTTAATTTACAGCGAACACGCAACAATGAGCGCCGGGATGACTTGCTAGGTAATCTGGCAATATCTTATGATGCTACACCCTGGTTAAATCTAACTGCGAGAGGTGGTATCACTACTTTCACAAAAAACGGCAAGAATATTACGAAAGCGATAAGCTATTCTGATTTTGCAAAGGCAAGTGGTAAAGCTATTGCCAATCCGCAAACTTCACCAGGCAGATCATCGGATTATTCAGAGTTTAACAGCCGTATGGAAGGAAACTTCCTGGCTACTTTTAAAAAGAAACTGAATGAGGATTTCAGTGCGACATTTATTGCGGGCACACAAGTAATACAAAGGTCATTACGGAAGTTATCGGCAGGAACAGATTTTCTTGTTATACCAGATTTCTACAATGTAGGTAGTCGTTCTGGTGATGCTATCGTTAATGAAGAATCTACTAAAGACAGGCAATTTGGTATTTACGGAGACCTGACAGTTGGATATAAGGATTATCTATTTCTTCATGCTTCAGGTCGTAATGACTGGGATTCGAGATTATCGCAGGAAAACCGATCATTCTTTTATCCTTCGGCAGATCTCTCTTTTATTTTTACAGATGCTTTTAAATCGCTTAAAGGTAATATACTCTCTTTTGGAAAGATCAGAGGAGGTGTAGCCAAAGTTTACGCTGTTCAGTTTAGTCCATATTCCCTTGAATCTACTTTTGATGTTGGTGCCGGTTTCCCTTATGGAAGTACCGCAGGTTACAGTGTAGGTAAGACCGTATATGATCCGAATCTAAAACCAGAGCAGACACTATCTACCGAGATTGGTATTGAGCTGGGATTTCTGAATAACAGGATTATGCTGGAATCTTCTGCCTATTGGGAAACAACAAAAGATCAGGAAATTATTAAAGGAATTAATATTTCGAGTGCAACTGGTTTTACCAATGCAATTATCAATACAGGATCAGGTAAAAACCGGGGCGTAGAGCTTTCCTTAAAAGGGTCCCCTATCATTAGCGAGAACGGTCGCGGCATTACATGGAATTTGGGTGTTAATTATTCCTACAACCAGAATAAAGCAGTTGAACTTTACCAGGGATTACCAAATCTCAGTATTGGAAACAACAATTATATCGTGAAAGACCAGCCATACCCCGTGCTGATGGGTAATGGTTATGCCCTGGATCCGGAAGGAAGAACAATTGTTGACGCGGGTACAGGGTTCCCTAAGTTAAGTCAGGTAAATATTCTTTTTGGTCAGACTACACCTAAAAACATTCTGGGTGTAAGTACAAGCGTAAATTTCCGCAACTTCACATTATCTGGTACAGGAGAATACCGCAGCGGAAGCGTAGTTTACAGTGGGGCAGGCAGTACAATGGATTTCTCCGGTATCAGCTATGGTTCGGCTACTAACGGGCGTGAAAGATTTGTGTATCCTAACTCTGTTATTGAAACTTCACCAGGCGTATATACTCCAAATACCAACATCACTACAAGAACAGGCGGAATAGACTTCTGGGCTGGTTCAACTACTCGTTTTGGGGTAATGCAGAATTATGTGACCAGTGCTGCTTTCTGGAAAGTGCGTGAACTTTCATTAGGGTATGAAGTGCCAGCTAAATTCCTTGAAGCAAATGCTAAATTCATTAAACGCGCAAATTTTGCATTAGTAGGCAGAAACCTCTTCATGTTCAGACCTAAGACAAATGTTTATACCGATCCGGAATTTAATGCAACTACGGACAACGCTCAGGGCTCTAGTGATCTTAACCAGACACCGCCAACACGTATTTATGGTTTCACAGCAACTATTACTTTATAATTATGCAGTCAAAGATGAATAACAAGATAAAATTACTTTGTATAGCAGCCTTTTTCCTTTTAGGAGCCTGCACCAAAGATTACCTGGATATTAATGAAAACCCTAATAAGCCAACAGATGTAACCCCGGGATTAGTGCTGACAAATGCACTGAATTCTACCGGCAGGTTTACAACAGGCTCAACTGATTTTTACAGATTTGCCTCCGCATGGATAGGTTATTGGAACTATAGTGGTGCGGTATCAGCCTTTGCAGAAGAACGCAGCTATCAATTCACTACCAATTATGGTCCTACAGTTACGATCTGGGATAATCTTTACCATAACCTGGAAGATTATGAATATGTACAGACCAAATCGGCCGCCACTGGCAATCAGTTCTATGTAGCTATTGCCAAAACAATGAAAGCTTATGATTACCAAAATCTGGTAGATATTTATGGGAACATCCCTTATACACAAGCATTAAAATCTACATCAGCAATCAGGCCAGCCTACGATAAAGGTCAGGATATCTATGAAGATTTAGCTAGACAGCTGGATACAGCGGCCATGCTATTTAAGGAAAGTATAGGTAAGGTTCCTTCAGCAGATGCCGCTTTTGATATCATGTATAAAGGAAATGCAGAAAAATGGGGTAAACTGGCAAATACACTGAAGTTACGCATTTTGCTGCGTCAAACACAGATGCCAGGTAGAGATGCATATATTATTGCTGAAATAGCAAAGATCACTGCAAATGGTTTAGGCTTTACAGGCATAGGTGAGGGCAGCAGTGTTAACCCTGGTTACAGCAATTCTGCTGGTAAACAAAATCCTTTCTGGGCGAGCTTTGGTTATTCTCCGGTAGGAAAGTCTGCTCCGACTGATAACCATCGTTATTATATAGCTAGTGAATACGCAATTAATTTCTATCAAAATAATAATGATCCGAGATTAGGTAAATTATACACTACAATTGATGACGGCAACGGTACTACTTATTCTGGAAGCAGGTTTGGTCCTACAGCTTCATCAGCCGACAATCCAAATGTAAAATCCGCAATTGGCTCCGGACTATTAAAAAGTGCAGAGATGGCCCAGCCATTACTGACAGATTTCGAATCATTATTTCTCCAGGCTGAAGCAGCACAGCGTGGCTTGATTGCTGGCACACCCCGTGCACTGTATGAATCAGCGGTGACACAATCATTTGTTTATCTGGGTGCCGAAGATGTTGCAAAATATCTTCAGAATGATGTGAGTAACTGGGATGCAGCTTCAAATAAAATCATATTGATTATGACACAGAAATGGGCAGCAATGAATGGCGTGAATGATATGGAATCATGGGCAGATTTTCGCAGGTTGAATATACCGTCCGACATTCCTGTTTCAGACAATCCGGCCGCTACAACACGCATTATACCTGTACGCTTACTTTATCCGCAAAGCGAATACAATTACAATCCGGATAATGTGCTGGGCCAGGGAACAATCAGTCAGTTCACTTCAAAAATATTCTGGGATACAGATAATACGAATTAGACAGATAAATTAATTGAGTTCAGTCAAAACATAATTTAAAAAAAATGAAACGAAGATCAATATATTCAATAATCATAGCAACAGTATTTATGAGCAGTCTAAATTCTTGTCTGAAAGATACCAGTCAGCCAGATTTCACTCAGAATAAACCTATAATAGAATTACCCATAGGGTCTTCCGCTGGTAATGGGGGTGGAAATTCTATTGCAGCAGCATTCACTATTGATGAAGTACCTTCAGAATACTTTATTTATGTGAATTACGCAGCGCCAGAAGCTAACGACAGAGACGTAGTAGTGACATTAGCGGTTGATGGGGCTGCTTTAGATAAGTTTAATCAGGTTAATGAAAAATCATATACTTTAATACCGGAAAGTTCTTATACGTTCAGTTCAAATAAAGTGATTATTCCGGCAGGCCAGCGTAAGGTGAAGTTTCCGGTTAAGATCAATACGATCAGTTTGGATCCGACTAAAACTTATGCGCTTCCAATTTCAATTACTGACGGCGGTGGCTTCACTGTAAGCGGGAATTTTGGAACACTTGTGTCTGTGATTTCTTTGAAGAACAAATGGGATGGGGTGTATACAGTATCTGGAACTATGCTGGATCAGGTGAATCCTTTATTGACAGGAGATTACCCAAGAACATTCCATCTGGTAACCCAGGGACCTAATACAGTAGCCATTTACGATGCCGACAATAAATCTTTTGCGCATGGTATTTTAAACGACGGTGGTAAAACGGTGTACGGATCCTTCAGTCCTGTCTTTACAATAGATAACGAAACTAATAGTGTTACTAGTGCTGTTAATTATTACGGGCAGCCAGCTGAGAATACAAGAGCTGCAAGAATTGATGTTACAGGTGAAAACAAATTCACTATGTCCGCAGACGGAAAAGTGCCGGTAACATTTAAGGTGAAATACATTATGATCCAGAATGGCACCGACAGAACATTTTTCAATGAAACCTGGACTTATAAAGAAGCCAGAAAATAATTTGATTGAGAAAAATTTGTGCTGAATAATTCAATTTCAACACAAAAAAGCAACAGGTATTCGAATGTTATAATTATTGGCTAATTTGCGCCTTAATTATAACATTCGAGTACCTGTTGTTTTAAATGAGAACCTGTCACACTATTTTTTCTTTCCTTTTTATAAGCTTTATTTTCATCAGTACAGCGCTCAGGGCGGATGATATAAAAAGCATCGGCACCCCTTATATTCAGAATTACCCTAAATCAGTTTACCTCTCAGGAAACCAGAACTGGGCAATTACGAGAGATAATAAGGGCATCATGTATTTTGGAAACGCGCAGGGATTATTAACCTTTGACGGAAAATACTGGCAACAATACAGTATGCCAGACAGACAAATTGTCCGCGCTGTAGCTGCTGGCAATAATGGAAAAATTTATACAGGTGGTTTTGGTGAATTCGGTTACTGGTCTACCCGCAATAAACACCTTTCTTATACATCACTGATTAGTTTGATCCCTAAAGGACAACGGATGACAGATGAGATCTGGAAAATACATGTTGATGGTAAAAGAGTAATTTTTCAATCTTTCACTACCATCTATATTTTTCAGGATAGCAAAATTACAGTAGTAAAACCACAGGGTTCATTGCTCTTTCTGAATCATGCCGGCAATCGTTTTTTAGTAGAAGTACTAGGGAAAGGACTTTACGAATTGAAAGGCAGTAAGCTGGTCGCATTACTACACACAACCCCCTTAAATCCGGCAAACATTTTAACGGTTTTGCCTTATAAAAATGGCAGTCTGCTTATCGGAACAAGTAAAGACGGTTTATTTATTTATGATGGCCAGAATTACAAACCTTTTAATACCGCGGCCAATGCTTTTTTAAAGACCTTCCAGCTGAACAATGGAAGCCGGATTAGTGAAAAATACTATGCCTTTGGTACAATTCTGAATGGTGTAATTATTATTGATCAGAACGGAAACATCGTTCAGCAGATTAATAAATCCAGCGGAATGCAGAATAACACTGTATTGAGCTTATTTACGGATCAAGACCAAAATTTATGGGCAGGGCTGGATAATGGAATTGACAGGATAGAACTGAATTCTCCTTTATACTTCTACCTGGATAAAGAAGGTCAGTTTGGGACAGTATACTCAAGTAGAATTTATAAAAACACGATTTATCTGGGGACGAATCAGGGCTTGTTTTACAGTCCCTGGAATCAGGGAAACGGCAGTCACTTCAATACTTTTAATTTCAAACTGATTCCGGGTTCTCAGGGCCAGGTATGGGACTTAAATTTGATTGACGACCAGCTGCTTTTTGGCCATAATGAGGGTACGTTCAGGGTTACAGGCAATCAGATAGAAAAAGTATCTGATATTAGTGGGGGCTGGACGATCAAAAAGCTGAACAGCAATCCGGATTACCTGATCCAGGGAACGTATAATGGTCTGGTCCTGTATAAAAAAGATAAGTCTGGATACTGGAGATATTATAGTAAGATAGCTAATTTTAACCAACCTGCGCGTTATGTAGAACAGGATGCAAAGGGAGATATCTGGGTAAGTCACCCCTATAAAGGTTTATACAGACTAACACTAAGTGCTGATTTCACCAAAGTAATTAAAACCAGTTATTTTGACGACAAGAATGGCCTTAAGGATAATTACAATATCAATATCTTTATGCTGGAGAATAAGCTGTTATTCTCTTCTAAAGCGGGATTTCAGATTTATGATGAGATCAGTAATCGTTTCACCTTATATAATGAGCTGAATAAAGGTCTTGGATACTATGCTGCTTCCAATAAAATTATCAATGCAGGAATAAAAAAATACTGGTTTATTAACCACGGTAAGATGGGATTGGTTAGCCTCCTGGAACCGGGAAAAATCAGCATAGACTCCAACCGCTTCAGTGTTTTAGATGGACGGATGGTACAGTACTATGAAAATATCAGTAAAATCAGTGACCAGATGTACCTGATTAGCGTAGATGACGGATTTGTAATCTACAATGGATCAAATACTGATGAGATTAAACAAAAGATAAAATTACCACAAGTCCTGATCCGCAAGATAGAGGATGTGACAGACACCTACCGGATCATTACAGAAAACGGTAACAGTGATACTGAAATTGAGATCCCTTTCAGCAGAAACAATATCAGGATATCTTTTGCCCTTCCCTATTACAGACAATCTAAAGTTAAATTTCAGTATTACCTGGAAGGATACTCTAAACAATGGTCTGACTGGAGCACTGCAACGCAAAAAGACTTCACCAACCTTTCCAGCGGAAATTATCGCTTCTTAGTCAGGGCTAAAATTGATGAGGAATCAGTTACACCATCCGCCGTATTTGAATTTACGGTTCTTCCTCCCTTCTATGCAAGTAAATGGGCTATTGCAATCTACCTGATCTTGTTTGTTTATGTTGCACTACAAGGCAAAAAAATATATGAGCGTAAATTGCAGAAAGACCAGCAAAAGATAAAATCAAAACTGGAAATTGAGCAGGAGGCCTATCTCAAAAAAGAAGCAGAAGCCAATGAAAAACAGATCATCAAATTGCAAACGGAGAAACTGCAGGCGGAATTGAAAAGCAAAAATCGTGAACTTGCCAGTTCGGCAATGAGTTTAGTTTATAAAAATGAATTGCTGCAGAAACTAAGTGAGGAGATGACAAAACTAAAAGATGGCACCGGTAAGAAACTGGAAGATGTTCAGCTCAGGAAAATACAAAAGGTAATTGACGAAGGGATGAATGATGAGCGCGACTGGAGTTTATTTGAGACCAGTTTCAACGAAGCGCATGGTAGTTTCTTCAAAAAACTAAAGACAAACCATCCGGATCTGGTTCCAAATGACCTTAAATTATGTGCCTATCTGCATATGAATATGAGCAGTAAAGAGATGGCCTCCCTGCTTAATATCTCCTTAAGAGGGGTTGAAATCAGGCGTTACAGATTGCGTAAAAAGCTGAACATACCACACGACAAGAACCTTGCAGAGTTCTTTATGGAGCTTTAGGACTACATCATTACTACACAAGCCTCTAAATACACCACACAATTACCAAAATATATTAATTCCTTAAGCCCCCTAATTTTATCACTCTAATTAGTCAGCAAGGCCGATTTTACATTTATAAAAACTTATTGTATTTAATACACAAAGCTCCAATGATGTATTAATGTTGAGGCGATTTCTTTGTTTATCCTCAAAAACTGCCGGAGCTTTAACCCACAATTAATACCAAAACTATAAATTAGTATGAGACGAATCTTTACAAAGTTTTCTGTTCTAACTTTTCTTTGTTTATTATTTATTAACGCAGTATCTGCTCAGGACATCACAGTTCGGGGTACGGTATCAGATGGTACGGATAAGAGCACCATTCCAGCTGTAAGCGTGGTAGTAAAAGGAACAACAAAAGCAACACAGACAGATGTTAATGGAAAGTATACCATTAGCGTACCGGCAAACGGAACATTAGTATTTACCTATATAGGTTATACTACACAGGAAGTACCTGTGAATAATCAAACCACTGTAAATGCAGTAATGGCTTCTTCTTCCCAACAGTTGGAACAAGTTGTAGTTGTAGGTTATGGTACTCAGCGCAAGATTGATGTTACTGGAGCAGTAGCTTCTGTAAAGGGTGAGGATATATCTAAGCAAGCTTCGCAAAATCCTGTAAGTGCCTTACAAGGTAAAGTGGCCGGAGTTTCAATCACCAATAATGGGGCTCCTGGAAAATCACCTCAAATTACAATCAGGGGAACAGGTACTATTTACGGAAAAACAAGTTTACTGTATGTAGTAGATGGTGTTTGGTATGATGACATTAATTTTTTAAATCCTGCGGATATCGCAAACATCAGTATTTTAAAGGATGCATCTAGTCAATCAATATACGGTATTCGTGCTGCGAATGGGGTAGTTTTAGTGACGACTGTTCATGGAAAATTGGGAGATCCTACTGTCAACTACAATGGATCAGTTGGTATTCAGCGCATAACTAATGCAGTTAAAATGACTGATGCAAGTGAGTATGCTACTGCCGTAAATGAGCTTTACAATATCAGTGGGCTCGCTCCTTTATTTGTCAATACTAATCTAGGTAAGGGCACAGATTGGTACGATCAGGTGTTAAGATCTGCAATGGTTACTAACCACCAGGTTTCAGTAAATGGTGCTTCAGAAAAATCGAGTTACAACTTCTCGCTTGGCTATTTGAATCAGGATGGTATTGTAGAAAACAATAACTATAAAAGATATACTGCGAGATTATCAAATGATTTTCAAATTTTCAAATCGTTAAAAATTGGTTATAATGTTACAGGTGTATCAAGCGTTTCACGTGATGCTCCTTCTAACATATTTAGAGCATTATATGCAGCTTCTCCGGTAGTACCTGTATTTAATGCAGATGGAAGTTATGGAGATCCTGCAATATATCAATTGGGTAATGGAAGTAATGTTAATCCACAGGCTACACTGGATTTTTATAATCAAACTAACAAACAATACAAAATAACAGGTAATGTATTTGCGGAATTAAAATTTGCAAATCACTTTACTTTCAAGACCAGTGCTGGTGGCGACTTTAGTCAGGAAGAGGTGAGATCTTATACACCAGTATATAAAGCAACAACTTCTCAATTAGCAACTAACAGTACATTAGGTGTAGACAGAATAGAAAACAGAAACTGGATAATTGAAAATACGCTTACCTATGATAATAAATGGGGTGCTCATAGCCTGACTGTTTTAGCTGGACAAACTGCACAAAGGTTTAAATCTTATACTATCAATGCAACAGCACAAGATGTACCTTACTCAAGTGAAGGAGATTTATACTTAAGCCTTGGAACAGCGGCGACACGATCAATAACAGATAAAGGAAGCTTAAATACTGTAGCATCCTATTTCAGTCGTGTGAATTATGGTTTTGATAACCGTTACTTATTGAATGCATCATTGAGAGCGGATGGAGCATCACAATTTTTTGGTAATAATCTTTGGGGATATTTTCCTTCAGTTGGTGCAGGATGGGTAATTTCTAACGAAGATTTCATGAAAGACCAAAAGGTTTTCAGCAATTTAAAACTTCGTGGTAGCTGGGGTGTAGTGGGCAATGCAGGTGTACCTATTAATCCTAGTACACAAACTGTAGATCAAAGTGCGGCTTTAATTGCTTACTTCAATGGACAGCCTTTCACTGGCGCTGGTATCAGAACAATTGTTCCGCCCTCAATTTTTTGGGAAAGAAGTGTAGGAACTGATATCGGTCTGGAAATGGGTTTCTTTTCTAATAAATTGAGTGTTGAAGCAGACTATTATAGTAAAACAACTCAGAAGGCTATTTTTGACATTCCTGTATTAGGTTCTATTGGGACAATTAACAGCTCAATAATCAGTAATCAGGCCGACTTCAGAAATAGAGGGCTTGAATTAATGGCGACCTGGTCAGATAAAACCTCCGGTGGCTTAACTTATAGTATTAGTGGAAACATTGGTATTAATAATAATAAAGTATTAAATGTATCCTCAGGTTCAAACCCGATTGACAAGGGAGGAGAAGGATTAACCAGTGGAGTATTATCGACAAGAACTGTTGTTGATCAACCTATCGGAATGTTTTATGGATATCAGGTAACCGGTATTTTCCAGACACCAGCCGAAGTTCTTGCTTCTGCACAAACAGACGCGAAGCCAGGTGATTTTATTTATGCCGATAACAATAGTGACGGCAGGATAGACGGTAAAGACAGAATCTTTTTAGGAAACCCTAATCCTAAATATTCATACGGCTTAAATACCAACTTTGCTTACAAGAATTTCGATTTAACTATCGATGTACAAGGAGTAGCAGGTGTAGATGTCTACAATGGAAATCTGTCGGCAAGATTCGGTAATGAGAACTTTACGAAGGAATTTTTTGATAGCCGTTGGACAGGACCAGGTTCAACGAATACCAACCCATCAGCAAATTTAGGTTCCGGTAGAAATTACCTTGCAAACTCTTATTGGGTGGAAAGCGGTGCTTACGTTAGATTAAGAAACATACAGGTGGGTTATACCTTGCCGGAAGAAATCGTTTCAAAATGGAAGATCAAAAAATTAAGAGTGTTCGCTAACGCCCAAAATGCAGTCAACTTATTTGGTTATAAAGGATTTACCCCAGAAGTTGGTTACAATACAGCAGCTGGTGCAACTCCTACTAGCAGAGGTGTTGACATCAATGTTTACCCTTTATTCGCAACATACAACGTAGGTGTTAATCTAACGTTTTAATTGAACAGGAAATGAAAACTTATAAAAATTTTAATATTCAAAGGTGTAGTACAGTATTCTTATTATCTATTGTACTGATTTCATCTTCATGCAAAAAAAGTTTCCTTGATGTAGATCCTCAAGGTCAGCAGCCGGCACAACAGTTCTGGCAAACTCCAGAGGATGCTGCAAAAGCTGTTAATGGTATTTACGCGAATCTACGCACCTGGGAAAATGTGGCTTTTCCTGCCCTGGCTATTGAAAGTATTCCCTCCGATGAAGCGGACAAAGGGAGTACGCCGACAGATGCAACATTTTTTAATCTCTATGATACTTTTACGGTAACAGCTACTGAGAATACTTTTTTAAGCTTCTGGACCGGCCAATATCAAAATATCAATTTATGTAACCAGTTATTGGATAATATTTCAAAGGTTTCCATGGATGAAGCTTTGAGAGCAAGATACATGGCGGAAGCCAAATTTGTACGTGCATATTCTTATTTTAGGTTAGTTAGGGCTTATGGTGGCGTGCCGCTAAGATTGCATGTACCTATAGATGCTACAGAGTATAATATTCCGCGTGCGAGTGCACCAGAAGTTTGGGCGCAGATAGAACTTGACTTAACTGAAGCAGCAACAGTGTTACCACAATCTTATGGTGCTGCAGATCTTGGACGTGCAACTAAAGGTGCGGCATTAGGTATGCATGCAAAAGCAGCTCTATACCAGAAGAAATGGGCAGACGTGTATGCTTTGACGAATCAGGTAATTGGTTTAGGATATACTCTTTTCCCTGATTTTGAAAAAGGATTCCGTACTAACAATGAAAACAATGTTGAGTCTATTTTCGAAATACAGTCAGAATTACTTCTCGGAAATAAAGATGCCTCAAACTCCCAATACAGTCAGGTACAGGGTGTAGCAGGAGTTCCAGGTGGCGGATGGGGATTCAACGTTCCTTCTCAGGTTCTTGAAAACGCATTTGAAACAGGGGATCCCCGAAAAAATGCAACAATTATATTTAAAGGTGAAACCACTCCTCAGGGTGATTTAATTCCAAATACAAATGCTGTTCCTAACGATAGGTACAATCAAAAATCATACGTTCCGTTTAGCATGTTTGTTAGTGGTTACAACGAAGGCAGTCAGCAAAATATCAGAGTATTACGTTTCGCTGATGTACTGCTTATGAATGCTGAAGCTGCGAATGAGTTAAGTAACCCAACTGCAGCCTTAATTTCTTTAAACAAGGTAAGAGCACGTGCGAGAGGTAGTTTAACAAATGTACTTCCTGATGTCACTACTATAGATCAAACAGCATTACGTTCAGCGATCTATAAGGAAAGGCAAGTGGAGCTGGCTATGGAGAATGATCGCTATTTTGACGTGATTCGCCAAGGTCGCGGTGCAGAAGTATTTGGTCCAAAAGGCTGGAAAGCAAACAAAAATGAGGTTTGGGCTATTCCTGAGGCAGAAATTGAGAGAAGTGGTAATCTTTTAACTCAAAACCCTGGTTACTAGAAACAATCAAACACCCATATGTAGAGGTTGCCTGGCGTTGCCGGGCAGCCTCTTTTAATATCATTACAAATTTAAACAGATACAAATGAGATTTAATTCTGCCTGCCTGTTCGTCTTCCTTTTATCATTTTATACGTTTAGTGCTTCCTGCCAGAAATCAAAAGCTAATGCTACTGATGGAATAAAGCCTGTAATGAAAATACAGAAAAACCTGACAGATGATCAGTTACTTGACCTTGTACAAAAACAGACCTTCCGTTATTTCTGGGATTTTGGTCACCCGGTGAGTGGAATGGCAAGAGAACGCAGCAACAGGTCATACGACTACGGCGATGAGGTGGTAACAACCGGAGGAACTGGTTTTGGGGTAATGGCAATGATTGTAGCTTCCGAGCGCAAATTCATTACGCGCGAACAAGCCGCAGCACGGACGAAAAAAATTGTAGATTTTTTATATAAAGCAGATATGTTTCATGGTGCATTTCCGCACTGGTTAAA
>Ga0247815_10001198_pt1 | contig 20080 bp, 27 predicted proteins | sample UWRJL194509B1_FD_181014 | JGI IMG/M metagenome (GOLD analysis project Ga0247815, IMG submission 181014) | Plant litter microbial communities from Arlington Agricultural Research Station in Wisconsin, United States - UWRJ-L194-509B-1 | ecosystem: Environmental > Terrestrial > Plant litter >...
GCCCAAGAATGAATGGTTGTTCCACCGAGGTGCGTCGCAGCAAGTCCTGTCGTCGCCGTCACCGAAACATGTTTGCCTTCGTATTTTGAAAGTTTGATAAATTGGTTCAACACAAAAGTTTTACCAGCCCCAGCGGGACCAGTTAAAAGCACACTTTGTCCCGAGAGCATTATCTCGAGTGCTAACCCCTGATTCATTCTCTCTATTATACAGGGTGAATCCCGAAACGCTCTTAACTACTGCAAAACAAAAGTTGGACCGTACGTAAATGAAACTTTTAACAAGAATCCCGTAAACACAGCGATCCCAACCACAAATAGCCAGGCGTAATTCTTTCGGACAAATCGATGAAAGATAGGAAACAACGCTTTTGTCAGTTCGTATGCGATAAAGTAACGGCTAATGCGAACAATCACTGCGAACACCAAGAAAAGTCCGAACGCGAATCCATACTCCGGCGCAAGACTGATGAATACCTTGTACGGAACTCCCGAAAATGGCTGGAACACCAATCCCCAAATATTAAATTGCTCATACCACGCATGTGTTTGATCGATCATCCCTTGAAATACATACGGAATCTTAAGTAGTGTCTCATTCGAAGCATGCCATATAAATCCAATAATTGTTCCGATTACCGTCCCGATAATGTCGAATTTCAAAAGGTTAATCTTGTGTTTCACCTTCATAAATATCATGAGGAACAGCAAGAACTCTGGAATAATAAACCACACTAACGCCTCAGCCGCAGCCCAAACCAATACAAGATAGTTCGATTCTCTACTTGCGAAGAATCGCTCCATAAACTGATTAAAATGAGGTTTCTTTTCACGAATCTGCTGACGATTTCGGATATAAAATATTGTCACAAATGGCACAAAGAAAAGCACCATCGAAACAAAGATGAAAACAAAATGTCCTAAGAAGTAAATAACAGTATCAGCCATAGCGTCAACGCTCCATCTAACCCTAGGTGTATGTACAGACTTTCTCGAAACAAGTCATGTTGAGCTTGGTACGAAGATGCTTTCCATAATCGCACGCGTTCAATAACGAACAACGCAATACATAGTACTCCGACACCAATCAGATAAATCCAATATGCCGGCGGCACAACTTGTGTCGTCAGTGCAATCACGGCACCATACCCAACAACCAAACATACGACACTTGCCGCAACAACCCGACGATGCCCAAATCGAAGTAGGAAGGTTTTTTTCTTAACCTTAACATCCCCTACTGCATCTTTATAGTCCTTCAACAGTGATAACGATACTCTAGCAAGTGACCACGCAACCGCAAACAACCATACTGTTATATCTATTTTTCCGAGGCTCGCCCCAAGTAGTAAAGGAACCGCCCCATATGAAACTGCCAAAAATACCATTGATCCAATCGGACGATGTGACGCTTTGAACGGACGTGAACTATACTGCCATCCAACGATAATCGTCAGAGCGGCGAGCAAAACACTCACAAGTGGCAAGAATAGCATACACAATACAATCCCAGCCACCACTAACCCAAACACAATATACTTCAGCATTCGCTCTGTAATATACCCGGTGGTTAAGACCGTTTTCACGTTGTTATGCTTATCGACAACCTGATCGCTAAGATCATTCCAGATTGTTACTGCACTATGCAAAAGAAGTATCGCAACAAGTCCAATATAAAGCTCCGAACTCTGTAGATTTCCTCCAGAGATAATCACTCCAAAAACAAAAAGAATCATGGGCTGCAGGGCGTTAAAAGGCCGAGCCAGTAGTACTACATCATATAATTTCTGGAGATATGGACCCATGCCTAGGTCCCGTTACAACCGCCCGTTGAACATATAATAAGAAAAACGACGAGGATAACACCGATAAATAACACTGGTGATGCGAGCACAAGACAGGCTGCTACCAAAAGAATAATGTTACGAGCCTTGTGGGTTCGAACAATATAACCTGGTTTTTTTGATGCAAGATAATCGGTCAACGTAAAGATTCCGTTAAGAAGCAATACGATCACGGCTGGCACGATGATCCAGCTTAATCCCCGTTCGATTGAAACAAGTCCGACAATTAATGCAACTGCCGCCACTGCTGTCGCAGCGATCTGTAACCCAGAAAATAATTTTGGTACCTTAGCCACACCGTTGGTGACAACTGGCGTCGGTGTTTGTTGAAGTCGTTGGTATTCTTCTTTGCTGACCCATACTTTGTCGTCAGACGGAGGCGTGACAGGCTCAGCAGCGGGTGCTCCGGCGACAGGAACTGCTGGAGGAGTTTCAGGATTTACAAAAGCTGGTGGCTCGGGCGCAGGAACAGATGCGACAGAAGGTGGAACATCAGGTGTCGGGACGTCTTGCGTGTTATCTTTCGGTGTCATCGAATTCTCCTCTTAAAACCATAGCCTATTTCCCTACACTATATCATAATGGAGAAAGGAAATTCTATGAATCTAAGTATTTTACTCTCCACCTCAGCTCTCCTATTTACACTTGTTATAATCGGGACAATTTTATGCCTCCCGCTTTATAAATGGGATATTCGTGCACTCCTTCGCTCTCACCTTTTTACAAAAATTATCTGGTGGATTCCGCTATATCTTATCCTCTTGGGGCTTTTGTTCCTTGAGCTTCCCTTCGCAACGCTATTAGTCATTGCGCTCCTCATACTCGCTTTCAAAGAATTCCGACGCCACTCCTCCCAACCGCCTCAATTCCTCGAAACGAGCTATCTCGTCTTTTTCACGCTTGCCTCGTTTAGTATCATTCTTATTTTTGGTATCTTCCCAACACTTGTTGCAGTTCACCTGACGCTTATCATAAGTTTCGCGTCGGTGCTTTCTGATGTGTGTGCATTTTTCTTTGGTAAGTATCTTCCAAAACATTCCCTCCCCCACTGGGTTAATCCCGGAAAATCTTGGGAAGGCGTCGCCGGGCAAGTTATTGGCGCATTCGTTGGTGCAGCGCTGCTGTATATTGCTACTGGCATTGAAGCCTCATGGCTTCTTATTCTTGCAATCGGTGTCGCAAGTGCCGCAGGTGACCTTTTCAATAGCATCGTGAAGCGAAAGCTCGATATCAAAGATTGGGGTAATACCATTCCGGGTCACGGCGGCGTCCTCGATCGTATGTCGAGTTTATCAACCGCTTTCTTTGTCAGCTTTTGGCTTTTATTTATTTCGCTATTTGTTTAAAAGAAAACCGCCCTGTGTGAGGGCGGTCAAAAACAATGTTTTATCCTCGCGGTGGTTCACCCTCAGGATCGTTCAATAGTCGCTTACCTTTAATTTCGTAGCGACGTCCCGTAATTTCATTCGTGATGTAATCTTCGTTAATAAGATTTACAAACATATCAAGGTCATTGCCGTCCATGATAATGATCGCACCCTCATCATCAGTCATAAGCTCAAGTTGCATAACGTCTGCATATTCAATCGCTTGTTCTTGTGTCACGACACCGACTTCAAGTTTCTGAAGTTTGTTCACAACTTTCTTTCGCTCCATCACAGCCGATTGTAAGTCCATCCCGTCAGGAAAGCTCAGCTTATAAAGCTTTTCGATTTCGGCAACCTTCTGGTCAGCAAGTAATTGTTTTTTGTATTCGTAGTTAAACAAACGTTCAAACTTACCCGAGTTAAAAATAAAGATATCTTTGTCGATAATAAGCACTTGGTTGTCTGTTGGAACCTTCCATCCAAGGTCAGCCTTAAAGACTTCAAACTTACCTTCTTTGAATTCCCAAGCGTTCACACCCTTGAGTGCTTGGCCGCTACTCACCTGCTTGATAACGTAAAAGACTTTCTTTTTATCTTTCGTAGAAAAGCGCGCAACGATTCCCTTGATACGTTTAAATTCGTGTTCTTCTTCAGAGAATTCAACGATATCAGAACGCTCGTGTTCGATTAAGTGAATTAACGTATCAGCTCGCCCAACCTTAGGAAGATCAGTTCTAAGCAATACATTTTCTTCTTTTTCAGAAAGTTCATAGTCGCGAACAGTAAGTCCAGTTCCGGCTCCAAGGACGACTTGGTTCATAAGATCAAACAAGAACACAGGTTTAATCTGCGTGTCTAAATCATTCCCAAGTGTGGTTGTATATGGTGTGTAATTTCGATTAAAAAGAAAGAATTCGACATCCAGTTCATTCTTTACCGCGTCAGTAGAGTTTGCCCATTGAAAGATATCCGTTACGTCGCCATCTTCTTCTGATCGTTCGATCTTTTCGACATGTTCAGCGGCTTCAGTCGGAACGTTTAAAGGCGCAAATGCTTCAACTGGTGCATCAAGATCAGGCACATCTGAGGTGTCGGTAATTTCTGGGGGTGTGTCGGTAACGTCGTCCATGTTTCTCTTTCGTTTTTTAGCTAGCGTTGTTTACTATAGCCGTTAGCGACTTACCGGGTCAATGATAAAAAACACAACTATTTAGTTCTTAAGAACTAAGTTCTGATTCTGCGCCACGGTTACCGGCAAGGATACCTTTTCGAAGCGCGACAATAACATTCATCTGTCTTTCAAATAATTGATAATCGTACGGAAGCATCTCGCGTAGTTCATGTCCGGATGGACTCGTAAGATCTGGGTGGTCAATATACGCCTTCATGTCACCACCTAAGTATTGTTCGATCGTATAACGTGTCATCAGCAAAGCTTTGAACCCATACACGCTCTCACGAACTGTGACTTCAGTAGATTCTCGCAGTGATCCCCGTCGGTACTGCTCGGATTGGACAATGATATCAACACTAACCGCGCGACGTTGAACTTGTCGGACCTCGATGGTTCCATCATCACCAACAAAAACGTCTTCGTCCTCAACAGGCGCATCGGTATGAGCAAGTCGCATGTGACGCGTAATCGTATCGTTTTCGAAAGTACACCACAACCCCGTCGTTTCGGTTGCTCGTTCTGTTAAAAGTAAGTCTTCAATAGATTCAAGTGCTTGCTCTTTTAAGGCACGCTGTTCGTTGGCATCATGGTGGTATTCAGACCTGTTTTCATACTCGCCCGCAATGCCCCTACTCATCTCGTTACACGTCCGCCTGATCGATGTAGCCATCAAGTCGCTTTGTTCGTGCAATGTTTGCCCACTCATCAGCAAGCTCGTTCCCTGCGTCGCCTTCGTGCCCTCGTACCCATGTAAGGATTGCTTTCGAGCTTTGGTGCAGCGCGTACGCTTCTTTAACGATCTCAAGATTCTTGATCTCTCCACCTTTTTTCACCCAACTTTTTGCTTCCCATCCAGGCGCCCATTTTGTAATCACGTTGATCCAAAATTCACTATCAGTATAGATCTGGCATTCTTCGCCACCAGCATCTTTCATGGCGGCGATCAGAGCCTGCCCTTCCATGCGAATATTTGTTGAGTTTAATTCGTGCCCCGCAAGGCAAGGTTGCATCTCTTTAATAACTGCAAATCCGCCAGGCCCAGGATTAGGGCTACAACTTCCATCCGTGTAGTAAGTAATCATTATCACCATTCTACACCAGCATTCGCCGAGGTGGTCAAAAACTGTTTATTCTACAACTTCAATGCCGTTCCAGAATGCAACGTAACTTGTAAAATCTTGACGAACACGTTCAATCGAACCATCTTTTGGCTCTGGATAATACCATGCACCAAATTCATTCACTTCGCCGTTTACCACGACGTCGTAGTAGCTCGCTTCACCCTTCCATATACAAGTCGTGTGGTGATCGCTCTCTTTAAAAAATTGTTTGTCGATTGAAGTCGGCGGAAAATACCAGTTCCCTTCGATACGAATAAGTTCATCTTTTGGTGCTTCCGCGATAACTTGATCTTTCCAAATAGCTTTCATAAGCCCTCCATATTATATATTCAGTATGTGCTCAAAATGCAAAGCCGTCTACCGCGCGAGGCTGTGTGCGATTCTAATAAATTCAGCGAGCTCTTTTCGATTAAATACACCAGATCCTGGTTCAGTCTCGACACTACTCGCGACAAGTATTTCATCGACAGTCTCCGCAAAACTTTCGATATTACTAAGGTCAATCCCGCTTGCAACTGCAATCGGCTTTTCGCCCGCAACAGATTTCATTGCTTCAAGTTTTTCAACTGTCGGTGGTTGTCCCGTTCCCATACCACTCGTCGTAATGACATCGACATACTTTCCAAGTACAGACGCCTCATCGCGCGCTATTTTAGCTACATTTGTTGCGGTTTGCGTGTATTTAAACGCTATACCTCCGTGGAGTGTAACATCTGCAACTTCTTTGAGAGACTTCCTAAAGTCAAAAGCACCTTCAAGATTGAATCCTGTCGTTGTCCCAGATCGTACATCATCCACCCATATGTCGTTCGGAGTTTCATGCAACCTGCCGCTTGCAAGTGCAGTTGCAACTCTTCCAAAAGCACTCGGCACATCAAGACCTAAAATATTCAACCCGACGTAGCGATCAGAGTCAGCTTCACGAATGCCTTCGAGTGTATCAAACAGTGGCCCGGTATCGCGAGATGCATTGTAATGATCAATAAGATATATACCGTCAGCCCCAAGATCATGTGCAACATGCGCTTGGTAAATTGAACTGTCCATGCTCGTTTCGCCTAGGTGGACAACTGGAAATACTTTCATACTGCTCCTCTGCCCCCCTCTAAATATCTATAGTTCGGCTGCGGCAACTCGGGTCTGTTCGGTCGTATCACGATCACGAACCGTCACCGTTCCATCCTCAAGTGTCTGGAAGTCGACAACCACACAGTGAGGCGTTCCGATTTCGTCCTGACGACGGTATCGCTTTCCGATATTTCCGTTATCATCCCACATGACCGCACCATGTTTTGCTTTCAAAGCATTGTAAACTTCGCGAGCCTTCTCAACCAATTCCGGTTTGTTTCGTACAAGTGGTGAGACAGCGTATTTAACCGGCGCAAGATGTTCAGGAAGCTTCAAGAATGTACGGGTTTCGCCATTGACTTCGTCTTCAGTATACGCAGCCGTAAGCACTGCCATAAGCGCACGCTCAACACCAAACGAAGGTTCAATGACGTGAGGAACAAATTTTGTGTTCGTTCCTTTAATCGTGTATTCCATATTTCGTCCGGCAGCGTTTTGAATATTCATTAAGTCAAAATCAGTTCGGTATGCAAGCCCCAAAAGCTCTTCTTTACCGATAGGAAAATCGAATTCAAAGTCGATAGTTCGCTTGCTATAGTGTGCGCGGTCTTTCTCATCTACTTCAAGTTCGTGAACGTTCTCATCCGGAAGTCCAAGCGCTTGAGTCCACTTCCACACTTGCTGGCGCCAGTGCTCAAACGCTTCTTCCCATTTCGCTGGATCAACAAAGTATTCAATTTCCATTTGTTCAAATTCGCGTGATCGGAAAATAAAGTCACGTGGGCTAATTTCGTTTCGGAATGCTTTCCCTTGTTGCGCGACACCAAATGGTAAATCAGGGTAAAAACTATCAAGGACGTTCTTGTAGTTAGTAAAGATTCCTTGAGCAGTTTCAGGACGAAGATAACTAATACTTGATTCGTCGTCGATTGGACCAACTGTTGTTTTGAACATCATATTGAATGTTCGCACGTCAGATAGTTCGTTTCCGTTTGGACTCTTGATGCCCTTTTCACGAATAAGTGCAGTGAGCTGTTCAAGGCTAAGTCCTTCAGGATTTTCGCCAGCATCTTTTAGAAGATGGTCCGCGCGGAATCGTTGTTTTGTCTCAAGATCTTCAACTAATGGATCCGTAAACGTATCAACGTGTCCACTCGCCTTCCAAACTTTTTGGTTCATAAGAATCGCAGCGTCAACGCCGTACATATCTTCGCGATCTTCGACGAACATCTTCCACCAAAGTTGCATAATATTTCGCTTAAGTGTGACACCCAACGGACCGAAGTCCCAAGTTCCACTTAATCCACCGTAAACATCAGATCCAGGATAAATAAATCCTCGTCGTTTTGCTAACGATACAATCTGTTCCATCTTCTCATTTTTATCTGCCATAACTAGGGTAATTATACCATAGCATCGGCAGATCATTGATACTCGAGTCAATCTGTGAGACACCCAAATAAAATTGCTGAAAGTTTTCTTGCTATCCGAGTATGTTTGAAGCGAAGCAAGTTACGCAGGATACAAAAAAGCTTTCAGCAATTTTATATTGCGGTGTTGAGTTGATTGATGAGAGTATGCAATGATGTGGCTATACTAGGGTTAAATAGACGCATGTTCTCGTGCGACTTGAAGACAAGCGGGAAGAATGTCGTCCACTCCCCCAATTTGCGATAGAATTTTAATCGATCGTGTTGAGATTAATCGCAAAAGCTTAATATGTTCCGCGGTCAATTCGCCATTCGGAAGTTCTCGCAAACCTTGTTCTCCGACATCATAACGATATGTTCGTTCAGAATTTAGTTTCTCACCGTTTGTGTCGATCTCAAGATTCAATTGGTGCCCCAAAAGACCTGCATATTTCAAATAAAACCAAGTCTGTGTCAAAGCCAAAGGAATCGTCACCGCATCAAGCCCCATCAACACTTCCGACATCAAATCAAACCACTCTGGTTCATCGACATTCTCACTCGCCTTCGTCACCTGCTGGATCACAAAGTATCCAAATTGTAGCCGGTCGTAATCTTCAATAATATGTCGGTAAAAATGCACGAGTCGTGAGGATGTCAAAACCCCGAGCTGGCCTTTTCCTTCACCCAGTACGACGTCGCAGACGGCAAATAGTTCGATCCCACCCGCGAGCTTGCTCTTTTGTTTACGAACACCGCGCGCCATTACACTTCGCCGGCCTTCAGGAGTTAATAATTGCAAGATTCGATCGGCCTCGCCGTAATTTGTGCGACGAAGTACAATCGCTCGCGTCGTCACAGTCTTCATAACAGGACGCTCCGAATTGCAGCCGGTAAATCATCAAGCTGCATAGTCGTTTTGTCGACAATGCGGCGCACACCATAATTCTTCAAATCTTCTAATTTCAAATTCTCGGCCATATTTGTACAAAGAATAATCGGCACATTCTTCGTGTCGCCGTATGACTGTAATTCATGGAGCAATGCAAAGGCAGTACTCCCTGTCAGAAGTACATCGAGAATAATGATATCCGGTTGTTTCTCGTCAATCTTCGCAATCGCAGAAGGAGCATGAGGTGCGTGCGTCACTTCGTATCCAGCTTGCGTCAGAACGCCCGCTTCAAGCTCTGCCAACCACGGGTCGTCTTCCACTAACAAGACGTGCTGCGCAGCTGCGGTCATAAAAGACTCAACTGTCTCGATGCTTGCAACTCAACATAGAACGTCGCACCGTCGCGGTGACGAGTTGCACCGATTTTTCCTTGCATCGCTTCTGCGAATTGACTAGCAATAAATAGCCCTAGCCCGCTACTCTGCGGCCTGGCATGGATAGTCTGCGGCGAATGTTTTAATTTCTTTTGCAAAGCTCGCCACATATCGCTTGAAAGCGCTGGACCAAAATCGCGAATTCCAACCCGAACAGTTCCAGCTTTCGTAAATGCTTGAATCTGCATGTGAACAGCAGTGCCTGGCTGGCTGTAGTGCAGTGCATTATCGCTAAAGTTCATAATGATACGCCGAAGTAAATCACGATTCGCCACCAAAAGTAATGGATGTGTTCGATGACTCACCGCAAGTGACCTACCATGCGCTTCAAACAGCGGCGCAAGCTCGGCAGCGATGTCTTGGCACAGTTGTTCGGGATTAATCGGTTCAAGCTCAAACAGCGCGTCGTCAAGCCGTGAAGCACGTGTCAGATCACTCGTTAAACGAAGTGCCCGTTCACTTGTGAGCGTAATTTGCTGGATTAAACGACGCTGTTCGTCCGTCATCGAATCGGCATCAAGTCGAAGTGCCAATTGGCGCACTAATGCCAGCGGAGATTTTAGTTCGTGAGCGGCGGCAGTAAGCGAAGATACCTGTGTGATATCAATAGCATCCCCCGAGATTCCCTCACTCGTATTCATGTACCTAGTGTAGCATCAGGCAGCAACTCATGACAAAGATGAGCGCTATCGAAATTGATTACCTACTGGTTGAATTTGACAGTTGCAACAAGCGCATCGAAATCGCCCTTGAATGTGTCTGCATCTGTACGAACGGTCACTGTTTTATCGCGTAGTTTAAAGACAACCGCTGATCCACGAATATCTTTCGTAAAGTTTCCTTCAAGGCGTGTCGCATCAACGCCGTTAACCTTGACGGTACTTGATTTCAAGTCGCCCCGTTTCACAAGTGACGTGTAGCTCGTTAGTACTGCGTCGTAGTCTTTTGTTTCAATTCGAACGCGAAGTGCATATTGCGTTGCGTTATCAACTGCAGGGACAGAAACAGGATTAAGATACGCTTCGTATAGTCCACCGCTTGATGCGTCCTTATCAACATAAGTACTCCATGTCTTTGGGTAGTCAAAACTAAGTGCACCAAAGTCTTCTGGACCGGCAAATTGGCGATTTGGCTTTTTCTCTTCTTTTTCAAAGGCTGCTGCGTCGTCGTCGGCCTGTTTCTTGACTGCGCTTGTTACCGCAGCTGAAACTTTCGTATCAACGTTATCTTTTTGATCAAAATAATTTATAAGCGCCCACGCAAGCGCACCACCAAGTGCAACTGTTAAGACCATAAAAGTAATACTCATAATAAGCCAGATGTTTGCCGCACCCGCTTCTGCTCTGTGTCCCCCAAGATATCGATTCATATCGTCATTATACCTTAAGCTTTTTTTAGCTGTAAAGGATGGAATATATAAAGGTGATACGCTTCGTACACATCAGCGGCCTCGATACTCTGTAATGGGCTCGCGTGACAGAGGAGTTTCAAAGGTTTTTGAAGTCTATTGGCTTCTCGCTGCATAAGCTTCAATAATCTTCGTTCGTCCCTCGTAACAGAGAATGCATACACAATTGTCGTCTCGCTAGGAAACTTTGCAGACCAAGAATTTTCGAGCGATACCGTTACCCGACGATCACCAAACGAAAGTAATTTTGAAATTAACACTAATACAGGATTAATCTCGTATCCAACCGCTCTCGCGCCAAATCTTGAGGCAACGCGAAGCACAACTCCGTCCCCACTTCCGACATCAACCAACACATCGTCACTTCCAAGCTCTAAATGCTTAAAAACTCGTTTAATATATTTCTTTTGACTCGGAACATATGGCGCACCAACAAAAGATACTGCACCGAAAAACAGTATAAGCACCGAAACAACTAATAAAATTGAGATTAACAACGAATGGGTTCCTATACTTCGCTATCGAATCGCTTTTTGACGATCTTGATGTCGTTTTTCAATTTCGTAAGATCTTTTTCAATCTCTTCAGCCAAAGCTTCCGCTTCTTTAAATTTATCGAGTGCAGTTTCGAGCTTAAAAGACGCGCCCTGAAACCATCCTACAAGTTCTGAAAGATCCGTAAGTTTATCTTGTACTGATTTATCTTTATTTTGCCCTGACATCTTGTACCTCCGTCGTTAAAATATTCGTTGCTGTTTCAATTTCAAGCTTTGCACCAACCGTCTGGTCTCCGCGTAGCAGTGCGTATCCTCGTTTCAATACATTTTCTGGGTTTAGCTGCGAGGTTGCAACCCGCAGTACACCCAATCGTTCAAATGCATCATCAAGTTTTTCTTGGATTCGCTGAAAGGCTGCGCCCAAATTCTCTTTTGTTTGGCGTGAGTACGAATCAATTGCTTGCGTTAACAAATACCCAACTGAATTCGCCTGCGCCCGTGCACCACGTATAATTTCTTGTTTATCGGGCACAAGGATCTGTGCAGCATTTGTCGGAGTTGCCGCTCGAACATCAGACACCATATCCGCCAGTGTATGATCAACTTCATGGCCTACTCCCACAAGCGTCGGAATACGACTTTCCGCAATCGCGCGAACCAAAGGTTCATCATTGAATGTCGACAAGTCTTCGGCGCTTCCCCCACCGCGAATAATGATCAGTACTTCAGGCAAAATTTCGAGGCTATTAAAGTATCGAATAGCGCGGATCATTTGATCTGGCGCTGGCACACCTTGCACCTGCGTGTGTGCGACTTCAACTTCAAGCCCGCCCCATCGTTCATTAATGATTTTTATAAAGTCAGCGTAGGCCGCTGACTCAGTACTTGTGACCACCGCAACATGCTTCGGAACACGTGGAAGCATTCGCTTTCGTTCTGGTGCAAACAAACCTTCTTTTTCAAGCTTGGCTTTCAAAAGCTCAAATCCTTTTTTGATTGAACCCTCACCCACTGGCTTCACGGCACGGATATTAAGATTAAAATAGCCTTTATTGTTAAGTCGCGGCGCGGCAATCACGATCACCCGCATGCCGTCTTCAAGTGGCACACGCATCTGCGCCAAAGCAGTGAAACAATTCACTACCGCTTCATCATCTTTTAATTTAAAGCTGACCCATTTGCCTTGGGCAATGCGAAATTCAGACACCTCACCCTCAACTTGAACGATTGGATATGCATATTCAAGTGTTTGGTTTGTCAGCGCGACGAATTCGCCGACGCTAAGAAGTACGTCGTCCATATTTGAGTACCGTTAACTGATAGAAAATATAACCAAACAGAATTGTTCCAAGCACCAATGTGACGCGTGCAAGTAATGTTCCGGCAATTGCTACATCAGCTGGCACGCTACTTGAAGCAAGGAACGTAATCATAATTGCTTCGTAGACACCGGCACCGCCAGGCGTGACAGAAACCGCACTCGCGAGTGATGAAACGCCAAACGCCACGAACAGAATTGCAGGACTCACTGTGTACCCAAGTGCCCAGAAGGCAATCCAAATAAGCAGCACGTCCGCAAGATTCGCAAGGATCGCCCAGATAAATGGTTTAATCAAAATCCTTTTATCGCGTCGAATCGCAAGGAAATCCTGATGGAGTTCAACGAAGAAATCAGGAATGATATGAGCTTTTAATATTTCAGGCTTTTTGCCACGAGTAAATTTCTTTACAACACCATTCGCGAACCGGGTTAACCAATTCGAGAACTTCTTTAATCGCCGATTACTTCCAATGATATAAATCGTTCCAAAGATTGCAGTCACACACATAACAACCAGCAGACTCGCGAGCAGAATGATGACTCGATCGATCCTATGATCAATGATAAGAAATACAACCGCAACAACCAAAATCAGCACAAAGCTCACAAACGTCAGAATAAAGCGAACAAGCTGCGCCATCGTCGTACGCCCTGGCTTTACGCCGTGTCGTCCAAGTACCCATCCAAGATATGAGAAACCAGCCGCTCCCCCACTTGGCAAAATGTGATTCACAAAGTTTAATTCCAGTGCAATTCGTGTCATGCGCGCATGTGAGACATCTTTCAAATCACCTTTTGAGCGAAGATACGAAAAGATCATACCCCCGGTGGCATAGTAACTAAAGAACTGAACCGGAATAAGAAGCGCCAAGATCCAAAGGTTCACTTTGTTAAGAAGTTCGTACGCCTTCACAATCTCTGGCCACGCGAAAAAGATAACGACAACAAGCAGTACGAGCGTTATAAGTGTAAGCCAGCCCCTGAATGACAACTTGAGTGATAACTTCCGCATATATCACCAGTATATATCATGCACCTCATCAGGTATACTAGGGTAATGCACATCGCTATCTTAGGTCGCCAACCAGCCATCTCGATCGCCGAACTCGAACGAGTATACGGTGATGTTAGTTGGTTCTCTGAAATCAGCGCTCTCGTTCAACCATCAGCCGAGGCTGACTATATCGATATCCAGCGACTTGGCGGAAGCCAAAAAGCCGGCAAAGTCGTCTTGCAAATCCCTGGCAAAGATTGGCATGCTGCTTCAATGAAAATCGTCCAACACTATTCAAAAGCATGGGCAAGAAAAGAAGGCAAAATCACACTCGGCATTAGCGCCTACGGATTCAAAGAAGGATCTCGCGACATCCAAAAAACTGGCCTCGTCCTTAAAAGCAAACTAAAACCAACCGGCACGAGTCTTCGTCTTATCCCGAACCAAGAAGCTGCACTTTCAACTGCAACCTCTCACCACAACAAACTCGGCCTCGCTGATAACAAAGTAGAGCTTATCGTTGTTCGCGGTCAATCAGGCATCGTCGTTGCCGAAAGTACCGGCGCTCAGAACATCACCGCACTTGCAGCTCGTGACCAAGGCCGTCCGAAGCGCGATGCGTTCGTTGGAATGCTTCCGCCCAAACTTGCACAGATTATGATTAATCTTGCAGGACCGCTTTCGCCTGACCCAGAGTCTGAGCTCCCACAAGCACGCATCCTCGATCCATTCTGTGGAACCGGTGTCATCCTCCAAGAAGCAAGCCTCATGCACTACGCCGTCTATGGCACAGATCTGGCCGAGAAAATGATTCGCTACAGCCGCGACAACTTAAACTGGATTCAAGAAAAGGAAGGATTCACGACCAACTGGTATCTTCACGAAGGTGATGCTATGAACACAACCTGGCAAGCACCCGTTGATGCCGTCGTTGCCGAAGGCTACCTTGGACAACCATTCAGCGCTCCTCCTTCTAATTCAAAGCTCGTCGAAGTCCGCGGCAATACAAACCACATTCTTTCAGAGTTCTTAAAAAACCTCGCCAGCCAAATTAAACCAGGTACACCTGTCGTCCTCGCCGTCCCAGCATGGAAAGACATCGAAGGTCACTTTACTCACCTTCCACTCGTCACAAGAGTTGAAGAGCTTGGCTACAGCTACGTCGAAATGCGCAATGCTCGTCCAGATCAACTTCTTTATTTCCGGCCCGACCAAGTTGTCGCCCGCGAAATCCTCGTCCTCGTCAAAAATTAGTCATTAAGAATTAATTCAGTTAATTACTACTACATCATCAAATCGTAAATCGGTATATACTTTACCCTAGTATGTTGCAGCCTTCGCCGAAATACGAGTCACAACTTCCGACAGCTGTCGAGCAAAAAGCACTCAAGCTCGAACACCGTTACCTGCGTCTTCGCAAAAATCTATTTAAGGCATTGACGGCGCTGACAGCTTTGAGCATACCTTTTGCGGCATATGCCAACGATGTCCGTGCCAATCAAAGTATTCAAGCAGAATCCGTTATCGATATTGATATTCGCGGCGAAGCACTCGATCCTGCCAATAACGACAAAGCAATTGTTTTTTTAGACGGCTTTCGATCGATGAATGGAGATACCATTGCATACTTTCGTGGCGAAGGCATGCAACAGGTCCTCGACGGTCAACTCTGGTCAGTCGGCTATAACGACGCAAACCTCGATCCCACCGTCATTGGTAAAAGAATTATCGCTCTTGCCGAGAGCACCGGCGTCAAAACAATATATTTCTACATGGAAAGCGCCGGTGGCTCTATCGGTTCGCAGGTTCAAGAATACGTCGCACAAAACTCAAACATTACACTCTCTGCGCAGGTATACAATGCGGTCCCGTACGGGTTCAAAGCCCTCCGCGAACCTCGCCAAAATGATATTAATACGATTGAATTCTTGGCATCTATTCCTGGCGCGAAGTATTCAAGCCTCGTCACATACCTGGGAGAAGCCGCACTCGGCTATACAGATACCGACAGGAGCAAATTTGCCGGTCCATGGCTCATGTTCGATCAAGCGATGGCAATCGAAGATGCTGACATCGGTGAACGCATCGCAAACATGGGCGAACTACCCTCAACCACGCAAAAACCCGTCATCATCTACATCGGTACCACTGACGGATATGACTACATGGTCAACGATGACTACTCAGCTGAGAAATTTCAAAAAGCTGCCGAAGGAGCAGGCATAAAATTCGTCCACCTTGAAGTCCCGGGTGCCGTGCACTCACGACCTGACATCAAACCCGAGAATTTCAACGAAACTCTCGCAGATGCCAAGGACGACATACTGTCAGCCATAGCTACCGAAGAAGCAATTGCAGAGTTCAACCAACGCGAAAAACGCATGGAAGAACAATCAGCCCTCAAATAGCTATAGCTGCCCTCTTAACGGAAAGTACAATGTAATTGTCGCGATAGCGAGCAGTAGATACAAACATCCGATCGCAATCTTTTCTTTTCTATCCCACGGATCAGGTACATGTTTTGTTTGTTTGCGTTTATGCGTGCGTTGATCTGCCATATTTCCCCCTAGTTAGTAAACATGCCTAGTCGGATTACACAGAACCCGCCGCTAGGCTGATCTTTTTTACAGATCACATAAAAGTTTCCCTTTACGACGCATAAACAAACCTGAACGACGGGGTCAGTATTTTTTATGCGTTTTTCAACCATACCGCGCTGTGCTAATAAGCGATGCATCATCACATATTTCATATATGCGGGTTAGGTTGTTTTGCCAAATTGTTGTCAGCACCATCGATGCTATATAAAACTATAACGATCAATTATTAACTTATTATTAACCTTCTCCACCTCTTGACTATTTCACTATTTTCAAGTAAACTAAATCAGATTGAATGAGCTCTTCAAAGAAGAAGCCATAAGGAGAAATAATATATGTCACACGTAAAAGCTGGTGGTTCAAGTAAAAATATCCACAATAATGCCGGACAACGTCTTGGTGTTAAGCGTTTTGGTGGCCAAACTGTTTCTACAGGCGAAGTCCTTGTTCGCCAAACAGGAAGCACTAAAGTTGCTGGCCCTGGTACCTTCCTTAGCAAAAACTTCACGATTCACGCCGCAAAAGACGGTATCGTAAGCTTTGCAAAAGTTAAAAAGACTCGTTTCACAGGTAAAACTGCACAAAGAACCGAAGTAAGCGTTATCTAATAACACTTCAAACTAAATAACCTCCCATCATTACGACGGGAGGTTATTTTTTATTCGATCATTTGTCATTAAATTTTTGTCGGCGCGAAACTGTCGCTTTATATGACTCGATCCGTCCTTTTGTTGCAAGCATAGCAGCTGCATGGCCTAAATCTCCACCAGCAGTTGTACGTAATTTCGCACGCTCTGCAGTACGAGTTAGTAAGTTCATATCAACACCAGCCTTCTCGGCTGAACGTGCTGCCATTGCCCAGTCATTTCCTGACTTACGAACATAATCAATATCTGAACGACTCATACTATATCCGTTGTCGGTTATCCATTCATAAGGAGATTTAGCATCAAATGCACCTTCCATACGTTCCATAAGGACACCAATCCACTGCTCGCCTTCCATCTCGACACCACCACGGGCACCTTCAATGCTATTCTTTGCGCCACCAGCTAGGATATATCCCTCTACTTGTGCAGCAGATGTTAATGTCAGCTTACTTGGATCAGTTTGATCTTCGATAAGACGACCTTCGAGTGATCCGAATAATCGTGCAGTTCGTGGATCGCCACCAAGTGATAACGCTGCTTCTTTCAAGCCATCAGTTCGAGTAATCTTTGCAATGTCCTCAGGCTGTTTAATGCCGTCCATAAGGAACAGTACGTCACCAGGACTATATGAAGTCTGTGATCCTTCGATACTCCCCTGCCTTGCGAGCGCGCCTATAAAACGATCAACAATCACGTCGCCTTGTACGGCTGGATCAAGATTATTAATTTCAGGGTCTGAAAGTAGATTTTTCGTAAGTTGATCGAAGTTAACAAGTGACTTCTCTTTTGCGACTTCGGGTGATGGGTTTGAAAGTTGGTCTGACATTTTTTGTTTTTTAGTAACCTTTAGAAACACTATAGCATAAGCTTGATAAAAAAGCAACCCCGTTGCATAGGGGTTGTTTAGTTGAGCTAAAGATGTGGGACGATTTACTCTTGTGGCTTTTCGTCGAGCATTCCAAGGTGGAATTTCACTCGTTCGATAACGTCACCGATAACAACCTGTGATTTCACAAGATAATCGTTCACGCCGAGTGATTCAGCACGTTCTTTATCTTTTGGTTGGCTAAGTGCAGTAAGCATGATTACGCGGATACCGGCTGTCTCAGGGGTGTTACGAAGGATGTCGAGGACATCAAACCCGCTAATTTTTGGCATCATCGCATCAAGGAGAATAAGATCAGGCTTGAACTCCATTGCAGCAGAAAGCGCATCTTCTCCATTAAAGACACCCCTGGTGTCAAAACCTTCAATATCAAGTCGGGATTTGTAGACTGCAGCCAATGCTTCGTCGTCTTCAACAAGTAGGATTTTCTTCTTAACGTCCATATTGTCTCAATTGTACTACAGTGGCGAGTAAAAGCACAAGCGATGCGCTTTTATGCTCACCTCTACAGCAGTAGTGCCTTTGCTGCTTCGAGCTGTGGGTCACGACTTGCGTTGATGTCTTCAGTTGAAAGCGGTACTTCTTTATCGACAGTAATTCCTTGCTTTGAGATGTTCTTGCCGTTTGGTGTATACCAACGAGCAATCGTTACCTTAAGCTGCGCACCTTCAGGAAGGCTGACAAGCTTTTGAACGCTTCCCTTACCGAACGTTGTCTCACCGACAAGTTTTGCTGCCCCGTGGTCTTGCAAAGCACCAGCAACGATTTCACTCGCGCTCGCACTACTTGCGTTAACAAGGACAACAGTCGGGATTCCTCCAAGAATTGGGTTCGTTCCAGATTTCAACTCGTCGACAACTTTTCCGTTGTTGCGTTCGCTTACAACAGTCTTGTCGTTCAACCAGATACCCGCAACGTCCTGTGCAGCTGTCAGGTAGCCTCCACCGTTGCCGCGAAGATCAAGGACGACTGACTTTACGTTTTGGTTCTTAAAGCTCTGTGCGGCTTCTCTCGCGAGCTGTCCGGTTTGTTCATCGAAGCGTGTGATAGTCATCACTCCAACACCGTCTGTGACCGTACTATACACACTCGGGTTTGTGACATTTGCACGAGTCACGGTAAAGTCTTTTGTTTCAGCTGCGCGAGCAACTGTAATCTTTACCGTTGTGCCAACTTCACCACGGACCTTCAATACAACATCGTTTAGCTTCGGAGTAGCCGGAACGTCTTCATCGTTGATCTTTACAATAACGTCGCCAACCGCAATACCCGCTTTTGCGGCTGGGTTGTCCGCAAGCACGCGCACAACGGTCACACGTCCATCACGAAGGCCAAGTTCTACGCCAATTCCGCCGCCGATAGTTCCACTGAGGTCATTATTAAAGTCATTTGCTTCAGATTTATTGAAGAAGACCGTGTATTCATCGCCGAGTGATTCAACCATGCCTCGATTTGCACCTTCGATAAGTTTGGCATCGTCGATGTCGCCATCAAAGTTCGCTTTGAGTGCCTGGTAGGTATTTTGAAGACTCGAGACATCAAGTGTGCCGCTATATGTCTTGAATCCAAAGAACGGCGCAATCGTTGCCATAATCTGATTGTTGTACGTACCAGCGATATATCCAAGCCCAAGGACAAAGATAAACGCAAGCACAAGTACCGCAGCAGGAACACGTCGTGGTTCTTCAGTTCTACGGACGTGATGCGTTGGTTCGTGTGTAATTTCGGCCATGTGTTCTCCCCTATGTTTCTGTATTCGATAAGATACGTTACTTCATACAATTATAGCGTACTCGCTGTAGAGTACGCTATAAAAGTTATGCTTTGCTTAAGATTATTTAATCTTAACGTATTGGTCAAAGAAGTTCGTTGAAAGTACCATTTGGCTGTACATACCCCATCCAGAACCATAGTTGTAGTTGTACTGGCTAACAGTCACATGAGCACCGTCAGGACTCACTGCTTCTACCCATGCAACATGTCCTGGGTTACCAAGAATGACTGCAAGTGAACCAGGTTGTGGGTTACGGCCAAGGTTTTGGTATCCGGCGTTAATCGCGTTTCGTGCGAAGTCACCACCATTACCCCATCGGTAGTAGATACCGGTTTCTTTTGCAACGCGCCATGCAACGTAGCTGGCACATTGTCGGCAACCGTAGCCATATCCGTCGCCACCGCTTCCGTTTGCACCACCTGATGAGAGGTAGCCAACCATTGGACAAGTTGCGTCGTTCCATCCGTAAGCACTGAGTGATCCGGCGTCAATAATCTGGTATCCACCGGTTGAGTTCGTACGAGCACGCAGGACCGCTTGGATCGCTTTGGCTTCAGCGATTTGCTGTGCACTATTCTTGATTAAGTTCTGGTATCCAGCTTCGTCGTTTTGAGTTTGAGCGAGGAGACTTGCCTGCTCGTTT
>Ga0247815_10001200_pt1 | contig 20068 bp, 14 predicted proteins | sample UWRJL194509B1_FD_181014 | JGI IMG/M metagenome (GOLD analysis project Ga0247815, IMG submission 181014) | Plant litter microbial communities from Arlington Agricultural Research Station in Wisconsin, United States - UWRJ-L194-509B-1 | ecosystem: Environmental > Terrestrial > Plant litter >...
ATCCCGGACTGCGCCATTTCTTCTGATATTATTGCAGGTTTCTGCACAGAAACAGAGGAAGAGCACCAGGAAACACTGAGCATGATGGATTATGTGGGGTATGATTTCGCATTTACCTTCAGTTATTCTGAAAGACCGGGTACACTCGCTGCCAGGAAATTTGAAGACGATATTCCGGAAGAAGTCAAAAAAAGAAGACTCAGTGAAATTCTCCTAAAACAACAGGAGACCTCCCTGTACCGTTTGCAGCAGTTTGTAGGAAAGACAGTCCGGATTTTGGTTGAAGGTACCTCCAAAAAATCTGACAAAGATCTATGCGGCAGAAACGACCAGAATGCGATGGTTGTTTTTCCAGCAACACCGGAAGTAAAGGCGGGACAATATGTAAATGTATTTATAGACCGTTGCACCTCAGCGACGTTATTGGGGACAGTTGTAAATTAACCACTTGATATTAAATGGATATACAAGATATTAAAAATCGCTTCGGTATTATTGGAGGCTCTCCGCTGCTGAACCGGGCCATAGATATTGCCAGGCAGGTTGCTCCAACAGACATGTCTGTGCTGATCACAGGAGAAAGTGGAAGCGGGAAGGAAGTGTTTTCTCACATTATCCACCAGATGAGCACCAGAAAACATGGCGCATTCATTGCAGTTAACTGCGGGGCGATTCCTGAAGGAACCATTGATTCCGAGTTGTTTGGGCATGAAAAAGGATCTTTTACCGGAGCTCATGAAGCGCGAAAAGGTTATTTTGAAGTGGCCAATGGCGGTACGATATTTCTGGACGAAGTAGCCGAACTTCCATTAGGTACGCAGGCCCGTCTGCTCAGAATCCTGGAAAGCGGAGAATACCTGAGGGTAGGCTCTTCTAAAGTACAAAAGACGGATGTAAGGATCATTGCGGCAACCAATGTGGATGTCTACAACAGGGTGAAATCGGGGAAATTCCGGGAAGACCTTTATTACAGGCTGAATACAGTTCCCTTGCGTATTCCTGCCCTGCATGAACGCAAAGAAGACATTTATCTGCTGTTTAGAAAATTCTCTGCAGATTTTAGCGACAAGTACCGGAGTCCGGGAATACAGCTGGAGCCGGAAGCGATACAGATCCTGAGCAATTATAGTTGGCCAGGCAATGTGCGGCAATTGAAAAACATTGCGGAACAGATCTGTGTGCTCGAAAAAGACAGGAATGTTTCAGGCGGGGCCTTGCTCAACTACATCCCCAACGAAAGCGCAGGTTCCAATCTGCCAATGACCATCAACAGTTCAGGCAAAGAAGATTTTTCTGAGCGGGACATTCTTTATAAGGTGCTTTTTGACATGAAAAAGGACATGATGGAATTGAAAAAACTGGTGGCCGAGATCATTCAAAGCGGAGGAAATACCGCACATGTACTGGAAGATAACCCGCATTACATTAACCAGCTTTACCAGGAACTTGAACAACCTGCGAATGGAGATTCTGCCTTTACGATAAAGAAACCAATTCAGAATGCTCCGGTAGATTATAATTACACCCATGAGGCAGAAGAGGTGGAGGAATCTTTATCTTTGGTAGACAAGGAGTCTGACCTGATCAAAAAAGCGCTCAAAAAGCACAAGGGGAAACGCAAGTTTGCTGCCCAGGAACTGGGAATTTCAGAACGGACACTTTACAGAAAGATCAAAGAACTTAATTTATAATGATAAGCGGTATGAAGTATATAGGTATATTGATCTGTTTAATTGCTCTTGGAGGCTGCAAGATTAGCTTAAGCGGGGTGTCTATTCCACCCACCATGAAAACCGTTAATGTGACAGTTTTTGAAAACAATGCCCAATTGGTTGTGGCTTCACTCAGCTCGCAGTTTACAGAAGAACTTAAAACAAGGATCCGAAACCAGACCAGTTTAAGCATTACACCAAATGATCCGCAAGCTGTATTTTCAGGCAGCATTACGGGCTACAACATTAGTCCGGTAGCGATCCAGGACAACAGGACGGCTACTGCAGGTGCCAACAGGCTGACCATTACGGTCAGCGTAAAATACGTCAACAACGTGAATCCCAAACTGAGTTTTGAAAAGAGCTTCGACAAGTATCGTGACTTCAAGATCGCCGGAAGCCTGCAGACCCAGGAAGCTGGCCTGATCAAAGATGTAGTACAGCAACTGACAGAGGATATTTTTAACGCTGCTTTTGCACAATGGTAAGTTTATTATTCAGATCATTATTAACTTAGCATCGTGGAGCAGGAATTAGATACGAAACGGCAGTTGTCAGCCTTGATTGCAAACCCTGGAATTACCAGCGGTTCGGACGCTGTTATGCTGAAAGATTTCACTGCCAAATATCCTTATTTCCAGCCTTTGCACTTGTTAAAGGCGAAAGCTCTTTCTGAAAATAACGCAAATCTACAGGAACTTGCTACGGCAGCTTTGTACACGAACGGACAGTTGCTGCACCATGTATTGCACAGTCCGGAGCTATTGCTGCACAAAGAATTCCAGCTCATCTCTTATAAAAATGATACTGCTCTGGCTGGCGAACCGGATGCGCTGGAAGAATCAGGCATTGAAGAAATACCGCAGGATGAGACACCTGAACTGGCCACAGAGGAGGAAGTATTTGATGAGATCAGTGAAGTCAACATTGACGAATACCGTACAGATATTTACAAAAGCCTGATCGAGGAATACCAGGAACCTGCAGACGAAGGAACTTTACAGCTGAGTCACGAAGAACTAGACAAAAAATTTGAAACCATCAGACCCGGCGGGGAAGAAACCAGGGGAATTGAAAGCCTGGAAGACGACCTCGTACTAGAGCACATTGTTTCTGCAGATTTTTTTGCTTTTCAGGACAACTTTAAAGTTGAAGATGTGATGGAGGAGCCTGTTTCGGAGCCCGAAGAGCAGGTGATCAGCAAATACGATGACGACAGACTGCCTTATACTTTTTTGTGGTGGCTGGCAAAAACGCGCAAAGAACACCAGCAAATTTTTCAGCCATATGCCTCTCCCAAAGGTTCTGCGCCTGCTAACCATCCACCGGCGCGCCCAAATTCCGGCCGAGGTTCCAGCGAACTTCAACAGCAGTATGTTGAAAATATATTTCACATACAGAGTGTTTTTGGCGAAGAAAATGAAGAGTATGTACCTACTAGCTTTAAACGGAATTCCAAAGGAGACGAGATCATTGAAAGTTTCATAAAAAATGAGCCGCAGATCAGTCCCCCGAAAGCAGAACAGATTAATACTGAGAATAAGGCAAGAAAGAGCGCTGAGGACCATAGCGACCTGGTTTCTGAAACACTGGCAAAAATTTACATCGAACAAATGCTTTACGACAAGGCCATAGAGACTTATGAAAAATTAAGTTTGATGTTTCCAGAAAAAAGCCGTTACTTTGCCGACCTTGTCCAATCGATAGAAAAGAAAATTTAACAATATTTAAGAACCATATGTATTTTTTAGTTATCATATTAATCATTATTTGTGTTGCGCTGGCGCTGTTTGTTTTGATACAGAATCCTAAAGGAGGCGGTTTAGCTACAGGCGGAGCAGGCAGTAATATGTTTGGTGTTCAGCGTACAGGCGATGTACTTGAAAAAGGAACATGGGTGTTACTGGGTCTGATCGTGGTGATCACCTTATCTATTACCACAATGGCAAAAACCAGCGGTGGTTCATCAACCGGGGTAGATTCTAAACTTCAGGAACAACTGGATAAAACGGCAACCCCTTCCCCTATCGGAAGCGGCTTAAATGCGCCGTCAAATGCGGCACCTGCTAATGCAGCACCTGCCGCTACAGATACAACCAAAAAATAAAGCTTTATAGCATATTGCGAAGCCCGGTAAGATGACTATCTTATCGGGCTTTTTCATGGATACCGCTGCCACTCTGACACAAAATAAGTTGACCGGTAACCATTAGCTGACAATGCGATGTAAATTTGGCAAGCTAAACAGGCTTGGCATAAAAACTGATGAAAGCTAAGCGGCAGACAACTGTCTATTTTAATATAAACCTTAAAAAATAAATTAATATCAAGTTATGGCTTTAAACCTTAAACCCATTGCAGGCACTTCAAATAGAGTTATTGTTGAGCCTGCTGCGGCAGAAGAAAAGACAGCATCAGGAATCTATATTCCGGACACTGCAAAAGAAAAACCATCAAAAGGAACCGTAATATCTGTTTCTGATGAAGATTCAGAAGGCAAAAAACCAACCGTTAAGGTAGGCGATGTGGTCATCTACGGTAAATATGGTGGTACAGAGTTTCCATATGAAGGTAAGGATTACCTGATTATGAGAGAAACTGACATCTATGCAGTTATTGCTTAGAAAGCATCAGGATATCAGTATAAAGTAATTCAAATTTTAAAAATCCACAGTATCCAGTAATATCGGCTGCAAGTTTTGATACTACTAGGTGCTTACTACTAAAAACAAAAATGGCAAAACAAGTAAGATATAATGTAGAAGCCCGCGATGCCCTGAAAAGAGGCGTTGACATTCTGGCTAACGCAGTAAAGGTAACATTGGGACCTAAGGGTCGTAATGTAATTATTGACAAAAAATTTGGTTCACCTGCGATCACTAAAGATGGTGTAACAGTAGCTAAAGAAATTGAACTGAAAGACCCTATTGAAAACATGGGTGCACAAATGGTAAAAGAAGTTGCTTCTAAAACTGCTGATATCGCAGGAGACGGAACAACTACCGCCACTGTATTGGCCCAGGCGATTGTAACTGCAGGTATTAAAAACGTAGCTGCCGGTGCAAATCCGATGGACTTGAAACGTGGTATCGACAAAGCTGTTACTGCAATTGTTGAAAACCTGAGAGCACAGTCTCAGACTGTTGGCGAAGACAACAACAAGATCAAACAAGTAGCGTCTATCTCTGCCAACAATGACGAAGTGATCGGTGCTCTGATCGCTGAAGCGATGGGTAAAGTAGGTAAAGATGGTGTAATCACTGTAGAAGAAGCAAAAGGTACTGAAACTGAAGTAAAAACAGTAGAAGGTATGCAATTTGACCGTGGTTATTTGTCTCCATACTTTGTGACAAACGCAGATAAAATGGAAGCGGAATTAGAAAACCCTTACATTTTGATCTATGATAAAAAGATCAGCAACATGAAAGAATTGTTGCCGGTTTTGGAAAAACAAGTTCAAACAGGAAAACCTTTGTTGATCATTGCTGAAGACCTTGATGGTGAAGCACTGGCTACTTTGGTAGTAAATAAAATTCGTGGCTCACTGAAAGTTGCTGCAGTTAAAGCACCTGGATTTGGCGACCGTCGTAAAGCTATGCTGGAAGATATCGCTATTCTAACTGGTGGAACTGTAATTTCTGAAGAAAGAGGTTATAAACTGGAAAATGCTGACCTGACTTATTTAGGTACCGCTGAGAAAGTTGTGATTGACAAAGACAACACTACCATCATCAATGGTGCTGGCCAGTCTGAAGACATCAAAGCCCGCGTAAACCAGATCAAAGCCCAGATTGAGACCACTACATCTGATTATGATAAAGAAAAATTACAGGAACGTCTGGCTAAATTGGCCGGTGGTGTTGCCGTTCTTTATGTAGGTGCTGCATCTGAAGTAGAGATGAAAGAGAAAAAAGACCGTGTTGATGATGCATTACATGCAACCCGAGCAGCGGTTGAAGAAGGTATTGTAGCAGGTGGTGGTGTTGCTTTCATCCGTGCTATCGAAGCTCTTGATGGTATGAAAGGCATCAATGATGACGAGACTACCGGTATCCAGATCATTCGCCGTGCTATTGAAGAGCCATTGCGCCAAATCTGTCAGAATGCAGGTATTGAAGGTTCAATCGTTGTACAAAAAGTAAAAGAAGGTACTGCAGATTTTGGTTACAATGCACGTACTGACGTATATGAAAACTTAATTGCTGCCGGTGTTATTGACCCAACTAAAGTAGGTCGTGTAGCATTGGAAAACGCAGCCTCTATTGCAGCCATGCTGTTGACTACAGAGGTGGTGTTGGCTGACGATCCGGAAGATGCTCCTGCAGGTGCAGGTATGCCTCCAATGGGCGGCGGTGGCATGGGCGGCATGATGTAATCATCAGCAGTCAAACCGCATAAATTGAAAAGGCCATGGATTTAATATCTGTGGCCTTTTCAATTTTATGCGATTTATTACCAAGAATATTAAGAAAAGTAAAAAAAATGATACATTTATGCGCCTCTAAATGTATCTATGATTAAACGTTTACTTCGATTTATTCCTTTACTTCTTTTTTTTATATCGTCGCAGGTGTTTTCTCAGCAAATCACCATAAACACGGTAGATCCTGGCCCCTATACTGTGGGCTCAACAATAACAGCTTTATTTACGACCGGAAACACGACCTGTATAAGGCCAGGAAATGTGTTTGGCTTATGGCTTTCTGATGCAAATGGTAGTTTTGCGGATGAGCAACTCATCGGAACATACAGTGGTTTTTACGGAACCTTCGTGAATGGTGTACTCACAACCACTACACCTATAGTCCCTGGCACAGGATATCAGGTGCGGATTAAATCGACCAGCCCCGCCAACATCATCAGTAATGCTTCAGCACCTTTTGAGATCAAAGCAGGCGCCGCCGCTGAAGCCAAATTGAGTTCAACCTTATTAGACAGCAGCAATCCTGAAGTATTCGGTTTTTGTTCCGGACGGGCCAATCAGTCTTTTAACCTGACCAATGCCTCGACGTCCAGCAGTTCAACGACTGCCAGGATCATCAATGAACTTACGCCGGGGCCTGCTACGGATTTGCTTTTTAATACGCAAACGAAACAATTTACGGCCGATTTAGCACACTATACCATTTTTGTGAAAGCACTGGCAGCGGATGGAACAGTTGCCACTACGAGTTACCAATTGGTTAACAACCAGACCTTAACTACGTTTAGTACACAGGGTTCGAATAGAGTCTGCCTGCCAGGAGGCGCGCTGGAACTTCCGGTCACAGTAGACGGTTCGAACGGGATCGCAAACAATTATCCCGGAAGTACCTACAGGGTGAGTTGGGGAGACAATACAGAAGACATTTATACCTTGTGTGATATCCGGAGTAACGGCAACAAGGTAACTCATAATTATTCCACGAGCTCTTGCGGAAAAGTCTCCATTTCAGGCCCCAACATTGATTATAATGTGTTCGGCATTAATATCTCTACTGAAAATGCTTACTGCGGAAGAGTTGGCGCTGCACTATCCACTACAGCACGGGTAGTTAATAAGCCAACTAATAATTTTGATTTCGATACCTCATCCTGCCTCAATTCAGACATTACCTTTACCAACACTTCTGATCCGGGAAGCAATCCAAATACCAACTCCCCGGGCTGTATAGAGAATACAGTGGTCTACACCTGGTTTGTGGACGGGGTCATTGTGGCTGTCGACAAGCCAAAATCCTATGCCCTGCACCACATTTTCACTACTCCGGGAACGCATCTTATCCGGTTAGAATCAACCAGTACTACCGCTACTTGTCCCGCAGATCCAATTGAAAAAGCCATATGTGTGCAGGCTAAACCAGTGCCTTCTTTTACTTTGAATGGAACAAACGGTACGACTATCTGCGGACCAGTTGTGTTAAAACCGCACAATACGTCGATTGTAGACAACAACTGTAGCAGTAATTCCTATCTCTGGATTATTACCGGTGGTGTTGTAAATCCGGTGAATTCAACCAGTCTGAGCAGTTTTGAGCCTGAATTGAATTTCCTTACCAATAGCACCTATAAGATTAAACTGCGCATTACAACACCTTCCTGCGGGAGTTATGACACCGATGAGCAGACCATCATCGTCAATACCCAGCCGAAGGCTGAACTTTCGCCAAATATAACGCTCTGTAACCTGGATGCTTACATATTTAACGAGACAAGCGGCCCCGCACAAACTTTGCTTTCGGGCACAGAACTGGAGCTCGCTTCAACTTATAGCTGGACGGTAAGCGGCGGAAATTTTGATTACGCACCAGGTTCCGGGCCAAACAGTAAATATCCAATTATCTTATTTAAAGAATACAAAACTTATACGATAACGGTAACGCATACCAACAATTGCAGTACGGTTTCCGACACACAGGTCATCACCTTTAAGGAGTCGCCCAAGGTACAGCCCGGCACTTATGCTGCAATCTGCTACAATGACGTTATTAATTTGCAGGGTACCATCAGTGAAGCGGTAGTTTCTTTTGAATGGACCGGTGGAGGAGGCACATTTTCGAACAAAAACAGCCTCAATACCACGTATACCCCATCAGCAGCCGAGCGGACAGCGGGACATGCAGATCTGACCTTAACTGCTATTACGGCATTGGACCCGCCCTGTAACAGCATTCCTGGTTATACAAGTGTTCTCATCAAACCCCTGAATACCTTGACCAGCAACGCAGAGAAGCGCATTTGTACAGGTACCCGACTGGGATACAACCCCTTGTCTACGATTCCAGGCAGCACATTTACATGGACTGTTGTAAATAGTACTCCAAATGTTTCCGGATTTAACGCCTCTGGCTCAGGAAATGTGATCAATGATTTGCTCAGCAATTCAAGTGCAACAGCAAACGCGAGTGTAACTTACAGAATAACGCCTTCGGCTGAAGGATGTATCGGTGAGCCCTTCGATTTTACGGCGACGGTCACACCCATCCCAATAGCCGCACCGACACCGGCAAATACAATCATTTGCAGCGGCCAGTCCGCAGCCATTGCGCTTAACGCGAATATTCCTTCCCGATTTCTTTGGAGCAGCACTGCTAGCGGGAATATCAGCGGGAATATCGATAACGTCATAGTACCAGCCACCAGTCCGGAGATTGATGACATGCTGATCAACACCGGAACGTTACCGGGAACGGTGACTTATGAAATTACTCCCGTCTCAGAAGATGGCTGTTATGGAACACCGGTATCCTTAGTTATCACCGTGAATCCCCCGGCCACCGTTGCCAATGCAGGTGCCGATGAGATCATCTGCAGTCAGCCATCCTATACATTTAGCGCAAATCCTCCTTCGGTTGGCGCAGGAAAATGGACGCTGGTATCAGGCCCGGCAGCTGGGATTTCATTTGCCGATGATACGAAGAACAACACAATAGTAAGTGGTCTGCAGGATGGTGTCAGTTATGTTTTCAGGTGGACCATCACGACAGTGAACAATTGCAGCACTTCACAGGACGAGGTGACGATTACGGTGAATAAACCAACAAACGGTGGTACTACCTCGGGTGCTGTCCTTGCCTGCTCAGGTGACAATGGCGGACAAATCAGTCTAACAGGAAACGAGGGAAATGTGATCCGCTGGGAAAGTTCGGTCAACGGCCTAAACTGGCTTCCGCTTGCAGAAACAGGTACAAGCTATGCTTACACCAACTTAACCGCTACTACACAATTTAGAGCGGTAGTAAAAAGCGGAATATGCCCGGAAGCAACCTCAACCATAACCACCATCACCGTCACCCCTCCTACTGTACCTGCAAATGCAGGCCCAGGGCAGACCCTTTGTAATGCAAGTTCCTTTACCCTGACAGGAAATAACCCTGCGCCAAATACAGGGATGTGGACACAGTTGTCAGGACCTGCTGGCGCAACGATCACAACGCCAAATTCTAATGTTACTACGGTGACAGGTGTTGTTAGCGGAGAAACCTATCAGTTTCAATGGACCATTACGGGTGACGCGCCTTGTCAGCCCAGCACCGGAATCGTGACGATTGTCAATCTAGCCCCCCTTGAGAATACCATTTCATCGAATAACAGTACCGTCTGTTCAGGTCAAACAATTGTAGTCTCGGGAAGTGACCCGACTGGAGGAAACAACAGTTATTCCTACATCTGGCAAAGTAGTCCGAACGGCAATACCTGGACGACCATCAACGGACAAAACAACCGGGACTTAAATGTCATTTTAACTACGACACTGTTCTTCAGAAGGACAGTGATCAGCAATGCCTGCAGTCTGACAAGCGCCGCCGTTCAGGTAAACGCATTTCCGCCATTGTCAGGAAACACCATTGCCGCTGCACAAACCATTTGTGAAGGCAGCACGCCCGTAGCCCTTAACGGAACCACGCCTACTGGTGGAGATGGAGTGTACAGTTACAGATGGCAGATGAGTACCGACGGGACAACCTGGAATGAGATCGCAGGATCCGGCAGCATCAACTTTAGTCCCCCTGCGCTGGCGGTAACAACCAGATACCGCAGACTGGTTGGCACGCAAGCATGCACCGGACCATTAGAAAGCATCAGTAATGTCATCACAATTAAGGTAAATCCAAATGCCAAAGCAGAATTCAGCTTCCTGTCGGACAATGGATGTGTGCCATTTGTGATCAACAATCTAAATGTCAAGGCCATTCCTTATCCTGACAGAAATTTACTTTACACCTGGTATGCCAATGGGACTAGCATAGGGACAGGAATTAGTTTTCCGGGTTATACGATTTTGACAACCAATCAACAGGTCACCATAAAACTTGTTGTAACCAGTAGTGTGGGCTGCAGTCAGGCAGAAACAAGTCATGTATTCGCCACGCCAAAAAGCAGCCAGGCCCTGTTTACAATGGACAAAACCGAAGGCTGTGGTCCGCTGACTATCGCCTTTACCAATCGTTCTATCGTAACAGGCGGAACAACTTACCGCTGGAACTTTGGTAATGGACAAACCTCCACCAATGAGAGCCCAGGCCAGATAACTTTTTTACCGGATCCGACAGGAAACGATAAAATTTACCACGTTACGCTGATTGCTACCACGCCTTGCGGCCCTTCGCAACCCTATGACGCAGAAGTGCTGGTCAGAGGCAAGGTAGCCTCGATCTTTTCGCCGGACAGGACGGTTGGCTGTTCACCTATGAACATTACATTTACCAATACCTCTCCGGATGCCAGCAAGATGAAATACATTTTCGACTTTGGCGACGGGTCACCAAAAGAGGAGAAGCAGGACCGGAAAAATGTTTTCCACCGCTACACCACAGTAGATAGTATCCGGAAATACACCGTAAAAATGATTGCCATAGGCGAATGCGGTATTGACTCCTCAAAATACACAATTGAAGTCTCTCCAAATACCGTGAGGCCGGAACTGGTAGTAAACAGTACTGATAAACGAGGGTGTGCACCGTTCACTGTTCGTTTTCACAACAACAGTAAAGGAGCAGATCACTTCGAATACGACTTCAAAGATGGCGGCAATACAAGGGTTACCTTGTCGGCGCCAGAGATCGTAAGCTATACGTTCAATCGCCCCGGTAAATATAAAGTATTGCTGACCGCGTCAAATGGTTGTGCCAGCGACACCACGACGGAAACCATAGAAGTACTGGCCCAGCCCCAAGTGGCATTTACAGCGGACAAGACATCGGGCTGCCCGGACCTCGAGGTGAAATTTACCAGTACCAGTACCGATGGAGCTACTTATCTGTGGGATTTCGGTGATGGTTCCAGTTCAGCCGAAAAGAACCCGGTACACCTCTTTAACGGCCTGCGTCCGCTGTACACGATAAAGCTCACCGTAACGAATAGCCTGGGCTGTCCGGCCACCCTGACAATGCCAAACTATATCCGCGTTCTTCAGCCCCCTATTGCGGCGTTTAATGTGGAACCTGGTCTGGAAACAGAAATACCAAACTATACTTTTCGGTTCTCAGATGCCAGCAACAGAAGTCCGGATGGCTGGTTATGGGATTTTGGGGACAACACCACTTCTACCGAAAAAAACCCAAACCATACCTATGCTGATGTAGGCGCCTATACGGTTACCCTCACTGTAAAAAATCAAACAGGATGCGCCTCAGTTATTGTTAAGATGGTCAAGATCACCGGTGTACCGGGATATCTCCAGCTTCCAAATTCATTCATACCCGGCAATGAGCTCACAGAGTTCCGCCTGTTTAAAGCAAAAGGCTCGGGTCTCAAATCATGGAAGTTCAGTGTTTTTGACAAGTGGGGTGAGTTGATCTGGGAAACAACCAAACTCGACGAGGACGGAAAACCCACAGAAGGCTGGGACGGCACCTTTAAAGGTTCGGCCATGCCTCAGGGCGTATACTTCTGGAAGGCCGACGTACAATTTATCAATGGAAGTGAATGGAAAGGGATGAGCTATGGAAATTCGGCACCAAAACGAACGGGTATTATACATTTGATCAGATGATGGAAACTGCAAAGAAGCGACTATTTTATATCTTAATGATGATTTGTCTCAATCTGCCTGTTTTTGGACAAGATCATATTTATTCTCAGTTCTTTAATTCACCCATTTACCTGAATCCCGCGCTGACGGGACAGTTTCAGGGAGACATCAGGATGAACCTCATCTACCGAAACCAATGGTCTGGCCTAAGCGGGGATTTATCCTATCTCAGTGCCTCTGCAGATCTGAACATACCAAAATTCGGCGGCGGTGTTGGAATCCTGTTTAACAGAAGTACGGAAGGAACAGCCTACCTGACGAAGAACAACATGGCTGCCACTTACTCTTATAGTGTCGGTGGTGACGAGCTTGTGGCATCTTTCGGCATACAGGCGGGCTTCACCTCCAGAAAAATAGATTGGGGCAGACTTGTTTTTTCTGACCAGATCGACATGCGCCTGGGTTACATTTCCGGGAGTTCCTCTTCCGCCCAACTTCCAGATGCTTCCGGCAGGTTCTACTTTGATGCCGCTGGAGGTGTCAATATCGTCTACCGCAATTTTATGATTGGGTCTGCATTACACCACATTAATAAGCCAGATGAATCCTTTACAGGAATTCAGGCAAAACTTCCGACGCGGCTCATTGCCAATGCGAGTTTCCGGATACCGCTAAACGAAGGCTCCATCTACAATCAATACGCTGAGGGTGCATTTTTGATTCCTTCGGTAGTTTATTACAAACAGGCAACGGCCAGTTCGGTAAGCGCAGGCTTTCAGTTCAAATACAGATCGGTCAACACCGGACTATGGTACAGAACAAGTGGCGCCGGTACGCCCGATGCGGTGGTATTTTCCCTGATATTTGACCTTTTCACGAACCGGAACAACGGTGAAAAACTCCGGCTCGGTGTCAGTCATGACGCTACGACCTCAAAAATAAACTACACCAACACAAACGGAAGTACAGAGGCAAGTATCGGCTATGAAAAATATTTCCCAAATAGTTCTGGCTATAACAAATTTAACGGATTGAGGTGCTATGATTTCTACTGATCAAACATAGCAGCTTTGGTTTTTATAGTTTAAATTTGCACCATGCAAAGGGAACAGATATCGGTTTTTGACATTTTTAAGATAGGAATAGGGCCATCCAGTTCACATACTCTGGGGCCCTGGAGAGCAGCCCAGCAGTTTACCGCTTCGCTAAAAAAACAAGGCCTGATGGAGCAGGTAGATCAAATAAAAATCTTGTTATACGGCTCTCTGGCCAAGACCGGTAAGGGACATGGAACCGACATTGCGGTATTGCTTGGTTTAAGCGGTGGGGATCCCGTTACTTTTGATGTCAATGCGATTGATACAACGATAGCGCACATCCGCAAAGACCAGACACTCCACCTTCATGCAGAAAAAAACATTTCCTTTAGCTACGAAGATGACCTGATTTTTTTATTTCAGGAGAGTCTTCCCTTTCATCCCAATGCGGTGACTTTCCAGGCATTTCTTGCATCTGGCAAAGCTTTTTCCGAAACCTACTACTCCATAGGCGGTGGCTTTGTAGTAAAAGAGGGCGAAAGCGGCAGTGAAAAAGAACAAGTAGAGCTCCCGTTTCCTGTAGAGAAAGCGGCAGACTTGTTGCACTGGTGCCTCACGACAGGACTAAAAGTATCCGAAGTAGTCATGGAAAATGAACAGTCCTGGCGCAGGGAAGACGAAACCAAAAAAGGCATCATGCAGCATTTTACGGTGATGAAAAACTGTATCTACAGAGGCTGTCATACCTCTGGTTTTCTACCTGGAGGGCTTAACGTGGGCCGAAGGGCCGCTGCGCTCAATAAAAGGCTCATCGGACAACATGTTTATACCGATTATGAAAGCTGGCTACAGGCCATCAGAAAGGGAGGAAACGGATTTAATTATACGCTGGACTGGGTGAGTTGTTTTGCATTAGCCGTAAACGAAGAAAATGCCTCGTTTGGCCGGGTAGTAACCGCCCCTACCAATGGTGCCGCGGGCGTAATCCCTGCAGTTTTACAATATTACATTACCTTTTGCGATGGCTTTAGCGAGGAGAAAATTATACAGTTTATCGCCTGTGCGTCTGAGATAGGAAGTATCTTTAAAAAGGGCGCCACGATTTCCGCTGCTATGGGTGGCTGCCAGGCAGAGATTGGCGTATCCTCAGCAATGGCTGCCGCAGCATTAACGGAATGTATGGGGGGGTCGCAAAGACAGGTGCTGATGGCCGCAGAAATAGCCATGGAGCATCACCTGGGACTGACTTGCGATCCGATTGGCGGTCTTGTTCAGATTCCATGCATAGAGCGAAATACAATGGGCGCCATTAAGGCCATCACTGCGAGTCAGCTTGCCCTCCAGAGTAATCCGGATAAAGCCAAGGTGAGCCTGGACGCTGTGGTAAATACCATGTGGGAAACCGCCCTGGATATGAACTCTAAATATAAAGAAACCTCAGATGGAGGGCTTGCCACGAATATCCCGATCAGTTTGCCGGAATGCTAAATTTTTTGCTGCGCTTTAATCGACAAGTACCTGTTGACCACATTAATGGTTAGTTTTTCAGGGGCGGTCAGGATGCTCAGGATGCCATGCCTGGCCAGTTCTTTAACCATTAATTTCTTTTCATAGGCAAATTTCGCGGCTACGGTTTGTATGTAAATGTCTTCTACATTAACTGCGGGTGTTTCTGAGAGCGCTTTCAGCTCGGTATTTTCAAAAAACACGATGAGCAACAAATGATATTTTGAGATTCGCTTCAAAAAGGGCAATTGCCGTTGAAGGGCTGACATGCTTTCAAAGTTGGTAAAGAATACAATGAGGCTCCGTTGGGTAATCAATCCGCGGATACTGGTATAAAGCGCTTCCATATTCGTCTCCAGATATCTGCTTTTCTCTTTATAGAGGATGTTCATAATCTGTCCGAGCTGGGTGGGCTTCCGGTCCGCCTTCACAATGCTGCCTGTTTTTTCAGAAATCATGATTAGTCCTGCTTTGTCCTGCTTGACTAAGGCAACATTGGAAAGTACAAGACTCGCATTGATGGCGTAATCCAGAAGGCTTAATCCTTCAAAGGGCATTTTCATTGCCCTGGACTTGTCGATGACACAATAGACATGTTGTGCCTTTTCATCCGTAAAAGAATTGACCATTAATTCGCCTCTTCTTGCGGTCGCTTTCCAGTTGAGCGTCCTGTAGTCGTCGCCCTGCACATAATTCTTGACCTGATCAAATTCCAGACTATGTCCAATACGGCGGACTTTTTTGATGCCGATCTCGCTCAGTCTGCTGGAAGCCGCCATTAATTCATATTTACGGAGTTGTAAAAAAGAAGGATACACCCCTACAGCGACTTCAGATCCAAAATTAAACCGTCGCACGACAAGTCTGAGCGGTGATTGAACATAAAGTCTCAGCATACCAAACAGGTACTCTCCACGTTTCACAGGCCGTAAACTGTAGTTTATAAATTTTTGACCTCCGGACTTTAATTCCGTTTTAAACCAAATATTCCGCTCCTGAAACTGGAATGGGATTTCGTCTATAACACCCAGGCTGATGCCAAAGGGATAAAAATTTTCAACATAAATCTTTAACTCATTTTCATCGCCGTTGCTAAGTCGTTCAGGTAAATCTCTCCGGGCGAAAACTCCCCTTTTCGATCGGTGCAACAGTACCAGATCTGTAAGTACCAACACGCCGAACAGTCCAAAAACCAGGTAAGGTAAGTCACCCAGCCAGGGTAGGAAAAAAGTGAAAAGAAAGAGACTTGCACACAAGCCGATCCCCGCAAAAAATCTCCTGCCCAGAAACAAATCCTTATAGTAAGTTTTAAAAAAATGCTTCAATTGTGGTTACCTAGGAATTTCTATTTTCTGAATAATTTGTGCCACTACATCTGCAGTAGTAATGCCTTCCATCTCCTTATCCGGCGTTAGGATGATCCTGTGGGCCAGAACCGGAACTGCTACCCTAATGATATCTTCAGGCGTTATAAAATCGCGACCTGCCATGGCAGCAATGGCCTTCGCACTATTAACAAGTGCCAGAGATGCCCTTGGAGATGCACCGAGGTCGAGCGACTTATTAACCCTTGTTTCATGAACAATCCTGGCTGCGTATTCGATCAGTTTAGATTCCACGTGAAGGGACTTAATTACCACCCTGCAGGCTTTGATCTGTTCGACACTGAGCACTGCTTTAACTGCTGCAATTTCATCATTAAGTTTCCGGTTGTGCTGATTTTGTAAAATCAGAACCTCCTCCTCAAGAGACGGATATTTAACTTCTATTTTGAATAGAAACCTATCCAGTTGCGCCTCTGGCAATCGATAAGTCCCCTCCTGTTCTATCGGGTTTTGCGTTGCCAAAACCATAAATGGCTCGTCCATCCGGTAAGTATGTCCATCTACGGTTACTTGTCTTTCTTCCATCACTTCAAATAAAGCGGACTGGGTTTTTGCAGGTGCGCGGTTAATTTCATCTACCAGGATAATATTTCCAAAAATAGGGCCTTTGCGGTATTCAAAATCAGACGAACGCGGATTAAAAACCGAGGTACCCAAGACATCAGAAGGCATCAGATCAGGGGTAAACTGAATTCTTGAAAAAGAGGCATCAATGCTTTTGGCAACTAATTTCGCACTTAGTGTCTTGGCTACGCCCGGAACACCTTCAATCAGGATATGCCCATCTGCGAGCAAACCGGCAATCAGAAAATCCACCATATCTTTCTGTCCGATGATGATCCTGCCCAGGCTTTCCCTGATTTGATCTACTGCGGTATTGAGCTGACTTAAATCTGTTCTTTCGTTAAACATTTCTGTTTCCATGTTCTATTGGACTTGTTTATAAAATTGTTCAGTGAGTTGGTTGAATAAGATGAGCATTTTGTCATCTACTGAAAATCCTTTGCCGATCTGATTGATCAAACCGAAAATCTTGCTGACGGTTGCAGGATCTGCACCAGATCGCATACAGAGTTTCTCTTGTAGTTCATCATCCAGTTCATTCGTTTTTAGTTGATAGGTACTGCGGATATGCGCTAAGAAATACCTGCTTTTTTTGTCTGCAATATCCTGATTATCCCGCTGCTGGTAATAGACTTTACCCACTACTTTCACGAAGTCAACAGAAGAATTGGCTGGCTGGACGATAACAGGAATGATTCTCTGTCTGCGCTTCATCTGAAACAGAACAAAGACAACGAGTCCGGTTAAGGCCAGGTAATACGCCCAGCGCAGGTATTCATTACCAAAAATAACCCTCAATACGGACTTGTCATCCGTACTACCCCGGGAGTTAAATTCGTCCCAGATCAAGGTTCGGCCGGTTGGAAGGTAAGACAGGGCCTTGCCTGCATAATCCGATCCCTTTGCCGATAATAAGCTGTAATTGGTTAACAACTGAGGATTCGGCAAAAGATAAAGCGACCCCTTGCCAAAATTATACCTTAAGAAATTCGCCTTACCGGCCTTATTCTTTCCCAGTACAGTAGCCGATAAGGTATCAAAACGCGTGTAATACTGACTAGCAAGCCCTTTCTTAAACAAATAATTCTTTTTCGACTTCAACAGGGGATTGCTAAAGTTGACAGACTCTGTCTGTGAGTCTGTATAGCTAAATGAGGAACCAGATTCCACTCCTAAGTTCTTCCTGAGAATATCTGCGAGTTTAAAAGATGCCATAAAAACATGGTTTCCATCCCTCATAAATTTCAAGAGTTCCCTGAGGTCAAGACGGTCAACGTCTACCTGCGAGGCGAGCAGCAAATAATTGGCGTTTTTAAACTGCTTGTCTTTTAAAGTATTATAGATTCTTTTATTGGAAACAATGACAGGAGAGCCGGGGAAGAGGTCCTGGACCTGTTGATAAAGAATATAGGTACCAAAGGGAATTTTATCTTCTTTAAGATAGCTGGACGTCCAGTTGGTCGGCTCTGGCTTATAATACTGCGCCAGCAGATAGCTTGCCAGCAATACAGAGCCCATGATCAGGTATAACCGATATCCTTTCATGACAGCCGGGAGTTAAATTGCTCAAAGGAGGTTCTAATAGCGGTAAAACGCGCGCTGCTGAGCTCAAACTCCCCATACCAAACGTATTCAAATTGCCTTGTCAGCTCGGAAAAGAGGTGTCTCTTTCCTTCATCTTTCAATTCCAGCAAGTAGGCATGATTCGTCTTTTCAGGTTGCCAGTGGATCAGGTTTTTGTCGGTCAACGCTTTGAGCGACGAGAGATAAAATAAGCGTACAGCCAGCCTGTAGTTGCCCTGGTCCACTGCACGTTCTATTTCATCGCTGAAATTAATCTCATGAATATTCTCCTCTCCTTCTGTATAAGGAATTGGGACAGACTTAGGTTTTTTCGAGAACCAGTTCAGATCGGCGCCTATCAGTTTGAAGGCAATAAAAATTACTACTGCTGCCAGAATAAGCAATACCCCGTATTTAACGGCGCGGCCAGATACTTTATCGTTAAAAATCCCTTCAATAACGTCCCACAGCCAGCTCCAAAATCTTTCCCATAAACTCTGACTGGGTGGAGCAACATCGTCATAGATAAAATTCTTCTGGCTTTTTAACGCTCCGATTTTTTGAAGATTAAAATTTCTGACAGTAATCTTTGTGGTGTCTGTTTTAACCAAAGCTTTGGTTTCCGGTAAATTTGTCTTTAGGTCCGCGGGGAAAGCAGAAACAACCGGAGCCAGAAACAAAAAAAACGAAAGCAATATCCGCATGCTAATATTCCTCAGGAGTAGAACTGGTATTCGCATCTGCTATACCAAACTTGTCAATCTTGTCCAACAGCCCTGCATTCTCCTGCCGCTCCGCTAAATTGTAATAAATCATTGCTGTGCCTGCTACCGGAATGATCATGAATATGTGGCACAAATGCTGGATCACTGTCGAAATGATGATGACCAGGTTAGACGTTCCCAGCGGACCCCGCGTAAAGGTGCTGAAAAGTGTCAGTGCAATAGCTGGCAATGATGCAAATGACATACAGGCATAAGTGACTAGCCAGAGGATAAATATCGTACCGGCAGTTATCCACCATTGGGTTTTCAGCAATTTAAAGGACCTCCCAAATGAATAGGACAGCCCGCCGTTTTCAAGGATCATCACCGGGTAGAATAAGGACATAGCAGGAAAAACGTATATGAAAGGAATGATACAGCAGACCAAACAGAGTATCATAAACACACTAATGACAAGGCTACTACCCAGTAAACGGAAAAAATAGTACTTGAAATAGGCCCAGACTTCCTCAACAGATGGAGCTATTCTGCCCCTCTCTACATAAATGGCTATATAAGAAAAGACGGTCACATAAATTGCGGTATAATTGGCTATCATAAATATAACCAGGATCAAATAATTTAGGTTAAAAATCTGGCCGAGGCTGGTAAAGTCGAAGGCGCCTTTTGTAAAACCACCTGCCCTCATGGTTTTCTGCATCCCTATTTGCTGGACAATTGCAGACAGCATTGTGGCGACAATGAAAAAGCCGCAAAGGAAAACAAAGGTTTTGAGCAGCGGTTTCAGGTTTTGCCGCATGAATAAAAAAGTGTCGGTGATGACTTCGCCGAAGTCTCTTATTTTTCTGAATTCTACTTTCTCTGTCATTGTTTTTTTGGTATTTGCTTCCGGTTTGTCAATTGTATGGGGTAAATAATTACATACCAAATCATGAAGAACAGGGAAGTACTCAATATCGATATACTAAGCCAGAGCGGCATGTTGGTATGTCTTGTTACAAAACTTTCGAACACGGCTGCCAACAAAATAATGGGCAGAATCCCGAGCGCGATTTTGGTGGCATCAATGGCGCTTTTCCGAAATGCCTGAAAGCGGGTAAAGGTCTTTGGGAACAACAGGCCA
>Ga0247815_10001201_pt1 | contig 20064 bp, 18 predicted proteins | sample UWRJL194509B1_FD_181014 | JGI IMG/M metagenome (GOLD analysis project Ga0247815, IMG submission 181014) | Plant litter microbial communities from Arlington Agricultural Research Station in Wisconsin, United States - UWRJ-L194-509B-1 | ecosystem: Environmental > Terrestrial > Plant litter >...
GGGCACTATATAACCCTCGGCAGGGTTGCCGCTGTAAGGTTGGTCATTAGGCTGGCTCGACCAGCGCAACGGCAATATGTAAATGGGTTTATAAGGCGTGATAACAAATGTTCCGCCAGATGTTAGCGTATCAAGCTCCCAGCGCTGTGACATACTGCGCGGGCGGCTGTTATTAAAAACCGAACTTATTTGCGCATGCAGGTGCACACTACAAAAACAAAGGAGAAAAATAAAGTAAAGCGGTGTAATTCCGGATTTGCTGGTGCGCATAAGTTGTAAGTAAGTTATTACCAAAGATAATAGTATACCTACAAAAAAAGAATAGCCGTTTTGTTAAAACGGCTATAAATGTTTATATGGAAATGCTTAGATTCTTAGAGACTGAGAAACTTAGATTTTGTAAGTTTAACTCATTAAATCCGAGCAAATATTCAATTTTAAATTTCTAAGTACCTAAGAAACTAAGTCACTTAGTTCTTATTTCGTAAACAACGATACTACATAATACATTATCATTGCAATAACCGCAGATACCGGTATGGTAAGCACCCACGCCCAAAGCAGGCTTATGGTTACACCCCAGCGCACAGCAGACACCCTTTTTGTAATACCCACCCCTATTATAGATCCTGTAATAGTATGTGTTGTAGATACCGGTATACCTAAATGTTCAGATGCATATAGTGTAATAGCACCGGCAGTCTCGGCAGCCACACCTTCCAACGATGTTACCTTTGTAATTTTAGAACCCATGGTCTTTACAATTTTCCAGCCACCACTCATGGTACCAAGGCCTATCATCATAAAACTTGCAAGTGGTACCCAGTACCAGTGTTGTACAAAATATTTAAAAGGATCTTCAACAAGATAGTTAGGATCTATTTTAATTTTAGTATGGTAAAATATTACCGCAGCACCTATAATACCCATTACTTTTTGGGCATCGTTAGCACCGTGACCCAAGCTAAACATGGCCGATGATACCAACTGTAGCTTCCTGAACCACTTATCTGCCCTTGACGGATTTGCGTTACGGCAAATATTAAGAATTAAAATGGTTATAAAATATGCCACAACCATACCTATAAGCGGTGCAGCAAAAATAAACAGTATAATAGGAATAACCTTGGTATAGTTAATAACGGTATTTAGGTCGGCACCCGGAATTGTAAAGGCATGTGCCATTGCTGCTCCCATAAAGCCCCCTATCAGCGTATGCGAAGACGACGATGGTATACCCAGTTTCCAGGTAAGAAGGTTCCAGGTAATAGCTGCTACAAGGCCGGCAAGGATAACTTCTAACGTAATAAAATCTTCAGATACGGTTTTAGCAATTGTGTTACCAATTTTAAATTCGCCCACTACGTACATTGATATAAAGTAGGCAAGGAAGTTAAAGAACGCAGCCCATAACACCGCCTGAAATGGTGTTAGCACCTTAGTGGCAACAATTGTAGCAATAGAGTTGGCTGCATCGTGAAAACCATTGATGAAGTCGAATATTAAAGCTAAAATAATAATAATGATAAGAAGCGTCATAAAAATAGCTTAAGAGGTTGTGTTATGAATGTTTAACTGCGATAGACTCCAGTACATTCGCTACACCTTTACATTTATCGGCTGCAGATTCAAGGGCCGATAATACTTCTTTATATTTAATGATGTTCTTAGCATCTGTTTCATTCTCAAAAATATCTGCAACAGCTTTATCAAAAACGTTGTCCGATTTATTTTCAAGCTTGTTTATCCTTATACAAGCCTCAGCAATGCCTTTAAGGTTTTTCATATCCTTAAGGTCGGCAACGGCAAGTTGTATCAACTGACAGCTTTCAAGGGTAATTTCGGTCATCTTACGAATAGATTTCGTAATTTTCTCAACCTGGTACAGCCTCATTCTGTTTGCAGCACCATAAAGGTAATCGGCAACATAATCTATAGATGAAATTAGTGCGTGTATATCTTCCCTGTCAAAAGGGGTAATAAAGTTACGGCTAAGTTCCAGGTTAGTTTTATGAGCTATATCTTCAATTATAGCTTCAAGTTCCTCTATTTTCTTAAAGTAAGCTTCCCTTTCTACTTTTGGGGCATTTACAGCCTCATGAAGTGTTTGTGCAAGAATTACAAGGTTTTGCGTAGCCTGCTCAAAAAGTGGAAAGAATTTCTTGTCTTTTGGTACAAGGAACTGGAAGATGCTGTTTATAGACATTTACATATAATTTGATGCTGCAAATGTAAGCGGCTAATGTTAAGAAATCATTAAGTAATTATAAATTTGAAGTTATTAAAGCCTTTGAATCAAACTTGATTTTTTTTAAGGTTATCTCAAAAATTTATTTTAATTACAAACGTTTTCGTATTTTAGCGAGACCAAAGTTACAAATATTTACAATACTATAAAATATCATGGATATTAACTTTAATAAAAACGAAGACCATAATAAGCTTTTACTATCTGACCTGAAACAAAAACTTGCCAAAGTAAAATTGGGCGGTGGCGAAAAACGCATAGAAAAACTGCACGCCGAAGGCAAAATTACTGCCCGCGAGCGCATTGACTATTTACTGGACGAAAATGCCAATGCAATTGAGATTGGCGCTTTTACAGGAGATGGCATGTATGCAGAACATGGTGGGTGCCCAAGTGGTGGTGTGGTTGTAAAAATAGGCTACATACGTGGCAGGCAATGCATTGTAGTAGCTAATGATGCTACCGTTAAAGCAGGTGCATGGTTTCCTATTACAGGCAAAAAAAACCTTCGTGCTCAGGAAATTGCCATGGAAAACCGTTTGCCTATAATCTACTTAGTAGACAGTGCCGGGGTATACCTGCCTTTACAGGATGAAATTTTCCCGGATAAAGAGCATTTTGGCCGAATATTTCGTAATAATGCTATAATGAGCAGTATGGGCATTACCCAGATTTCTGCAGTTATGGGTAGCTGCGTGGCAGGCGGGGCTTACCTGCCTATTATGAGCGATGAAGCTATGATTGTAGATAAAACGGGAAGTATCTTTCTTGCCGGGAGCTACCTTGTAAAAGCGGCTATAGGCGAAAGTATTGATAACGAAACTTTAGGCGGTGCCACAACACACTGTGAAATATCCGGAGTGACGGATTATAAAGCCAAAGATGATAAAGATGCTTTAGACAGGATAAAAAATATAATAGATAAGATAGGCGACTATGATAAAGCAGGCTTTAGCCGCGAAAAAACCGTTAAGCCAGCCCTGCCACAGGAAGATATTTATGGCATATTGCCTAAGCTTCGCAATGAGCAGTATGATATGATGGAAATTATTAAACGCCTTGTTGACAATAGCGAATTTGAAGAATACAAGGCCGGCTATGGCCAAACCATTATTACAGGCTATGCCCGCGTAGATGGGTGGGCAGTGGGTATTGTTGCTAACCAGCGCAAAGTAGTTAAAACCAAAAAAGGCGAAATGCAGTTTGGAGGGGTAATTTACAGCGACAGCGCCGATAAGGCTACCCGTTTTATAGCCAACTGTAATCAAAAGAAAATTCCGCTTGTGTTCCTGCAGGATGTTACCGGTTTTATGGTAGGAAGCAAATCAGAACATGGGGGTATTATAAAAGATGGTGCCAAGATGGTAAATGCAGTGAGCAACTCTGTAGTGCCTAAATTTACTATTGTTATAGGCAACTCGTATGGTGCGGGTAACTATGCTATGTGTGGCAAAGCTTACGATCCGCGCCTTATTGTAGCCTGGCCAAGTGCCGAGCTTGCCGTTATGGGCGGTACTCAGGCTGCTAAGGTACTGGCACAAATAGAAGCATCATCGCTTAAAGCAAAAGGCGAAGAAATCACTCCCGAAAAAGAAGCAGAAATGTTTGATAAAATAAAGGCAAGATACGATGCACAAACTTCTCCTTACTATGCCGCTGCACGTTTATGGACGGATGGCATTATAGACCCTCTTGATACGCGCAAGTGGATATCGTTAGGTATAGAAGCCGCTAACCACTCCCCTATAGAAAAACAATTTAACCTTGGGGTTATACAGGTATAACGAACTATCAATATTGGTACAAAAAACTCCGGCATATACCGGAGTTTTTTATTACTTTTTACTTTTCTTAGAAAATCCGTTCGAGACAAATAGCACCAATTTTGCTTTTCTTTTTTTGGTAAAAAATTCCCAGTTAATTATAACGCCCGTTACACAAATAGCCATTAGGATTACTAACAGCGATATATAAATAACATCGTTAAAATTGTTTATGTAGGATAATTTTAAAACAAAAAAATACAATGATATAAAGAATACCACTATAGATAGTATGAGGGAAAATAATTTCATAACCGTTTCACTTAATTATAAGTTAAGAGCAATTATACGGTAAAGGGGCAGAAAAAAATCATTTTTACAAACAGGTAATCTCCTTACATTGCCACGGTTACGTGCAGCTGCTTTCTCATTATTACGCAGGTGTAAAGGTACTAACTTTTTTAAGTTATTTTTAACACAACTGTTTTTTATTTTATTGCGTAAAAAGGTAATTATTTATCCTTTACTATTTTTTATCCTGTTTTTTACTATCGGCTTTAGCAGCCTGTTTTTTATATAATGGTATAAAGTACGACAAGGTATAATTTAGTCCTACTCCAAAATTACCATCATAAGTACGGTTAAAACCCGGTATGTAAAGGTTATCAAAATCTGCCGGCTTTTTTTGTGTAATAAGTACATTAATGCGCACACTTACACCAAGGAAAAGATTATCAAACAACTCAGCCTTTGCACCACCCACAAGCTCTAACCAGTGTGCCGAAAGCCCACTATAATCGCGGTTAGCCTGTACTGTAACTTCTTCTAAATAATTAGTAGGCGTTACAGTAACATCTGTATCGTCTAACGTAGAATTTTGGTATACTTTATATGAATTTAATTTCTGGCTAAAATTAGAAAAGCCATAACGCCCTCCTATGTAGATCATGTTCTCCATGTCGAGCCAGTTAGTGTATGCATTGTAATCGAACCCTATTTTAATATAATTACCGGTAGTGGTAAAATTTAGCTGGGTATCGTCAACAGTATATTTCAGGTTACCCAGCTCAGCGGCTGCATATATTTTTTTAGTAAGCCTGTAATCGCCCACAAGCTCTATACCTCTATAACCGTCATTAAAAAAAGAGCGGGCAAGCCGGTATGCATCAATCCCTACACGCAACCCATAGCGGTCTGCCTTTACCGGTACAGCTATAACTGTATCCTGGGCAGTATCCTGGGTTAAAGGTTTAGCCTGCGGTTTGTCAGCCTTTTGAGAAAATGCCGAAAACGACACGAGCAGCATTACACTAAAAAAAGATCTTAACATGTGCTTTATTTTCGTTTTCTATATTTTTGTTTTCTAAGGTAAACTCATCTATCCAAAAATGGCTCTCTCCCGGATTATCTGTTAATACAGGGTTTGGGTTTGCGTTTAAATTATCATCAAGAGTAAACATTACTTTATAGCCACAGGCACGCGAAACATAGGCTTCGCGCGTTGTATATTTAAACTCTACAAAATCGGTATCGGGTATTACACCACCGGGAACCGATTGTGATGTCCTGTTGTATATTAAACCCCATCGTGTAGACGTCGCATCTGTGCGTAGCGGTAAGGCAATAGAATCTGTAGTACCTAAAGATACTGTATCCATGCCTTCCATGAATACCTGCAAATTAGTTACACTCCTTCGCGACACATGGTTATCGGCATCATAAAATCGTATAACAATGCTGGGGGTTGTAGGAGTACTTTCCGGGCAAATATCATCTTTTTCACAGCTCCATAAGTAACCGCAAATAAGTAGTAAAAGCGTAACAGAACCTATTAGTCTTTTCATTAGGCAAAGCCTTTAATTAGCGTTTTTGTAAAAGTACAACATTTTCTACGTGGTGCGTTTGCGGAAACATATCTACCGGGCGCACACGCACTACCTGGTACACTTCATCCATAAGGGCAAGGTCGCGTGCCTGTGTAGCCGAGTTACAACTTACATAAACCACTTTTTCCGGAGCTATGCGGAGTATTTGCTCTACCACATCTTTATGCATGCCATCGCGCGGAGGGTCGGTAATAATAACATCGGGGTGGCCGTGCGTATCTATAAATTCTGCATTAAACACATCTTTCATGTCTCCTACAAAAAACTCACAGTTTGTAATATTATTGCGCCTTGCGTTTTCTTTAGCATCTTCTATAGCTGCCGGAACAGACTCTACACCTATTACCTTGCGGGCATCGCGAGATACAAACTGGGCAATGGTACCGGTACCCGTATAAAGATCATACACAAGCTCGTTACCTGTTAATCCTGCAAAATCGCGGGTTATACTGTAAAGCTCATACGCCTGGTCACTGTTTGTCTGGTAAAAAGATTTAGCGTTAATACTAAAGCTTAACCCTTCCATAGATTCAAGAATATAATCGCGCCCTTTGTACAGTACAATATTCTGGTCGTATAATGTATCGTTAGCTTTTTGGTTTACACAGTATTGCAGCGATGTTATGCTCGGGAATTTATCGGCAAGGAAATCCAACAGCATTTCCCTTTGCTCCTTATTATCATCAAAAAACTGTATAAGCACCATGATCTCGCCGGTTGATGCCGTGCGAAGCATGAGCGTACGCAGCAGGCCACTGTGTTCGCGCGGGTTAAAAAACTCCAGCCCATGCTCGTTAGCAAAATCGCGAACGGCATTACGTATAAGGTTACTTGGGTCTTCCTGCAGGTGGCAATGGGTAATATCTAAAATTTTATCCCACATGCGTGGGATATGGAAGCCCAGCGCATTACGGTTATCAAACTCTACACCGCTTTGCACTTCATTATCAGTCATCCAACGCGCGTTTGAGAAAGAGAATTCCATTTTATTGCGATAGAAAAAGCGTTTATGGCTGCCTTTTATCGGCTCAAATTCCGGCAACTCTACTTTACCTATGCGTTTAAGATGGTTGTATACTTCGCGGTTTTTATAATATAATTGCTTTTCGTAATTCATATTTTGCCACTTGCAGCCACCACAGGCACCAAAATGTTGGCACGGCGGTATAACCCTGTCGGCAGAATATTCATGAAAATGTACTGCTTTGCCTTCGTAATATGCCTTGCGTTTTTTAAACGTTTGCACATCTACCACATCGCCCGGCACTACATTTGGTATAAAAATAACCTTTCCATCCGGAGCCTTAGCTACAGATACGCCTTTTGCACCGGCATCAAGCACATCTATATTATTAAATACAATCTTGTCTGTTGTCTTTCTTCCCATGGCGCAAAAATAAACTATTTTTGCAATTAATCATTTAGCAAAAATCACATGCCAGTATATTTAGCACTTTTTCGCGGGATAAATGTAAGCGGACACAACATGATAAAAATGGATTCCCTTAAAAAGCTTATGGAAGCAGAGGGCTACATTAATGTTGAAACCTATATACAAAGCGGAAATGTAGTTTTTGAAAGCCCCGAAACCAACAGGGATAAAATTGCCAAAGATCTTGAGATACTTATGTATAAAGAGTACGGACACAATGTGGTAATTTTTATTCTTGAAGAGGCCGACCTTGCCAAAGTTGTAGCTAATAATCCTTATGCTAAACGCGAACCAGAAGGCCAGGGAGTCAAGAAATTCTTTGTAGCATTTCTTAGTGGTATACCCGGCGGTGCAGGCATAGACCAACTAAAAAAATACAACCGCGGTGATGATGTTTTTAAAGTGGTAGACAATGTGCTGTACTTGAAACTTGCTACCAGCGCGGCAGATTCTAAGCTTACGAATGTTTTTATAGAGAACAAAATGAACATTAAAGCTACCACCCGTAACTGGAACACTACTTTAAAGATGCTGGAAATGCTGGAGAGCAGGAAAAGATTTTAGATTTTAGAATGTAGATTTCAGATTGAACTACACTCTCGCTAATTTCAGATTTCAGATTGAACTTCACTCCTATTTTTGAGTTCCCAAAAAACGGCATGTTTATAGAAAGTTAGCAAAACAAACGACAGAACTCCGGAGGAGCGGCATAAAATACATGCCGCTCCTCCGGAGCTCTATAAATATATACCCAATTATTTTCTCTATAAACATGCCCTTCCTCCGGAACTCACAGCAATTAAGCTTAGGATTCAGTAATTATAGGTTTTAAAATGACATCAGAGTGTAGCTCAATCTGAAATCTACCTTCTGAAATCTAAAATTGATTAAAAAAGCCCTTCAATAGAAAGGTAACGCTCTCCTGTGTCATAATTAAAGGTAAGCACCACGGCATCTTCAGGAATTTCAGCCAGCTTTTTATTAACTGCAGCAAGCGATGCCCCGGTAGAAATACCTGCTAATATCCCTTCTTCTTTAGCAATGTTACGGGCATAATCAAAAGCTTCGTCTTTGCCCACCTGTATTACACCATCTATAACATCTTTGTTGTAAATAGACGGTACAAAACCGGCACCTATACCCTGCAATGGGTGCAGCCCCGGGTTACCGCCACTTAGTACCGGCGATGCTTCGGGCTCTACAGCAAATACTTTTACATTAGGGAATTTTTCTTTTACTGCCTGGGCAACACCGGTTATGTGCCCACCGGTACCCACGCCGGTAATTATATAATCTATGCCATCAGGGAAATCGGCAATAATTTCCTGAGCTGTGGTTTTTTTATGAACCTCAACATTAGCAGGGTTGTCAAACTGGCGCGGCGACCATGCATTTGGCGTAGCTTCGGTAAGTTCGGCAGCCTTGGCAATAGCGCCTTTCATACCCAGTTCGCGCGGGGTAAGCTCAAACTCTGCCCCGTAAATAGACATTAGTTTCCTGCGTTCCACACTCATGCTTTCGGGCATAACCAATATAAGTTTATACCCTTTTACCGCCGCTACAAGTGCCAGTCCTATACCTGTATTGCCACTTGTAGGCTCTATAATAACGCTGTCTTTATTAAGCAGGCCTTTAGCTTCGGCGTCTTCAATCATAGCTAGGGCAATCCTGTCTTTAATGCTATTGCCGGGATTATTACGTTCCAGTTTTATGTAAACGTTACGGTTAGGAAAAAGCTTATTAAGCTTAACGTGGGGTGTATTTCCTATAGTTTCTAAAATGCTATTTACTTTCATTATATTGATATTTATATTATAAAATTTAAAGGTTCAGGAAACACATCCCTGCTTTTTACAGATGCTTCACTCTTATGATATACCAGCGAGTTTGCGGGCACCGAATTTGTTATCCACACATTGCCCCCTATTATACAACCATGCCCTATTACTGTTTTACCTCCCAGTATGGTAGCATTGGCATATATAGTAACTTCGTTACCTATGGTAGGATGGCGCTTTACTTCGGCCTCTGCTTTACTAACACTTAGTGCCCCTAAAGTTACCCCCTGGTACATTTTTACATCATTGCCTATTACAGATGTTTCTCCCACCACGATACCCGTACCGTGGTCTATAAAAAAACGTTCGCCAATGGTTGCCCCGGGGTGAATATCTATACCTGTTTTACCATGAACATACTCGCTAAGCATGCGGGGCAGTACCGGCACATGGTTAACCCAAAGCTCGTGGGCAACACGATAAACGGCAATTGCAAAAAATCCGGGATAGGAAACCAGTACTTCCATACGGGATTTTGCAGCAGGATCGAATTCAAAAATAGCTTTTAGATCATCTTCAAGCTTTTGATGAAGTAAAACTGATTTATTATTTAGTAATGAAATTAATACAGATATTTTTTCCTGTTCAATACCCGTCAATCCCAACAGTTCTGCAAGTATATTTTCAAGTTCTTTTTCTTTTTCTAAAAAGTAATCATAGTTACCATATTGCGGCCCTATGCAAAACAGCCAATGGAAGAATTCTTCTATCCAGTATTCTACCTGCGCTTTATCCGGCAGTAATTCGGCTTTTAGGTAATTAGCCGTATAAATGGGATGTTTCATAGTTAAATCGAAAAAAAGGCTTTATATAATAATCAGCCTAATCATGTAAAGTTTAATGGGGTAATTAAGCCTAATAAACCGAAATTAAAGTTATGCCATAACAAATACATATTGGCAGAAAAACAAATGTAAGGAAAAAACAAACAGAAGTCTACCAAGTTAGTAGATTTATATTGCGATTAACATTAGCAAGTAACAGATACTATATACTGTAAATAGGCAAACAAAATGCACAATAATTACATTTAATTGAACGATAAATTTAATCGCAACAAATTTTTAAAATGGAAATTTTATATTAACAATTACTTTATGTAAGTTTATACAAAATTTTGGTAATCAATGCAAAATACACATTGCATAGAAATTATCTATGATTATTTCCGAAACCGTTTTATGTTAATAATGTGTTAATACAGTTATTAAACAAACGTTTAATTTAAACAAGTGTTTAACTTTGTGCCATAATTTGAACATGAGTTATGACGGAGTATAATGACAAACAACTTGAGATATTGCAGGCAGCTGAAAAGCTATTTGCCGAAGATGGTTTTGACGGCGCTTCTATAAGGCATATTGCCCGCGATGCAAATGTTAACATTGCCATGATATCGTATTATTTTGGGTCGAAAGAAAAACTGCTGGAGGCACTTATAATACAGCGCACATCGGGCATGAAAATGCAGCTCGAAAATATATCGAGGGAGGACCTCTCCCCTACCGAGAAAGTAGACCGCCTTATAGATCTTTACATATCGCGCATTAATAAAAACAAATGCATGTACCAGATAATGCACTTTGAACTATCTACAAAAAAAAGGATCCTTAACATGGAATCTTTTATGGATATGAAAAAGGAGAACTCTGCAATTTTCAACCAGATAATAGTAGACGGGCAGGAAAAAGGTTTTTTTAGGAAAGACATAAATAATGCCCTTATTACAACTACAATTTTAGGAACGCTTACCCACTTTCATACCAACAGGTTTTATTTTGAGAAAACCCTTGGACTGGACACTGAGGAAGCTTATGAAGCATACATAGCAAACGAATTGACACTACATATTAAACAAACCATTAAAGCGCTTTTAGCACATGAAAATTAAGTATCTACTGCCGGGAAGCCTCCTTCTTTTCTCTGTTGCAATGCAGGCACAGGAAAAGAAACCGCTATCGCTGGACGAGGCAATATCTATTGCAGTTTCGCAAAGTACTGAGGCCGGCCTTGCCAACACAAGGGTAACAACCTCCCAGTATGAGGTTGACAATGTTAAGAACACTGCATATCCTGATTTTAAAGTTTCGGGACAATACCTTAGGGTTACAAACCCTACCGTAAATTACAAACTGGCTACAAACAACGCCGACGCTGATGCAGAAGACGGGACAACTACTGCATCGCCAAAGGTAAACCAGGTAGTTTTTGGACAGGCTGCCCTTAGCATGCCATTATTTGCAGGTTTTAAAATAAAAAACAGCATTGCAGCCAGCCAGAACATGTACCAGGCACAAACGTTTAACGCTGCGAATACTAAGGAACAGGTGGCTATGCAAACCATAATCCTGTATGCAAATTTGTACAAAGCACAGCAATCGGTACTGCTTATAGAAGAAAACCTTAAAAGTGCCAACCAACGTGTTACCGATTTTACAGCCATGGAAGAAAATGGGCTTATTGCCCGTAACGACCTGCTAAAATCGCAATTACAGGCAAGTAACATCCAGTTATCATTAGACGATGCCAAGAAAATGGTTTCTACCCTAAACTACCAGCTTGTAATATTGCTTAAATTACCACAGGGAACACAGATTGCCGTGAGCGATGCTTACTTTAAAAATGCAGGCGGTATAACACCTTCTGTTACCGAAAGTGAAGCCATTGCACAGCGTAATGACTTAGAAGCGCTTAGATGGCAACAAAAGGCGTCTGAGGCTAATATTAAAGTAGCTAAGGCAGCGTACTATCCTTCATTATCATTCTCGGCAGGTTATGTAGCTCTAAATATCCAGAATGTGGTATCGGTTTACAATGCGGTAAATTTTGGTGTAGGTGTTTCTTACGATATATCTAACATCTTTAAAAACCGTAAACAGGTTAAGGCTGCCGAAAGCAGAAGTGAGGAAGCGAAACAGGAGGTAGAATTACTAACCGACAGGGTTAAGGTGCAGGTACAGGAATCTTTAGAAAACTATAACCTGTCGCTTAAACAAAATAAAGTGTATACAGAAGCTGTTGCACAGGCCGATGAAAATTACCGTATTGTAAAAGATAAATATGATAATGGCCTTGTAGATACTAACGACCTGCTTGAGGCCGATGTGCAAAAATTGCAGTCGCAGCTTAACCAGGCGTTCTCTAAAGCCGATATTACGCAACGCTTTTATGAACTGCTTAATGCATCGGGCAAACTAACTAATTCGTTCAATCTTACCAAAAACAAATAATCAGCCATGGAAACCACGGAAAAAAAGAAATCTAACAAAAAGTTCCTTGTAATACTTATTGCCCTTGTATTAGTGGGCGGAGGTTATGGAGGTTATAAATACATACACGGGCAGTCTCACGAAACTACAGATGATGCCCAGATAGAAAAAAACATGAGCCCAATATTACCAAGGGTTACCGGTTACATAACTAAGATTTATGTAAAAGATAACGACGTGGTTAAAAAAGGCGACACCCTGTTTACTATTGATGATAAAGATTATGCTGTTCGCGTAGCCGATGCCGAGGCGCAACTTTTAGCAGCACAGGGCAGCTTTGAAGTAGCTAAAGCAGATATAAGCGGTACTGCTGCAGGAGTATCTGTAAGTGATGCTAACATACAATCGTCTAAAGGAAATATCGAAGCTGCTAAAGTAAGGCTATGGAGAGCTAACAACGACTTTGTGCGCTACCAGAACCTTTACAATAATAAAAGCATTACAAAGCAACAATTTGAGCAGGCTGATGCTGCTAAGAAAGAAGCTGAAGCAGAACTAAATGTTCTTAAACAGGCTGTTGCAGCAAGCACGTCTCAAAGGGCGGCAAGCGTATCAAGAAGTAATGTATCCGGCAAGCAGACAGAGGTTGCACAGGCTAATATAAAAAGGGCTCAGGCTGCACTTGATGCTGCCAAACTTAACCTTTCTTATACTGTGGTTACTGCTGCTGTAGACGGACAGGTATCTACTATAGACATTCAGCCGGGGCAATTGGTACAGCCGGGACAAGCTTTGTTCTACATCCTTGATACTACAAACGGATGGGTTGTAGCCAACTTTAAAGAAACGCAGGTTACAAAAATGAAAGAAGGCCAGAAAGTAACATTTACTGCAGATGCTTACCCTGATGTGGAATTTGAAGGTGTACTTACCTCTTTCTCTCCTGCCACAGGAGCCCGTTTCTCTTTACTGCCTCCTGATAATGCTACGGGTAACTTTGTAAAAACAGTACAAAGGCTGCCGGTAAGGATTAATATTACTGAAAACAACGATAAAGAAAAAGTAAAACTTTTACGCTCTGGTATGAACGTAGAGGTAGATGTACACTTAAACTAATACTATGGCAGGAGCAACAGTCCAATCAGAAGACAGTTTGGTTCTATACGGCTTCGATCGCGTTATTATTACAATAACAGCAGTACTTTGTGCCCTGCTCGAAATTGTAGATACCACGATTGTTAACGTAGCGCTAAACGAAATGCGCGGCAGCCTTGGGGCAACATTAACAGATGTTGCCTGGGTAATTACCGCTTATGCAATAGCAAACGTAATTGTAATACCCATGACGAGCTGGCTATCGATGCAGTTTGGTAGGCGTAATTATTTTGCAGCATCTATCATTATATTCACAGTAGCTTCTTTTGCCTGTGGTAATGCAGATAATATTTGGGAGCTTGTAACCTTTAGGTTTATACAGGGTATGGGTGGTGGTGCACTGCTGGTAACGGCACAAACCATTATTACAGAAAGCTACCCGGCAGAAAAACGCGGTATAGCCCAGGCCATTTATGGTATGGGTGTAATTGTAGGCCCTACCCTTGGTCCACCGCTTGGGGGCTGGATAGTAGATAACTGGTCATGGCCTTATATATTTTACATAAACGTACCTTTAGGCATAATAGCTACCATGCTAAGCCTTATTTATGTTAAGAGCCCTAAATATGGCGAAAAGCTAAAGGCAAGCCAGGTAGACTGGTGGGGTATCCTGTTCCTAATTGCTTTTATTGGCTCATTACAGTTTGTATTAGAACATGGGCAGCAGGACGACTGGTTTGAGTCGCATGAAATTGTAACACTTAGTATAGTTGCAGTCTTTGGTTTACTGGCATTCATCTGGAGGGAAAGTGTATATGAACACCCTATTGTAAACCTCAGCGTGCTTAACGACGCCAACCTGCGCATAGGTACCATAATGTGTTTTATACTGGGTTTTGGTTTATACGGTTCTACGTTTGTAATCCCTATATATACGCAGTCCATTTTGGGCTGGCCCGCGCTTGATGCCGGTATGCTTTTAATACCAAGCTCTTTGATGACTGCTTTTATGATGCCTTTTATAGGTAAAATGATACAAAACGGTGTGCCGCAAACCTATATGGTTGCAACAGGGTTTATGGTATTCTTTGGTTTTACCTTCTGGATGTACAGCATTATGACACCAAACACAGGTGCAGAACACATGTTTTGGCCGCTGATACTGCGCGGTGTAGGTTTAGGTTTACTTTTTGTACCTATTACAACTATGGCGCTTTCTACCCTTAAGGGTAAAAGCATAGGCGAAGGCGCAGCCTTTACAGGGATGATGCGACAGCTTGGCGGTTCGTTTGGTATTGCGCTTATCTCAACCTTTATTACCCGTTTTACACAATCGCACAGGGTTAACCTTGTGGCTCATGAAACAGCAACCGATTTCCAGACACAGCAACACCTGCTGCAGTTGCAGCGTGGCTTCATGTCGAGGGGATTAAGTGCATCTGAAGCATTAAATAAAGCTTATGCAGCTATGGACGGCGCGGTAATGAAACAGGCCACCGTACTCTCTTATATGGATGTGTTTTTATACCTGGGCATATTGTTCCTTATCTGTATACCGTTTATACTATTGGTTAAACAGGGTAAGAGCAAGGTAGATATGTCATCGGTACATTAAGATTTTAGATTGTTTGATTATTAGAAAGATGACAGACTGAAGATAATAGACAATAATCTTAAAAACTCAATAAAATTTAACTTTGCCTAACCAGCGCGAACCTGGCATACCCTTAAAAGTGTGTCAGGTTTTTTTTAAACCATAAATTATGAATGCAAAATACAACCAGTACAAAATTACTTTAGAGCATACCCACAACCCTAAAGACCAGGAACTGCAGCAGCCTGTAATTGTAGAATTTGACAACCATGACAACGTTTTCAACATTATAAAAATAATGCAGGAACGTAATCTTTTTAGTGATGCAAACCAGTCGGCAGAGTTTGCCATTGGCTTAAAGCTATTTAGCGAGGTAATGCTGCGCAATAAAGACAACGCTTTGTTTGAAGAGTTCCTGCCCGCCTTTAAAGATTTCATGAAGAAATTAAAAGGAGGGGCATAGTAGTATTGAGTATTTAGTATTCAGTCACAGCCTGTTATTGGTTATAGGATAAAAGTCACAGTTTCTAAATTAGGTTGTTTCATTTCGACGAAGGAGAAATCTCAATACTAAATAAATATTTCCTTCGTCGAAATAAATCAGCATAAAAAATTACTCCAATATAAAATCAATATCTGTAACCTTATTATCCCCGGATATCCCAAAACGCAGGTTCACTTCGGCTTTTTTCATAAAAGGTGTGGCAAGCAGCGCAGGTTTAATAGTTTTAAATAATTCTTCAGCACTGTCTCCGTAAAAATATAAAAAGCCATCAAGCATATCTAAAGCCATCTGGTGCCCATCCAGCTCGCCGGTACCGGAATTGTACAAGAGTATCCTTAGCTTACTTTCCAGTTCATGTAGCGGCTCAAGGTTTTTGTGTCCGTAATTAAAAAAAATCACGACTCCCTGTCTCGTATTTTTCTCTGAACTGTCGTTGCTCAGTAAATCATTGAAATTCATGTTTTTTCCTGTCTTTTATCTTTTATCTCAAGTCTTAGATTTTCTATCTTGTAAATACAAGTATGTTCCCATCACTTAACTTCGGGTCAAAACGGTATCCGTCATAGTCAAACCCTTTCAGCCCTTTTAACGTCTTTACATTTTTATCTATAATGTAGCGCACCATCATTCCTCTGGCCTTCTTAGCAAAAAAGCTTACCATGCGCAGGTTGCCGTCTTTATAATCTTTAAACTCCGGTACAATAACCGGCACTTTAAGAGCTTTAGTATCTACAGCATCAAAATATTCTTTACTGGCAAGGTTAACAAACAGTTCGCCATCTTTAAGTTCATCGTTAAGCGATTGCGTAATGGTGTTTTTCCAGTATTCATATAAATTTTTGTTCTCCCCTACCGGCAGTTGCGTACCCATTTCAAGTCGGTACGGCTGCATAAGGTCAAGTGGCTTTAATAAACCATATAAGCCTGATAGTATGCGCAGGCTATCCTGTAGTTTGGTCAATTTAGCTACAGGCAAAGTATAGGCATCAAAGCCGGTGTACACATCGCCATTAAACGCATATATAGCAGGCCGGGCATTCTTTGCTGTAAAGGGTGTTTTCCATTCCTGGTTGCGCTGCCAGTTAAGATCGGCCAACTTGTCGCTTATGTGCATTAGTTCCATTAGCTCTGCCGGCGATTTTTCCTTAACGGCTTCGTGCACCACTTTAGCATCATTTAAAAAAGCAGGCTGTGTATGTTTTTTTGTGGGAAGTTTAGTTTCAAAATCCAGCGATTTAGCCGGCGATATAACAATTTTCATGTATTGCAGTTTATATATCAAAAGTACTAATAGAATGGTATACCTGCAAGCACGATTTAGCCAGAAAGAACCTATTGCCACAAAGATTTTCTTAATTCGTTGAATTTGTGAAATTCGTGGCATAAATTTTATCATGCATAAGAAAATTATGTATGTTTGTATAACAGCCAATAAATCAAAACAAACCATGTCAGAATACATCATCCAAACCCATGGACTCAATTTTAATTATTCTAAACAGCGCAAAGTACTCGACGACGTATCGTTAAACATCCCTAAAGGTTCTATTTATGGTTTCCTGGGGCCTAACGGTGCCGGTAAATCTACCACGATGCGATTGCTAACCGGTATTTTACCGGAGCAGGAAAACTCCATACAAATTTTTGGCAAGCCATTGGCAGGCCAGTTACCACAGGTGTTTGATAATATAGGGTCACTTGTAGAAAGCCCTGCCCTGTACCTGCACCTTAGCGGTACCGATAACCTTAAGTATATTGCCAAACTGCGCAACCTGCCCGAAAGTAAGATTGCCGAAGTATTAAGCCTTGTAGGTCTTACCCGCGATGCCAAACGTAAAGCAAGGCAATACTCCCTGGGTATGAAACAACGTCTTGCCATTGCTATGGCACTGCTTAGCGAACCGCAATTGCTATTGCTGGACGAACCTGTAAACGGGCTTGACCCTAACGGTATGCGCGATATTAGGCAGCTGCTTGTAAAACTTAACAAAGAAAAGGGCATTACCATATTTGTATCGAGCCACTTGCTTGCCGAAATTGAAAGGATGTGTACCCATGTGGGTATTATTAGTAATGGAAAACTACGCTTTGAAGGAACTATTGAAGAGCTGGGCCAACAATCGGGCACCTGCAAAATTATGGTATCTCTTAAAGATGCCGAAGCCTGGTTGCCAAAACTGGCTATAGACCACCCTACTGCAATACAGGAAAGCCAGTCGCAACTGGTGCTGGAACTGCCCGGGCGTGAAGCCATACCCGCCTTTGCCAAAGCCCTTGTAAACAGCGGTGCCGAAGTATATGAAATAAAGATACTTAACGGCCTCGAAGAATGGTTTATGGCACTTGTAAATCAACAATAACACCTTACTAACATCACGATGCAAAATTTTACAACAGCCCTCGCGGCAGAACATATAAAGAAAAGAGGAACGGGTATTTACTTATGGTCGGTTATATTAGGAGCGGTATCGCCACTAATATGGATCGCTGTAATGTTTGCCCAGCAGGGCGAAAATAAAGATGCCGGCATACCTTATAATTACTATATTAAATTTATAGAAAGTTGCCTCGACCCTTTTGCAGGTTTCTTTTTCCCACTACTTATTATTATTACCGTAAGCCGCATTACACAACTCGACCATAAAAATGGCGGCTGGCAGCTTATGGAAACCCAACCCATAAAAAAGACCTCTATTTACTTTTCTAAGTTTTTAGTGGTGCTTTTCTCTAACCTTATCGCCATAGGCACCTTGGTAGGCTTAAGCTATCTTGGCGGTTATATTGCCACGTTCTTTTTAGAAGTGCCAAAATCGGCAACGTTTGAATTTGCCTACGCCGAATTATTCTGGTTAGTGGCACGCCTTTTTTTAGCATCGCTCTTTTTTACAGCTTTTCAATACATACTATCCGTATTATTGCCAAGTTTTATATGGTCTATCCTTATCGGTTTTTTCCTGTTACTGGCTTTTATATTCTTAAAAGCATTTAATGTAACGCCAGACTGGTACCCGTTAGAACTTTTAAGCAAAATGTCGTCTTACCCTAAAGGCAGCCAGTTGGGTTACTGGGTAACTTACTCGGAAACTGCAAGTTTCCTGCTTACCATTTTTACCTTATACATAGGTTTTGAGTGGTACAAACACAAGGGTATTAAACAGGCATTTGCCGGTAATGGTAAACGTTTTAGTGCCCTTGCCGGAGTTACGGTAATTGTAGTAGGCTTACTGGTATACACTTTATGGCCTAACACCACAAAATCCCACAACAGAACGGTTGTAACAGGTACTATTAATGGGGAACATGTTCCGAAAAATATATACTTAATGAATACCTTTTTAAAAAACGATACCCTTGCAGTAATACCTGTTAAGGACAATGCCTTTAAATACGTATTCGATAAAAAACTTCCGCTAATTAAATATGTGCTTGTATTTAACGAAATGCTTAACGCACCCATATTAGTAAGCACTAATGATAGTGTAGATGTAGAAGTTAACTTTTACAAAAAAGGCCAGGACGTAAAAATAAGGGGTACACGCTTGCCGGAAGAGGAATTTAACTCTAAGGAAAACTTTTCAGGAAGTGCCGTTTCCTATTATATCCAGGAGAATATTTTTATGGATAATCCGGAGTTTATAACAAAACGACTGGTAAGCGACTGGAAAAGCGCGATGTCTGAATCTACAAGTTTTAAAACTATAGACAACTATGTACCTAAAAAAGACTTTTTAGATAAAAGCAAAATAATGGGTACCATAGAATATTTAAACTTGTGGAATAAATTTGTTAAGAAACGTGCCCTTATGTATCCGGGCGAAAAAACCGTGGAAACCGCAGATATTAAAGAGATGAAAAAAAGTGTGCCTCTTGATGACGAAGCATTACTGGGCAATGAACCGTATTTTGATTATGTAAAGTCGCAATTGATAGCCCCCGATAAACGCGACCTTGATGAGAACAGTAAAACGCTTGCTGCTATTGCCAAGCTTAAGCCGGGATCTTTTAAAGATAAAATGCTTTTTTATCAATTAAATAACAGCCTTACAGATGCCTCTACTACTGCCGACAGAACTAAGCTATTAGCTGATTACAGCAATGGCTTTGCCGATAAAAAATACTATAACAATACCTTAGCCAATAACAAGACTATAGAAAGCCTGGGCAAAGGTATGCCTGCGCCACTTTTTAGTGCTACAGGCATAGATGGTAAGCAATATAACCTTGCCGATTTTAAAGGCAAATATGTTATTATAGATGTATGGGCTACGTGGTGTGGGCCATGCAGGCAGCAATCGCCATACTTTGATAAACTGGCCGATAAATACCAAAAGGAGAACATTAAATTTATGGCCATAAGTGTAGACAAAAACATTGCCGACTGGGCTATTGAAGCTAAGGCAAAAACTAAAAAAGTGTTGCAATTGCACATAAATGACAACGACTTATTTGGCAAACAATATAATGCCGAAACTATACCGCGCTTTATACTTATAG
>Ga0247815_10001204_pt1 | contig 20046 bp, 18 predicted proteins | sample UWRJL194509B1_FD_181014 | JGI IMG/M metagenome (GOLD analysis project Ga0247815, IMG submission 181014) | Plant litter microbial communities from Arlington Agricultural Research Station in Wisconsin, United States - UWRJ-L194-509B-1 | ecosystem: Environmental > Terrestrial > Plant litter >...
TGAGGTGGTGGGATAGGGCGCGAGATAACTCAGAGGACATGCGCAGCCCGGCGGCAGACAGCGCCAAAAGCGCTACGCCGGCATGGATGGGTTAAGACGGCGTTGCAGAGACAACACGCCCATCACAATCCAAGCAAGCAGCACCGACGCCTGACGAGGGCAGGAAACGGCGATAGCAGATGGGAAAGAGGTCGACAGCAGCAGATGATGCGACATAACGGTGAGACAGATTGAGTGCGAGGGGTGCCAAGCAGCACGAGAACGTGCGACGAAGGGTACCAGACTACAACGGCAGCCTGTATCTCCATCTCGTCATCCAGGTCCTCATCAACCTCCGGCAACTCGTCCGAGTCACCACTGCTGGACCGGACACTACTCTGCGGCAGGCTGCTGCTAATGCTGAACGCCGTATTGCCGGCCGACCCAGAGTTGGACGGCGCGACAGATCCACTGCGGGCGTACGTGTACGACGCTGCGCTGAGGGGGAATACTGCCGACAGCGGGACTGAGCGCGAGGTGGTTCGGGCCTGGACTCTGTCCCAGCGAAAGACTCGCGAGGACCTCGAGCCCGCTCAGACCGAAACTCGCGCAGATCGGCGACCGTGTCGAGACCGACGATGGCGAGATCGGGCCGTTGGACACCACAGAGCCAATGCTCGAGATCGACAAGTTGTGGTGGTTGTGATCAGGATGGAACCGCGCGGGCGTGGTCGGGATGCTAATCGCAATCGGCGCGCTCGACGCGACGTCTTCTTCGCTTGGCGCGAGTAGAACACCTGGTGCGACCTGCGTGACGCGGGTATGGGCGGGAGCTGCGAAGCCCGCTTTGACTGGGCCGGCCTTCTTGCGGACACCGCCGCCGACAACGAGGGACTTGGCGGGGACGGACTTGGCGATGCCACCGGAACGGCTAGAGCGGGCCATGGCGAGGAGTGCACCGGCAGAACGGCTGCGGGGACGAAGGCTGCGACGGAGACCGCTGGCAGGTTCGACGCTCGCGGAGGGTTGTCCAGCATCGTCTTCTTCCAGTTCATCGTCGAGAGCAATGCTGCTTGCGACGTCCAAACCATCCTCGTCATCACCGCCGTATACAGAGCCAGCCATCGATTGTTCGTCCGCTTGGAATGCGAGCGCCAGTGGGTCACATGTGCCTGTCGGCATCGGCAACGTTCCACCAGACGTCCAGGAGGGCCAGACTTGACATGGACGATGAGCATGATGATGAGCGCAGATAGACGAGCATAATGACGTACCGCACGGTCTTCTGGAAGATTCGACGTGTTGCCAAGGTCAAAGGTACCGGGGCCCGGTGGTCCGGACTAGGTCCCTAGAATTTATGGTCGCCTGGTTCGTACCAATCCCTAGGATTCGTGCAGACACTTTGGGCCATTAAACGCCGCTGGTTCGGACTAGGAGGCGTAGGTCAAACCTCAGCCTCACGTATCAACCCTGCCTAGTCCAAACCACAAGACGTGGTCCGAACCACAGTCAATGATTTGAATCCATATCTGAAACAATATACTATATTACAGACACATTTTGGAGTTTCTTCTAACTACCGGACAGATAAAGAGCGGACCCGGCCAGTTCGAAACCAGCAAGAGCGGTACGGACCAGCCGCAGGCGTCAGCGTGTCGGTCCAGGTTCGAACCAGCGAAACCGGTGCGAACCAGCAAAACCAGTATGAACCAGTCGCAGGCGTTAGCGCGTCGGGCTAAATACAAACCAGACACAGCTCCTACTGCGTTCCCGTCACAGCCATTAGCGTGTCTGTCCAGGTTCGAACCAGCGAAAGCGGTACAGACCAGTCACAGGCCTCAGCATGTCGGTCCAGGTTCGAACTAGCGAAAGCGGTACGGACCAGCCGCAGGCATCAGCGTGTCGGTCCAGGTTCGAACCAGCGAGACCGGTGCGAACCAGCAAAACCAGTATGAACCAGTCGCAGGCGTTAGCATGTCGGTCCAGGTTCGAACCAGTGAAAGCGGTACAGACCAGTCGCAGGCGTCAGCGTGTTGGTCCCAAGTTTGGACCAAAGAGTCCAATACGGACCAGACGCACCTCCTACTGCGTACCAGTCACAGCTGGTAGCGTTCCAGCCCAAGCTCGAACCAGTACTAATCAGTACAAATATCTACCTTTCTAGAGGCGATATACGTCGATTTCAATGACAGATATGGGCTTCTCGAGACATGACCTTCGGCACTCTTTGAAACTGCACGGATACAGGCACTACCACTCTGGCCACACTGCTGACAAGCTTGCGGTGCAGTCCTGTCGCTTAAATGCACTCGCACAATACATATACCGCGCAGAAGCAGATGCTAGACGAATTATAGAGCGAAGGACTTCGGGTATGCCACACGGAGAACCGTGTAGCAGAGGAGAAGAGGGAGAGCCTGTGAAGCAGATTGAAACTCCGGTGCGCTCCGCCGTGTTGGATCTACGAAACTGGTTACCTCAAAAATGGTACGTGGACTCCTTTCATTCTTTGTTGCCTGCCAGCCCATCTGTTGCCGCACCTCCCCACTGCTTTCACCTGAAGCAGCCGGCACCCAAACTTTCCACTTGACCTACTCATTGTCTTGTGGCCTCGTACAATGCCTGCATGATGCCAGGGAAAAGACACCGTCGCTCATCGCCTCGCTCAACAGCAGTCGCGCCGCAGCCGCTATCATTGCCGTGAATGATGCCGAAGACAATGAGAAAAACAACGAGGACGATATCAACGGCCCTGGCTCCCAGAACCTGGACATGTACAGCGGCAGTGGGAGCATCAGTGGGCACCGCAAAGACGACATCTTCAAGTGCAAGACGTGTTCTAAGGTCGGTCATTGCTTTCATTCATTCTCAATCTCGTCACACACCCCCAGTGAAAACCGGGACGGGCCAGGCTGAATGGAAACAAGCCGAAATGCGACGCTCGTGCGGGCTCATTCTGTCTCTTGTGGGCTCGCAAAAATTGCCACTTGACATGCGCCAAGCAGGGCCAGCACAAGAGAGAATAAGCTCATCCAATTCAGAGGTCGACCAGCTCAGACAGGCTTGAGCAGGGTCCAGCTTTCAATGTAATTTATTGGGTTAAAACGAGCACGACCGAGCAGACAAGAGCCATGCAACAATATGTGGGCAAAATAAATAAATAAATATTAATGCTATTGCGCCTACACTACCGTACAGGTACTATAAAACTGCAGATACGGAAATGAATGTACCAATGTAGCCACCTATGGGCCGTGGCCACCCATGAGTGCACTCGGACGTCCACCTCTCGAATATGGGAATCAGTACCAGTGAACTGCCTCGAGATGAATGCGACCTACCTCATAGGAGAGGGTGCGCGAGTCACAAGACTATTTCCGTTAGTTGTCTGTATGCGAGTCGAGATTTGCGCCGGGAGCGCTCACGCACCTCTGGCGACCAAGCTGGAAGTGCGCGACCCGCAGCATACAATGTGGGAGTATAGTGGCGAGACGACGGGTGGATAATTCGAGGGAAAAAAGAAATAGACACGGTCAAGTCCACAGCCTTCTTGTTGGCCTTGTGCCTGTGAGAGGCAATGTGGCATTGCCGTCTTCGAACAGACTCAGTCTGGCTCAGGAGGGCGGCGACCGGGCTCGGATTCTCTCGTTTCCGCTCACTAGGAATCACGGCCCTTGACGGCACTACACAGCGTTGTGACATTCGTAAGTCACAATGCACGGTTAACCCGTCGATTGGCCGAACGTTCGACCAATCGACGGGTTAAATGTGGATTGTTTGACACATTCACTGCGTAAGCGCAAAACCTTACCAAGGGCGGAAATAGATGGGAAATGCATCGTTTCTCATCCGTTTCCTCTGATTCCCATTCCCGCGAAACAAGACGGCTGAGATCCGAGGAATGTCGTCACCAAATGCGACAATGTGCGACACAACGGGGAGGGCGGTATTTTCCGTCCCGGAATACTTTGATCGCCGCCTGAAGGAATACCTTCAGTATCCCTGTCACTACAAAATTTGTAATGGGCATTAGAGCCGTTTGTAGTACAGATAATACCGAAGGAATACCTTCAGGCGGCGATCAAAGTATTCCGAGACGGAACATACCCGCCTCCCCGTTGTGCGAGTTCACAGAAATCTCGCATTTTTGCATAATCATCAGGCACGATTGTGGATTTCATTATTATTGTTATATCGAAAGAATTAATACAAACGGACGACTGGGTTGAGCAGTTCTCCAAAGCAAGCAAATTAAAAAGAACAGAAAAAAACAGCTCACCAGCACAGGCACCGATGTTTGCAGAAGACTTACCTACACTTGTATCAGCTTTCCACAGAGAGAGGCAGTACTCACAGGGTATTGTCAAGGTGCTACAGGGGCACTGCGGGTTGGCTGAAGTGCCGCAGGCAGTGCGGTGCGGCGCGCCGTGTCGTCGCTGTCCCCTCCTTCATGGTCTCCTGGCATCCGTCTTGCCGCCGTGTCCTCTTGTGCATGTATGAGTTTCGTGGAGGGCGTCTAAAAAGTGCTGCGCGTTGTATGCGCGGGCGTTGAAAGTGGTATTTTTTCTTATCTGTCAGTGCTTGTCTTGTTCCTGTACATATGAAGTCCACTGCCTCTGCCCACCGTTCTTCTTCTGTACATTGATTTTTTTGAGACAATAAATTTTTAATCAGACAAAATAAAAAGAAAAAGGTGCCTGGTGACGGGTCTGAGCTAGCTGGGACTTTGGTGAACTCGATTTGGTGACGGCGTTCCTCGGAAATTCGGGATTTGTTAGGCCCCCATTCCAATATGTTTCCGTTGTAGGCAAGATTAGCCTGATACATATCGAATGTGCGCCACGACGTACACTTACAGCTTCTGTGACAACAACAATGTGCCAATGCTGTGTGCGAGCGCATGCTCACATTGCCGACTGCATACATTCCCCTCTTCCTGGCCAGGGCAGTGTGCAGTTCGAATGTGAACGGGTCAACCAACATGCTGATACGCCACGCGCATGCGCAGCAGGCACATGGCGGAGTCGTAACATACCAGCAGGTAGACTCGGTACACTTTGTTTACGAGTCACTTCTACCCATCGCAGTGTCTGACTCTTATTAACTGTCGCAGTGTCGCTCAGGCCGGTGGATTCGGGGAGTGTGACTAAGTTAGCAGGCGGAAGATTAAGGTGGGTACTGGTTTGAACTGATGATTCAGGTCCGAGCCCACGCCATGAGTTCGGACCGGCCAAATCAAAGGAGCATGATCAGAATTGGTGGACCATTGAGCCTGGCGGGTACTGATTTGAACCCACAACGCGAGTCCGAACCGATGGTGCAGGTTCGAACCAGCCAAATCGAAACAGCATACTAACGATTGGTGAACCGATGAGTCAGGCGGCTACTGGTTCGAACCCGCGACGCGAGTCCGAACCGATGGTGTGGGTTCGAACCAGCTAAAACAACTTTGCATAACTCTAACGAACCGAAGAGCCAAGCAGCCCAAGCTTGTGCTGGTCCGAACCCAAAGACCTGGTTTGAACCAGGCATGTGCGATGAAACCAGTTCTGCTTCTGTCTAGTTCGAACCAGATGGGTGGTACGAACCAGCGGCTCATTAATCTTTTTAAATCTGCTGAATGTTCAAAAATCGATCATGGACTATATTTGGCTCTGCACGAATCCTAGGGCTTGGTACGGACCAGGCAATTCCTAGGCCCTGGTCCGGACCGCTGGGCCCCGGTACTACTGCCAAGGTGAGCCAGAATCGCAGCACCTTCGAGCAACTGAACCTGCTGGTGCTTGCTCAGCGGGACCTTGGTCGAGTTAGCCCAATGAGGAGAGTGCTCCTAGCGGTGCTTGATCAAGCAGTTCGGATGGCGGTACTCCTGTGAACAGTAACCGGAGATTGCAGTGTCGTGGCCGGATATTCAGGTTGGCCGTATGCGAGTGACATGCAGTGACGGGTGACATGCGGCCAGAAGCCCAGATGTGTTCGGCAGATCGTACCACACAACAAGCAAGTCCGGGGTAAACGTAAAACGAGCGGCTGGTGAGTGACGAGATCGAGGAAGAAAACAATGACTGACCTTCGAACACGTCTCGCACTTGAAGACGACGCCTTTGCGACGACCGCTGATTCCACCACTGCCGCCGTACAGGTCCGGGTTCTGGTATCCCGGGCTGTTGATGTCGTCGTCTTCATCCTCATCTTCGGCGTCGTCCGCACCGGCGATAGCGGCAGAGGGAGCTGCTGCGGCGCGACCGCTGTTGAGTGGGGCGATGAGCGACGACGTCTTTCCTCTGAAGACGATGAACAAAAGCAACAGCCAGGCATCGAACGAAGCCGCGAGACAACAAGTAGGTCGAGTGGAAAGTTTGAGTACCGGCAAGTTGTGGTGGGTTGTTTCAGGGGGGAAGCAGCGAGGATGCGGCGTGAGGACGGAAATATCTGAATCAGCACTGGGAGCGATGATGATGACTAGTAGTGACTGTAGACGTAGGTGTATCTGCTGAAATCGAGCGTGTCCCGTGTGTGTTGGCTGGATGCGCCGAGCCGGCGCGGTTTAGTGCTCGAACCGTATGGCGTTGATGGGGAGAGAGACGTCGCAGCTTGCGTCATATCGGATTCCTGATATACAGGTAGTCAGTATCGAGCATCTGAAGCATCATCCGGTAATATAAAGCACGAGTGCAAGCCGCGGGAAATGTAGGCGGGTGCACAGAGACGGTGCGCGTGCGCTGGCAACACGCCGGGGACAATAATGGTGTAGCGAGCACAGACCTACTGATTAAAGCCAGATGAATGCGTCGATGTGCGTTCTTGAATGTCTTGACTATATGTGGACAGGAGGAATGGCAAGTGCAGGGGTCGTAATTCCTGGAAGACGGCGGGCGGAGCTGGTTGAGCAATCCGAGTCAGGCGGTCTGTGCCCCAAATGCGGACACACGCGACCGACCGGCTATCTGCTGGATGCGGTTATGGACGGTGTGGCGGGTAACGACGAGGGAAAGGAGTACACCGGCGGAACGGCTACGCGAACGGAGGCTGCGACGGAGACCAGTGGCGGGTTCGACGCTGGCGAAGGGTTGACCGGCGTTGTCATCTTTTAGATCGTTGTCGAATGCAGTGATTCTTGCGATGACAAAACAGTCTTCATTGTCGCTGCCATATACGAAGCCGGCGATTGATCGTTCGCGGCGTAAATGCAAGCGCAACGGGGTCGCGCGTGCCCGTCGTCATCGACAATGTTCGGCCCGACACCCAGAACGGCTATACCTGTCGATGAAGATCAGCGCCAGGAATGAGTGTAGGCAAAGGGAATGACGTACCGCTCGGTGTTCTGGGAGATGGCGATTGCGGCGCCTTCGACCAGTTGTGCTTGCTGAGCGGAACTCGCACGCTCAAAGAGTAGAACCACGTTCTCTAAGCCGTGCGTGGACGCAGGCATGATGGTGTGGTGCGTCGATAGTTGAGTCGATCTGGACGCGTTTGGGAAAGGAGAAAGGAGACGCGCGCCTATCGGAGTATGATTTCACCTCGGTCTCTTTCCTCGCGCTTGTCGAAATCCACGCAGTTCCCTCTGCTTCTCTTGTTAAGATTAGACCAGTTTCGATGCTTTGCTTGGTTTATGTTCCGAAAATAGTTTATCATAGCATCTGTTGTCCCGTTTCCCTTTCGCACCGCGACATAGGCTCGACCAACAGTACATACCCTCCTAGACAAACTCTCTGCAAAGCCGTTCGCCGTGTTCCGTCCAGGTTGAGAGCCACTCTGGGACCTCAGTGAATGGAGGCTCTCACTCTTAAGAAGGCTCTACTGGCTCCACAGCTATCGACACTGCTCACTCGTTGGGGCTCACGCCAATCCGTACCACTTTTGGTCAGAAACAGAACACCCGGCTCTTCGAACTTGAGAATTTCTGAGGTTCTACCATCGTTCCGGGGGTCGCGATTGTAATAATCTCGCTTGTACGTTCGCACGATACGGATGAGCCCTGCTAGCTTAAGGCGCTTTCGCAGTGTGTGGAAGGGGGTCCAAGGTTGTTTCATCGTTCGGAGATATCTCTATGAGCCAATACAGTAGCGGTAGTCCCTCCGCATACCACTCCCGTGAGACGTGGAAGACCTCCGCAAGCCAGGTGCGGCGTCCACGCATACCATGCAGGTGCCAGAGCGGTTCGTCCTTCCAGTCGAATACTTCATCAAAGACAAGTTGAACCACGTCGACTGGGAGACGTCTTGACACCATGGCTGTGGCTGACTGCGGGCCTGTACGGTCTATTGTGACTTTTGAAGGTACCGTGCTGCGGATCATGCTGCGACCTGCGGGTTCGATGTGTCCGCAGTAGCCCTACACCGCGCAGTGAACCTGTCGGAAATAGCGTTCAGAAGTTGAACGGCTCGCGCATGACTGCTGAGTCTTGAGAGCAAGGAACAGATAGGTTACAGGCGCCTCTACCTTGCTTCAGGAGCGGGATGAGCCAATGCATGATCAAACAACAAAGCCTATTCATTTGTGTTCCAAGAGAATGACCGGCCGACAAGCACGCGAAACTTGCTATTTGAACTTGAACTTTGAATCGCAGTGGGAAGCGGGGCCCCAGAGACCCAAAACGACGCCGCCAACCGTACTGTGTGCCCAACCCAGCCAACGATTCGGCAAAAACTCAGGTTGAATTCCGCTTGGATACATGTGGTAGCAGAAAAAGTGACGATCAGCGCAGCGAGATAATACACCAAGAAAGGTAGATAGGAGAGTGCACAGAGCGAGGTGGGTGGGGTCAACGAGGAAGTACGCAAGACCCAACATGCGCCTGGGCAGGAAACGCGAAGCCTGGCGGGGACGACGCAAGAAATGTCGCGAATATAGGTCAGTCGAGTGCGCGATGGTGCAAGAAGCACGCAGCCATCATCTCGACTCGAGCCGATGATGATCTGACATGATAAAGAGACAGCGGGGTAAAAATGAACAATGTGTGGTGCGTGTGAGGACTCCGATGATTGGGCATGATAAGCCGGAGACATACGCAGTCCGGCGGCAGAAAGCGCCAAAAGCGCTACGCCGACTCCTGGATGGGTTAGGACGGGGTTAGTGAAGCAAATCGCCAGCACAGTTCGAGCAGGCAACACCAACGCCCGACGAGAGCAGGCGACAGTGATAGCGGTCGAGATAAGGTTGATAGCAGCAGATGGTAAGCCCCACCGGTGGGACAAGTTGAAAGCTGAGGCGAGTAAGAGGGTGTCGTGCGTTGCGAAAACGTGCGGCGACGCAGGACTGTAGACTGCGAGGGTACCCTACGTGCGCGCTGGAGGGTGACTCAAGGAACGAGAAAAGAAAGGAAGCGATAATCCTCAGGAGGAAGAGACAATGAAGGGCAATACGAGGTGGATGGAAGGCGGATGTGGGTGTTGAGAGAGAAAGAGAGGCAGGACAAGAACGCGAGACAGCACAGAATGATCTAGCAGAGCGAGGCGGAGGAAGGCGCGATTAGGCAATCAGGGCGATGGTACAGTATAACACGCACACAGTAGCCCGCGCGGAGCTGTCGCCACATCGACGCCACAAGCAGAGGATAAACCACGACGGCGGACGAGCCTCCGGCACGAGTGATACAAGGAAATGTTGAGACCAAGCCAAACGATATAGAAAACGATCGTCGAAGGTGCGTCAATGATTGAAGGCAAAGGCGATATGTGCCGCTGTGAGGTATGCGATGCGACCGTGCAGCGGGGTCGGGAGCCTGACGACGAACTTGGCGATTACGCCAAGACGAGTGGAGCAGGTCGTGGCGGGGAGCGCACTGGCGAAGCAGCTGCACGGGACGAGACCGCGACGGAGACCGCTGGCGGGTTCGACACTGGTGGAGGGTTGATCGGCGTTATCTTCGTCAAGATCGTCGTTAAGGGTTTACGACGTCCAAACCATCCTCGCTATAGCCGTCATATGCAGAACGGGCCGTAGAGTGTTCGTCGGCATGCAATGCGAGTGAAAAGGGGTCACGGGTGCCTGTCGACATCAGCAACGTTCTGCCAAACGTTCGGGACGACCAGACCTATGGATGATGATGAGCACGAGGGATGACCGCGGACAAGAATAATGGCGTATCGCGCGGTCTTCCGGGAGTCTCGACGTGTTGCCAAGGTGAGCGTGGATTGCGGCGCCTTCGAGCCTGCTGAGCGGAAGTGATACGCCTCAAAACAGAACCATAAGGGCACAACCGGTGCGCGGACGCGGTCATGATAGTGTAGCGGGTCGATGAATGTGGCGCGTGACAATTCGGGCCCGTGAAGATTGAGCCGCGCGCTTCGGGAACAGAGAAAGGAGAAGCGTGGCTGTCGGAGTACGATTTCGCTTGGCGTGACCTTGGCCGCTCTCATTGCATTTGTCTAAACCAACACGATTTGTCCGGACCCACGTTGTCTGAGCTCACACCACTTTCTAGTCCTTTCTTTCATTCTTGTTTGAAAAATAGCGTGCCTAAAAGCTCCAACTGTACTCTTCGCCGACAGACTGTGACAGTCAAAGACACAGAGCCAGAAAGTACATTAGAAATGGCTTACATCGCCACATACAGAGGTACATGCAGAAATAATCGTCAGGGCAGGAGGCACGGATGAAAAGTTAAAAAGTACACGACGTCCAGGACTCTCCACGATGATATCCAACCTCTCCAATTGCTATGTCGATGCAGCGCGCGGGATTCTGAAGCCCAAACATGAACTGGTGGTACTGGCTTGGCACCCACAGTAACAGCTCGCCGGACGGCCCTTTGAGCCATCCGTCAAAAGACGTGGCAGTCTTGGCAGCATCGACAATGTCCTTCAGTAGTGATGAATGGAGCTGGCTCAGAGTCCAGATATAAATCTTGTTGTCTCCGGAACCCGATACGATGTACCGGTCATTTGGTGTAAATGTCACAGAACACACCGAATCGCTGGGTCCGGTCAGTGTTGCTATTGGCGCTCCTGTTTCTGCGTCCCAAAGCCGTACAGTAGAATCTTTCGAGCCGGTGGCAATGAACCTGCCGTTTGATGAGTACGCGACTGAGCGCACACCATCAGTGTGCCCACTGAGATCCAGTACCTTCTTGCCTGTGCTGATGTTCCAAGTTTGAACAAAATTCTCGTTGGAACCTATACTGAATCCGCCGGCTGCAATATTCCTCCCGTCTGGTGAGAAGCTAATCGACACCCACAGTTTGGTGGACGTGTCAAGTGGCTCGCACGCCGGCTGACCGGTCTCGCTATGCCAAATGCCGATCCTTCCAGAAGTATCCCCGGCAGCAACTAGCTGACCATTAGGCGAGACGGCAACCGAATACACCGAGTCACGACATACAAGTGGGCCCCAATTTGCCGAGCGCTGCATCGCAACATCCCAGACACGTACAGTCTTGTCGTAAGATCCCGACGCGAGCCACCGTGAATCGGGCGAGAACACGACCGCATAAACGGAAATTGTATGACCTTGCATGGGCTGGCCCACCGCTGCACCCGTTTTCAAGTCCCATAGGCGAACAGAATTGTCCGTTGATCCGGACGCAATGAAACGTCCATCCGACGAAATGGCAACGGAGTAGACGGTACCTGTGTGCCCTAGCAGCGGCGAGAGCTTCTCCTTGTCGGTCTCCAGATCCCAGACGCGGATAGATTTATTGTTGCTCCCAGACACAATGGAGGCACCATCTGGCGAAACTGCGACCGACCACACACGGCTCTGATGCCCCGTCAGCTCGCGCTTGTCCAACATGGTCTGGGATGAGATTTCCTGTTGAACTGTTTTGCTGTCTGCTGGTGGCGGTAGAGCCTCTGCTTTGCCACCGTTTCTCCAGACTCGTACGGTACGGTCATCGGAGGCTGAGGCAATATACAGACCATCGGGCGAAAATGTGACAGCACGAACGCTCGCCGCATGACCTTCCAGTGCGATTGAGGATACTTTGCTCGCGAATCGAGGTAGAGTCGTGACACAGACGCTGTTTCCATGTGCTGAAGCAAGAAACTGTCCATCTCGTGACGGGCTGACAGATAGGATGGACTCAGAGCCTCTGTAAACTGTTGCGGATTCCTGCTCGCTCCTGGTATTGCAGAGGATAATGTCATGACCGGACGCGGCAGCAATCTTCCCACCATCTGGTAAGAAGCTGACACCGTTAATCGTACTTTTGTGTCTGTGCGGTGATTGCTTCTTCTGTTTGCCTGTGAGCGCATTCCAAAACTGTATCGTCCGATCATCAGAACCGGACGCCAATAATCGACCGTTCGGGGAGTAGGCGATTGCGCGGACCACATCACTGTGGCCGCTGAGTACAACCAGCTGTTGATTTGTTTCGACGTCCCACAGGCGTACAGTTGCATCCCGCGAACCTGAAGCAATCTTAAGCCCATCTGGAGCGAAGGAAACCGAGAAAACCGGGCCGGTGTGGCCTCTCAGCTGCTGTACAGCAACGTGAGCAGCTACAAGATTCCAAACACACACCACACCACCATCAGTCCCCGATACAAGATTCTTGCCGTTAGGAGCAAACGCAACAGCCCATACGGTGCCATCACTGCTGCGTAGAGCTGCCATGGCTTCATCGCCAGTTCGCATGTCCCAGATGCGCACGGTATCATCGGCCGATCCCGATGCCAGTAAGCGACCATCGGGAGAATACGCAGCTGAGTGAACGGGGCCTTCGTGACCCGTGAGAGTCATCACGAGCTTTCCAGCGTGGTGGGGAATGCCAATGACATTTACAGAGATAAGTCCGGTGTACTTCGGCGCAAACTCCTGGTAGACGAGCGAGTGATTGTCGGCAAATGGAAGAGCGGAGATGTAGATGTGTGGAGCACTCCGTGCAATTGCCTGATGGGAAGATGCAACGAACGAGTTTGCATCGCGAAGAAATTGTGTCAATTCCTTCATCCGGACCTGCACAGAAAGATGAGCAGCTAATAATGCCCACATTGGCAGGCAACGTACCGTTGTAGCCGCAAACATGAGCATTGCCGCTGCGCGATGAACCTGGCCCAGAATACTCATTATCTCGAGCCAGAATAGCAACCGTGGGCGAAATATCTTGTTGATTTTGTCGTCCAACTCGGATTGCTGGCGTGGTACCCGATTGAACCATGACCGAATCTGCGAGCGGAAAATGCGGCTGATACTCGAATCAGATGTCGCCGTCTCGAGGAAGCCAGCGATGTGATATATCCATTGAAGGCAGGCGTATTCAAGGGAGAGTCTGATACTGGTGGGTTTCGGCACGACGTTCCCCTCGAATGATGACCGACTCTGTGAGACGTTGAAATGAAGGCTAGTATCCATAACATGGAGGCTTCCAAATGCAAGAGCCTCGTGACCGAGTGATGCCGGGATTCGGAGATGACTCGAAGCTCGTCCGAGTAGATAGTCACCAAAGGACGCATGTATTGGCCGTAGACTCGTATCGTTGTCATCCTCTGGAACGTGAAAGACTGCGTGAAGGCGTGTCATGCTAGCTCGCAGCTGGCCACTCGGTATTTTCAGCAGATCTGCCAGAGCTGTAACCGACAACGTCATGCGTGCCGAGAGCAGCGCAGCGATGATGCGCAGGAGGTTTTTCAGTTTGTCGGTGTGCACATCGCTGGCCTTCGCTGCATTTTCCACGATGATCGCGTACATTTGATCTAGCCGTTCAGTGGCTCCGATGCTCAGCTTGTCTCCGGTCGATGCTAGCAACGATTTGAATCTCGCTGTGGCGAGATCAATACCATCCCCGAGGGTATACTTGAGAGCCGTTGCAGCCACAATGAAAAGACCGTCGGACACGGCGACAAGCGTATTGACGTCATTCTCGGTAAAAAGAGCACACAGCGTTGAGGTGGAGAACAGCCTGTCGGATATGTACAGTCGAATATCTGCGTCTATTTGCTGCTTGTCGACGGTGTGTAGACGAAGAATCTTGCTGAATACGACGTCAGACACGTGAGTGTCACGAATGTGAGTCTCCGGTCGTGATGTGACAAGAAATTTGACTGGAAGCCTGACAGTGGAGCGCGAAAACGCGACCAATGCCTCGAGCATGTCCGAGACAATGCGATGAGTTTCAGCATCATCTAGTGCCCCGCTGCCTGATAGCTGTCCACTACATTCGTCCAGCGCGTCAATGACGAACACAATCGGGATCTTCGAGTCTTTGAGGGCGAGCAGCGGCTTGTACAGCAGCTTCTCGACTTGCACATCGACCTGCTGGTGCAACACATCCGGATCGACTGTCAGTTCCGCGTCAAGGGCTCGGCTAAACATGTCGGACTGGCGTGCCATGAGCTGCGCCAAAGTCGGTATCACACAGCGCACATCACGCTGCGCGGCCACACCCGTCGAACGCGAGCAGAAGAAACTACCGCCAAGAATGATCCCAGGGTCATTGTGAGCACGCACGCAGATCGTATATGCGATGGCGCTCTTTCCAGTGCCCGCCATTCCAGCCAGCCAGAAGATCTGCGGCCCGGTAAGGTCCTTGATCCAAGCGTCAATGTCGCGTAGGATTCGAACGCGTGTTCCTTCCATGCAACCTTTCTCGATCTGGGCAGCATAAACTGCCATAGAAACATGCCGAGATCCTAGGACTTCTAAGAGTCAGGCGTAGCCCATGAATCATTGGATAAGGCTGCTTACGGGTGGAAATCTTCAACCGGATGGATTCCTGGAGGCTCATCAGCTCTCGAATCGTTTGATTTGCACCTGTAGAGCGCACCATTTCCTTGAGAAAGTCCCCATGAATGATGTTCGTCACGTGGCTGTAGTTGTTGTTGTAGTTGTTGTTGTGTATCGCCCCGACCGTGCCATAAACGTTGTTCTCATTCGTTGCTTGGTTCAACATTGCAGCTCGACCCTCGTCGCTTTTCGTGCTGGTTTTAAAATCCATAGGCTGCACGGCGGGCTCATGCGGGCCGGTGTCTATTTCGCCTTGCTTATCGGCCGGCATGGTGGTATTCAGTGCGGATGTGAGGCAAGAGGGCGATGTGCGGTAGCTGGTCGGCAGGCAAAGAACGCACGCACTGTTACTTCCGAGTGACTTGCCTGCCGTTGCGAGCGAGGTGGTAGGCATAATGAGGAATTGATTGCCGGCGGGAACACGTGGTGTTGCAAGTGTGAAACTGAGAGACGGCATTATTAGACTAATATCAGTTGGTCCAATACCCGGTAACTGAGCATTAATGCGGCAGAGAGATACCTAGATCAGCGAGGGTATTGCACTTTCGAAGGAAAGCTGCCGACGGCGGACCATGGGAAATACGTAATTGCTCAGGGCAGGTGCATCTAGCTTGACCCTGCCGCCATCCCCGTTTCGCTCTTCGTGTACCCATGCACCCACTACCGCACAAACATTCGATACAATCAAGATTACAACTAGCGTGAAACGGTCTTGTATTCTTGACGGCCCTCACCACACGACAGTGGTGGCCAAGAACATGGGTGTACGTTACCTTTTCGCCACCACTGTATTCGAAGGCCACGCGTTCGCCCAATTCCTACTTCGACCTGGCAATCCGTGCCATGTATGCCCAGGTCTGCTCTGGACGCCGCACTATGACCTCCTTCGTTCGTTGTGTTGCGTCTGCCTATGGCTTTTGAAGGTGCTCCACTGCGGGACTTGCACCTGCGGGCCGCGACGTATCGGCAGCCATGACAGCAATACCGCTCCGTAGTGGACCTGTCAGATTGAAACGAAGAGCGTACTATCCACATGCCATGATCCTCAGTGGGACGTCAACTTGGGATCATAGTGGGGAACGAAAGTCGCAGATGCCGTCAACCCTGGAACCCGTCCACGGCCATACCAAAGTTTCGACAAAACACAGGTTGGATTCCAGTTCGATACATGCATTAGAGGAGTCGACGATCAGTTCAGCGAAGGATACACCAAGAAAAAGGTAGACAAGAAAGCGCGCAGAGCGAGATGGGCATGTCATGGTGCATGGACGACATGGAGATACACGAAATCAAGAATGTGCGCAGACAAGAAACGCGAAGCCGAGAGGAATCAACGCGAGACGTGTTGCGAATAAAGGTTAGGCGATTGTGCGAGAGCGAGGGACAAACATACAGGCGGGTTGAATAAGTAACATGCAGTCATTCTCTCGACTCATGTAGACGACGATCCGGCGTGGTATAGGTGAGCGTGGTAAGAGGGTGGACAATGTGCAGTATGTGAGGGTTGAGACCAGATGTTACGCAAGATAACTCAGCGAACATTCGCAGCCTGGCGGCGGACAGCGCCAAAAGCGCTCCGCCGACGTAGCTGGGGTAGGGATGATGCCGCAGAGGCAAGTCCGTTATCACGGTCCAAGAAGGCGGCGCCAACGTCCGAGAACAGGCGACGGTGATAGCAGACGGCAAAATGGTCGACAGCAAAGATGAGACGACACAACGGTGATACAGATTGAGTATTGGGGGTTCCACAGTTGCCAGAGCGCACGACGGAGGACACCAGGCTACGAGGGCAGCCTATGTGAGTGCGAAGTGGTGACACAAGAGGGCAAGAACAGAACCGATAGTCCCGAGGAGAATGGACCCAAGGACGAAAGAGGAAGTACAACGCGCTGCGGGAATGTGAACAGCGTGCGAGCGCAATACAATATGGATGGGTGGCAGGCGTGGGCGTTGAGAGAGACAGGGCACGAACACGGAACAGCACAGGGTCACTAAACACAACAATGCGGACGAGGAAGAAGTAGATGGCCAAAGAGGGCAGGGGTACAGTACAGAACGCACACAGTAGCCCGTGCGGGTCTGTCGCCGCCTCGACGTCAAGGGTGGCGGCGAATGTCGACGACGAGATGAGCGCATGAGCTGCCGGTGGGGATGATAGAAGGACATGTCACAGGAAGCAACGGAACGAAGCGGCTAGAACAGCTAATGGACGTGGCTGACGATGATGAGCGCGAAAGACGGTCGTCAAAGGCGCGTCAAGGATCGGAGGTAAACGCGGTATGTGCGTCTGGCGGGCATGGGAATCAGAAAAAACGGCGAGGTCGGGAGCCCGATTACAAGTAATTCTGTTAAATATCGGGAGGTCAGATGCAGTCACACAACACGACGCGATACACAACATACCGAACGCTCACATATCCATTTGGAAGTCCATCCTATCTTCCCACTCTTCATCGTACTTCCTGTGCTATCCACTGTGACGTCAACCCATCTTTAACTCGTCGTCCAGATCCGCATCACCCTCCGGCAGTCGTCCGAGTCACCGCTACTGGAACGAACAATACTCTGCGGCAGGCTGCTACTGATACCGAACGCCGTATTACCGGCGGATCCAGAGTTCGAAGGCACCACGAACTCACTGCGGGCTCACGTGTACGAAGCGTCAGAGAGTGATGCTTCCTACAGCCGGACTTCACGGCTCTGGCCCAAAGACAGTCTCGCGAGGACTTCGAGCCCGCTTGGACCAAAGCTCGCGCTGATAAGCGATCGTGCCGTTATCGACGACGGCGAGATCAGGCCGTTGGACACCACCGAGCCGATGCTCGAGATAGACAGGTTGTGGTGGTTGTTTCCGGGATGGAAGCGCGTCGTGTTTGGGATGCAGATCGTAATCTGCGCGCTCGTCGTAACCTCTTCTTCGCTTGGCGCAAGGTCATGAGGTGCAATTTGGTTGACGCGGGTGTGGGCGGGAGGCGTGAAGCCTACTTGACTGGGCCGGCCTTCTTGCGGTTTGGCGATGCCGCCGGAGCGGGTAGAGCGGGTCATGGCGAGGCGTGCACCAGCGAAACGGTTGCGCGGACGGAAGCTGCGACGAAGACTGATGGAGAAATCGGTGCTGGAGGAGGGTAGGTAGACATCGTCGTATTCAAGACGAGGGTGATGTTGCGTCAGCGTGAAATGCAAGGATAGCGGGGTCACGCATGCCTGTCAACATCAGCAATGTCCCGCCGAACGTCCAGGAAAGCCAGATCTGTCGAGAGCAATGAGCGCGAGGACGAGCCCAGGTGAGGAGAAGACGTACCGCGCAGTCTGCAAGATGGGCCAAATCCCGGCGCCTTCGAACAGCTGGACTTGCGAAATTTGTACACCTTGGAAAATAGAACTGGCTGGGATAAATGGGTGCGCAGACGCCGACATGGTGGTGTTGTGGTTCGGTAAGTGTGACGCGTGTCGGTTCGGACTTGGCGCTCGGAATGGAGAGAGGAGAAGCGCTGTTATCGGAGTACCATTTCGCGTGCCATGACCTTGACCTTTTTCGTTTACTTGCCCTTGACCTTGCTCCGTTCCTCTGAACTGGCACCTCTTTTCGGTGATCCCATTTCATTAAACCCTATCTCAAGGTTCTATCTGCGAAGTCTTGTGCCAAACGACGCAACCCGGTTGGTTCGTCTGAACTCTCCGCTGCGGCACACAAGCGAAGTGCGCTCCTATGATAACAACCACCACGGAACCTCAACTCCAGGAGCTCCGTCGTGCAATGTCAGCCCATAGGACAGTGTCCTTCATATCTGGCATCACGACGCCTACAACTATGCCAGAACCTTCTGTGCCAATATTTAAATTCGTGTTGGTGCGAAGTCTGGATGTTCCCGAAAGCTCATCTGACCACCTGTCCCAACGATATCAGGCTTGGCGACGGCAGCACGCGTCACTGCACCGTCTTTCTGCTGCGAGGAAAATACAAGGCTTCTTTGTTCTCCATCACGAATCTGAACAGACCCCTCATTCACCCGCTCCGGTCTTCCGAGCTCAACAACTCGGGCATTGATGTTCGTACCCAAACTGAGCATGTCAATGCGTCATTTATCTGCCTTACATGGTCGTCGGCGTCAAGCCCGCTTTCAAGGGCACAGCACAGTAAGCTGCGTCTGCGGCTACGGATGAACCGACCAGAAGTACAGTGCTTGCAGAAATTGTCTTCAAGCAGCCTTCTTTCTCTCCCTCTCGCGACGTTAGCGCTATGGTGACAACAAGCCCCACCCTCCCTGCAGACGTCGTGCACCTTGTTCTTGAAGCCGTTCACGTCACCCATGATTACACTCTTTGGGACGAGTATGGACACAGAGCCAGAGTCGCCTGGTTCGCCAGTATGATGCGGGTGTCTCGAATGTATTATATTGCTGGCCAGCGGGCTCTTTACCACCGCATCAAAATTGTAGCCCGTAACGAGCGGTCCAACGACCTGCTCATTCGGACTCTGATACGGAAGCCGCACATCGCGCAGATGGTCAAAGCACTGTATATCCAAAGCCCGCACGACCGCGTACGCTACTGCAAGGTAGGTAGTCACCGCCGACCCTCATTCTCAATGTTATACAGCATTCCGTTTGCGACGCATGATTGGCGCAAGGATTGGCACGCAAGGCGGCAGCAAGGGAAGTCGGTGCAGCTGCTCCGTCTTTGCACTGCCGTGACGGAGTTGAGTCTGGAACAACCAGACCTCATGCTTCTCACACCTGTGCTGGATAGCACAAGAGTCTGTATGGAGCGGCTCGCGCTTGTTGGTATGCAAGATGTGACCTTCCACGAGTGGGAAAGCCTGTCACAGGCGACCTTCTGGCGCAATCTGCGCTCCATCCAACTACTTGTGGTGGATCCGGGGGATGGGAGCCCACTTCACAACCCAATTTACAACTTAGATGTCGCATTTCTCGGCGCCAGGCCATTCACGTGCTTGGGGGAGCTTAGAATTTTTGGATATGTGGAACCGGTAGTCCTCCGGAGGATCGTTGACGTTGTACGACCGACTCTCACGACCCTCCAATGCGACCAAACCAACGACATATCCGCAATGTGTATCAGTCTCACTTCAGCGGCACTAAGAAGCTTGGTCCTGTCGGTTTCACCTTTCTGGCCTCTCGCCGATCTCAGCTTGTTTACCCGACTCGAGCAGCTGACGCTCATACTGTGTCCTGAACTGTACCATGGACGAAGCCGTGTTGGGCTCAAATTATCTCGCAACTTACCGTCCTCCATATCTGTCTTCGAACTGCATATCCACGAGTGGTACAACCACCTCGACCCGTGGCGTACTGCATCGGCTCTCGCACAGGTTCTGCGTGCCTTCGACATTGGAATACTCCCCAATTTGCGCTGTATAGTCGTCTCTGTTAAGTTGTGGGC
>Ga0247815_10001205_pt1 | contig 20036 bp, 20 predicted proteins | sample UWRJL194509B1_FD_181014 | JGI IMG/M metagenome (GOLD analysis project Ga0247815, IMG submission 181014) | Plant litter microbial communities from Arlington Agricultural Research Station in Wisconsin, United States - UWRJ-L194-509B-1 | ecosystem: Environmental > Terrestrial > Plant litter >...
ATGTCCAGACCAACAACTTTTGCGGATAGCTTTTCAAGCTTTCCTCTTTCTTTTGCGTAACCCATAATCACCCAAATATACCAGTTTTGTAGAATAGTTCAGCAAAAATGCTGATTTAGCATCTTCTTCAATTTTGAAATTTTATTATATTTGCCCTTCATCAACAATAAATCGAATGTAGGATATCATTTCTTTCAAAAAAAATAAAGCGGCCCATATCAAATGAGATCCGCAAGTATTCATTTTAAAAGAAAGAATGATGATAATTCTTCAGGACATTACCTACATACATCCTAACAGGGATGTTCTCTTTGATGATCTTAACCTGATCGTCAACAAATCTGATAAAATTGCATTGATTGGCAATAATGGCGCGGGAAAATCCACCCTGCTTCAACTGTTGTCCGGCCAATTACAAACAACGGCAGGATCTGTAATGACCAGTTCACAGCCCTACTATGTTCCACAAATTTTTGGTCAGTTCAATCAACACACCATAGCCGAGGCATTAAATATCAATCATAAACTGAATGCCCTGCATGCAATACTCAATGGCGAAGTTACTGATGAAAATATGGATATACTTAATGACGACTGGACCATAGAGGAACGATGCCAGGAAGCTTTTGCACATTGGAAACTTGATATACAAGACCTGAACCAAACCCTGCAGACGCTTAGTGGCGGACAAAAGACTAAAGTTTTCCTGGCGGGAATCAATATTCATCAGCCAGAGATTGTATTGTTGGACGAACCAAGCAACCATCTGGACAACGAAAGCAGGGAGATACTCTATAACTATATCAGGTCCACAAAAGATACACTGCTGATAGTAAGCCACGACCGGGTATTGTTAAACCTGCTTGATACCATTTGTGAATTGAGTAAACGTGGTATAACTACTTATGGCGGCAACTACGATTTTTATACAGAACAGAAACAAATAGAAGCTGAAGCGCTGAACCAGGCACTAAAAAGCAAAGAAAAAGCTTTCCGTAAAGCTAAAGAAACGGAAAGGGAATCGCTGGAAAGACAGCATAAACTGGATGCACGGGGTAAGGGAAAACAGGAGAAATCCGGTGTCCCCACAATTTTTATGAATACCCTTAGAAACAATGCGGAGAACAGCAGTTCAAAAATCAAGGGCGTGCATGCAGAAAAAGTTGGTTCCATTTCCAAAGAAATGAGCAGTTTACGTAAAGAACTGCCAGCTATCGATCAGATGAAAATGGGCTTTGATAACTCCGCACTGCATCTGGGCAAAATACTGATTACCGCAAACGGTATCAATTTCGGCTATGGCGACAAGGTACTCTGGCAAGCAGCCTTAAACTTTCAGATTTCAAGCGGAGAACGTATTGCCATTGAGGGGCCAAATGGATCTGGCAAATCCACATTGATCAAATTGATACTATCCGGGCTTCAACCACAATCCGGAAATATGAAGATCGTAAGTATCAACTCTGTTTATATTGATCAGGATTATTCCTTAATTCATAATGAATTGAGCGTCTATGAACAAGCACAGTATTTTAATTCTGGTGTTTTGCAGGAACACGAGGTTAAGATCAGGCTCAACCGCTTTCTATTTGACAAAACCTACTGGGATAAACCATGCAGGGCATTGAGCGGTGGTGAAAAAATGAGACTAATGCTTTGCTGCCTAACAATTAGTAACATTGCGCCTGATATGATCATTCTCGATGAACCAACCAACAATCTGGATATTCAAAACATTGAAATCCTGACAGCAGCTCTGAATGAATACAAAGGAACGCTTCTGGTAGTATCACATGATTCCCGGTTTCTCATGGAGATCAATGTTGAAAGGTCAATAATACTACGTTAAGGCCAAGAGACTAAGTTAAGGCAGTTCAGTGGCCAGATTGCATTCAGGACGGCATTTTTGAAAATTTGGGACAAAAGATTATTATTTTTATTTGTGTAACTAAATAGCAAGTGTAATATCTAAAAAACACCAAACCACTTAACTATAGCTATTCAACTCTACTTTATGAGAAAACTACTAACTACCCTCCTCTTGACCTTACCTTTTATAATAACCAGGGCACAGAATATCGATACCATAGTTGAACATGCAGCCCATTCATTCATGAAGAAAGGATCAAGAATGGGACTTTCCCTTGGTGTAATCAGTAAAGGCAAAACCTATCAGTATCACTTTGGAACCACACAAAAAGGGATAATTAGCAAGCCAAACGAAAAAACTATTTACGAAATAGGATCAATTACAAAAACGTTCACCAGCTTGTTACTCGCACAAGCAGTGGAGGACAAAAAGGTAAACCTGAATGATGATATCAGAAAATATCTTAAAGGCAGTTATGATAATCTCCAGTATCAGGGAAAACCTATCAGGTTAATACACCTGGCTAATCTTACCTCTGGCCTGCCTAATAATCTGCCTGAAAAACTGCCAGCCTTTAAAACCAAGGATCCGGACTCACAACTTTTTGAATACAAAAAAATACACGATGCCTATACCAGGGAAATGTTTCTGGCAGATCTTCATCAGGTAAAGCTAACCACTGAACCAGGTTTAAAAGGCGGACATTCAAACACAGCAGCCGAATTAATGGGCTTTTTACTGGAAAATATTTATGGTGAAAGTTACCCTGCACTGCTTAAAAAATTTATCACAGGACCACTGCAGATGTCGGGCACATTTGTATCGCTTCCTGTATCATTACAACCAATTACCGCCATTGGCTACAATGACAAAGGCGTGGTGATGCCAGATGTTCCAGAAGATGCAGGCAGTGGTGGCGCCATTCGGTCCAGTTTAGAAGATATGATCAAGTATATGACTTATCAATTGAAAGAAAAGGATTCAAAGGTGATTCTTAGCCATCAGACTACCTGGGGTGATGACCAAAGCAACGCTGTAGGTTTAAACTGGCGGACTAAAACCAATTTTGACGGAAAACGGAAAATCTGGGCTTCAGGCGGCACGTTTGGTTTTTCTTCTTACGGTGTACTTTATCCGGAAAGGGATTTCGCCGTTATTGCACTTACAAACGAAAGTGATAACGCAGCCCAGGATGCGCTGGATCAGATCGCTCAAACTATCTACAACGAACTTTATTTCAGTGCTGCAGAGCGGTCTTCAGCTGGATTCGGCTATTCGGCCCCAATCAATACCCTGCTTGTAAAGTTAAACCAACGCGGATTCGGCCAGGCCATTCCGGTAGTACAGGAGTTGCTTAAAAGCAATGCTAAGCTCAAATATTCTGAAGGAGAAATAAATAGTTTCGGTTATCACTTACTTGGTAAAGGACAGAGGGACAAGGCTCTTGAAGTCTTCAAACTCAATGTGTATCTCTTTCCTAAGAGCTCGAATACCTACGACAGTCTGGCCGAGACCTATGAAAGCATGGGAGATAAAGCTCTTGCCATTAAGAATTACTCCATGGCCGTTGAGCTTGATCCATCAAACACTAATTCTGCTGAGCATTTGAAGAAATTAAAAAATTAGCAAGCGGCGCCTTCCATAACCATTAAGCTACAATGAGAATTTTACTACTTTTACAAATGAACTGATCCAATCAAGAAATAACAGACCAGTTATATTAGCTCATGCCTATCGGTAAGCACCTTATGGAAGATATCAAAGTAAAACTAAGGGAACATATTGAAAAAACGGTCGCCCTGACAGATGATGAGTTTGAATATGTACAGTCGCACTTTACAATTAGAAAATATAAAAAACATCAGTTTTTAATCCAGGAAGGTGATAGTGTTAAATATTCATATTACGTGGTGTCAGGGCTCTTAAAACTGGTGCATACAGATCTTTTGGGAAAGCAGCATATCATTGCTTTTGCCATGGAAGATTGGTGGGAAAGCGATTTTCAGGCATACCTTGCACAGGGAAAAGCCACGCTTTCGCTGGAATGTCTTGAAGATACTGAAGTACTGTGTATCACACTGGAGGATTACCACAAACTGTGCAGCGGTATGCAAAAAATAGCTTATTTCTTTTTGATGAAAGCCAACTCAGGTCATGTTTCATCACAGCGACGCATCATTTCTTTGCTCACATCAAACGCAAAAGAGCGGTATGAACAATTTCTAAAGTTGTACCCCGCACTGGTACAACGTGTTCCGAAAACCCACCTGGCAACCTTTCTGGGTGTCTCCAGGGAAACATTAAGCAGGCTGTCGTCCTAATAAAATATAGGTCACTATGTGATCTAGGTCACTCCAAAATCGTGCGTTACCTCACGACCATTATTTCTATACTCTTAGCAACTTTGTATTAACAATTTTTAACAGCAAACAGCTGAATATGTGAAGGTTTGTTTTTTACCTCCGGATAGACCAGCAGTATTTGCGCAAAGGAAAAGTATATATGGAAAAAAGAGAATTTAGCCCATGGGAATGGCAAGATAGTCGTAGTTATGTTCAATCTGTTGAAGTAAAAAATGTTGAAGGCACACTTTATTGTGCAGGACAGGCAGCGGTGCACGCCGATGGAACATCAAGTAATGCAGACGTTAAAACACAATTACATCTGGCAATAGAAAACCTGGAAAAAGTGATCACCGGAGCAGGGTATGAATGTAAAAATATTGTGCGGTTAAATGTGCTGACTACTAAGTCTGACGAGCTTTGGACCTGTTTTGATGTGTTGCAAGACTGGATCGCGAAACATGGTATTAAACAAGCGACTACCCTATGCGAGGTGAAAGTACTTTACGAAACATTATCAATTGAACTTGAAGCCACAGTAGTGAAATAGCTGGTAAGCCCAATAAACATATTTACAAAATCATCAGGCCTGACATTAATGCCAGGTCTGGTGATTTCACCATAGTTTCAAATATTCTATTTAAGATCATCACGAAAAGGGAAAATTTATAGTATTTTTATACTACACAAAAACAAGTATCATGAGAAATATTTTTCCTCTATTCACAATATTAATCTTTACAGTAGTTTTTAGTTCCTGCAGCAAAGAAAAACATGTTGACATCGCGCAAGAGAGAGAAGTACAGTATTATGCCAGCCTTATTCCTATAAAGCTGGATATCGATAATAAACTCATAGGTACGGTTTATTTCAAAGCCGCCGACAAAACCTATAATATCAATTTGGATAACATCCAGGCGAATGCAACGATGAGTGTTATTCATGAGGCTATCAAAACAGAAAAATTACTTAAAGTATACGTCTACAAAGGCAGTTTGGAGATTGCGAAACTGGAATAAAACATTTAAACCTCCATTTATCAATGACTTTAAGCCAACCGATTAAACTATAAGAATAGCAAGAAATACCCATATAAAATTCAGGAAATATTTATCAACTTCAGGTTATACCCTTATCCAAATCATTGCCGTATTATTTAATGCCGGCGAATTGCTATCCCGCATAAAAGTTTAAAGCATTGATTCTGAATAACTAACCTGAATTAGATATGAAAAATACCTCTCGCATTTACCTCTTAGTGGTTATTGCATCAATAACCGCAGTGAGTACCCAATTATACGCGCAAAAACTGAACAAAGATGCGGTTGCCTTTACCAAGTCTTATCAGGATAACTATAACAATGGGAATTTGGCCGCACTGATGACCATGTATCCTAACGAGGTAACGCAGATTTATGCCAACGGACAGACGGAAAAAGTACCAAAAAGCGACTATGAAAGAGATTATATAAGGGATTTCGGTGAGAGTATCGGTACTTTTTTCACGTACACTATAAAAAGCGCAGAGACACTTCCGGATGGAAAAATAAAAATATCAGGTGCGTTTGATGGGTACGACTACGAACGAAAATCGAATAAGAAACTGAATCCAACCAGCGGTACATTTGAAAATGTGATTGCAAAGGACGGAGGAAAATGGAAATTCAGTCAACTTAAAAATATGTTTACCCTGGAACGGGTTTTTAGAGAAGTAAGGGACCTGAGTCTAAACTTCCAGGAGATCCTGAATAAAGAAGACATTGCAGCCATTAAACCTCTTTTTACAGCGGATGGAGTTTGGATAACACCTGATGGAAAATCAACTAAAGGGGCAGACAGTATAAGCGCCCGGTACGCAGAGGCTTTCAAAAACTCGAATGTATCCAGCACTATTAAGTTGGCCAATATTCAGCTTCAGTTTGATAGCAGTGCCATTGCAACAGGCACTTACAGTATTTACGGCATTTCTTCAACTGGCACAAGGATCATGACTTCGGGCAGTTACATCAACAAGCTGGCGAAAGAAAACGGACAATGGAAACTGGCTGAGCTGAAACAGGGAGGTTTAGTAAAAACCGTGGCCTATCAAAAAGTGACAGACATTGCCAAGTGGAAGACTGTCTTTAATGATTTCAGACGGATCCGCCGCGATGCAGGTGAATTAAGCTTCGAAGTAAGCACTTTGGCCGACGACCCAAACACGGTTTGTATCATAAGCGAGTGGGAAACAACCGCCAAAGCCAAAGAATTTTTTGCTCTTCCAGAATTGGCAGCCAACCGAAAACAAGCTGGTGAAACCGGCGAACCGCATATTTTGTATCTGGACAAGAAATAGGATTTCCTAACGTTTAGCACAAACTGTTTTTCCTTCCATGTATAAAAATGACAGCCGTACCGATTTATTGGGCGGCTGTTTTATTGCATTCTGACGCTATTTTTAAGGATTCGGCCATTCAGTGAATGAAATATTTCTGTTTCCTGGCATTGTTAAAAATAGTCAATTAATTGCCGCAGTTGACTTTGTTATGTATATTGAATGAAATTAATTGTCTTGACATGAAAGCTTTCAATTTATTGGCATCGGTAACCATCATGGCACTTATCGCTTCCTGTACTAACAACTCGCAGCCCCTGCAACGCCCTGAAAAGATAAAGGTGGTTAACCAGGGAGTCCAGATAGACTGTATAGACGAAGGCAATGGAGATACTACACTCCTGTTTGTACATGGCTGGTGTATCAATAAAACCTATTGGTTAAAACAGGTAGCTAAATTTAAAAAAAATTACCGTGTGGTAGCTATAGACCTGCCAGGATTTGGCAAATCCGGCAAAAACCGAACAGTGTGGAACAATAAAAATTTCAGTGCGGATATAAGTGCTACGATAGCACAACTCGATTTAAAAAACGTAGTGCTTATTGGCCATTCTATGGCCGGCGACATTATTATACAGGCAGCTATCGATAATCCGTCCAGGGTAATCGGGTTAATTGGAGTTGATAACCTAAAGACTGTCGGAGTAAAATATACGCCAGGCAAAAAGGATAAGGAAGAATATGAAAAAGCGGTCTATGCTATCAAACATGATTTCAAGAACTTTGCTGTTAAATACGTAGATGATGAATTGCTCTACAAAACAACCAGTGCCAATATCAGGAAAAAGGTGCTCAATGATGTTGCAAATGCCGATTCAGTCATTGCAGCAGCCTGTCTGTTGCAGGATGATTTTGACGAAGCATCTAAACTGGTTCAAACCAGGAAAAAGATCTATCTGATTAACAGCGACGTCACTCCTACTGACACTTCGGGTTTCATTGCGAAGAACATACCGTTTAAAATTACTTACGTTCACGCAACCGGCCACTTTCCAATGATCGAGAAACCAGCAGAATTTAACTCAAGACTGGAAGAGATCTTGGAAGATCTAAAAGGAAGCGGAAACATTGCAGAATCTAACAAGTAACCTATCCCTTAATATGATTGAATCTGCAATAACACGGCTTAATTATTTATGCAATAAAGCTGCACCACTCCTCACGGCTGTTGGCGAACCTTTGTTTTCTTTAAAGACATCACCGGAAAAGTGGGGTAAAAGGAGATTGAGAATCTAGCTCTCGAATGCAAAACAGGTACCGAAACCCCTTTAACAATAGGTTTTTTGTTTAATGACTATGTTCAGCATCAGGAGCACCATTTACGGCAGGTGATTGTGTATTAATAATTCTTATGAAAAGTATTAAACAGTAAGAGGAATTTTCATAATTTTTTAATAAATTTAATGAGCCAAGTATACGCCTCTTTAAATTTATTAAAAAACACGCCTCATGAACTGGAGAAAAATACATTTCTACCTGCATACATTCTGCCGTTATTTTTTAGCGACGATCATTATCTCTTATGCCTTCGCAAAAATATTGGGAACGCAGTTTACCTCGCAACCCAGCACCTATGATAAACCAGTTGGATTGCTCAGCGGATTTGAATTGACCTGGTATTATTATGGCTATTCTTTCTGGTATGGATTGTGCATCGCCGCCGCCCAGATAGTCAGCTCCCTGCTACTCTTTTTCAGAAAGACAACCCGGATTGGCATTGTGCTTTACCTCAGCTTTATGGTGAATATATTAATGGTGGACTTTGCGTACGATGTTAACGGGGCCCAGGGTATGGCGACCGTCCTCACTATCATGGCGCTGTTTGTGTTCTTTTCTGAATTCCCGCTTTTTTTCAAATACTTTTATGAGGAGCCACCGTTGTTTCAGGATCAGGAACGGCCCAAATGGTTCAATAAAACAAGTAAGATTAAGTGGGTTTATATTCCAATTGTATTTGCCGGATTCTTTATGATACTCAGCGGTTTAAAAAATAAGTACATGGGCCTGACGCAATTTTACGGAACCTGGCAAAATACCAATCCTGCGGCACCATTCAAGCGACTATATTTCGAAGCAAATAACACCTTTAAAGTTTCTGAAAAATCTGACAATAAGATAATTGCAAATGGAGAATACAGCTATACAAAAGATCGCATCCTAATGCTGGGTTATACCAATAAATATAAAATGAGCCCTATCAGAATGATAGCGAATTCAGCGCCTGATACGGTAAAAAAGAGATTACAGCTAAGTGGAAAATACCTGATTACTGCAACACAACTCAGCATAGAGACAGATACAGGGAAAATGGTCTTCAATAAAGTAGTGAGGCGTTAACAGGCACTGCAGAATGGAATTCACTGCTGGCGAGTTAAATGTCCCTTAGTGAACAAAGCTATTCCCAACCCTTACCTGATAGGCACCCGGTGTTATTCCTACTATTTTTTTAAATGTACGTATGAAATAGTTGGAGTCTGCAAAACCCAGCTCATAACTGATAAATGATATCTTGTTTGCCGGATCAGACAGTAGTACCTTTGCTCTGTTCATCTTTTCTGCCAGAATATAATCATTAGGACTGATGCCAAGTTCACGTTTGAACAACCTGTAAAAGGTAGCTTTACTCATGCAGGCTTTGCTACTCAGGTGTTCGATACTTATTTTTTCATTCAGGTTAGCTTTAATATATCCAATAACATAAGCAAAAGGATTCTGATTGATGTTCACCTGCTGGTCCGCACAGGATTTTAAATTCTGGCTCTGCATTATCCTGATTAACAGTTCTTTTAACGTAAGATCTGCCAATGCATTTTTCTCAGTAGAGCTTTCAGAACAAATCCTGATAACCTTGTTAATCAAATAAGCGATCTCTTCATTATTATAAAAATGGTATTCGTCGTAGTTGAGTATCCATTTTGCTTTGCTGTCTTCCTTCGGAAAAAATTCGTTCAAATAGTTCAGCGTATGCTTAATCTGCTCGCTTTCAATGGCCAATGCAACACATTGTGTAGGATTTAGCTGCGTAGCTTCAGGAAAATCAATTTTCATAGTCACGTTGGGCGGTACAATAACCGTCTGTCCAGGTATATACTCAAAGCCCTTATCATCAAACAAGTGCATCACTTTTTTGCCGCGCAACATACTCGTAATCACAAAATCGTTAAACGTTAAAGGGACTTTATAAGATTCTTTATAGGTTTCAAAAACATTGAGCTCGCAGCGTTCCAGCGTATAGGAGGTCCGGTTTTCAACAAGGGTTTGCAAATTATCAATATTACTTAGCCTTACGTCGTTCAGTTTATATTGCATCACACAGCGGATTTGGTTAGATAACAACTCTAAGATAACAAAATAATTCTGTTACGAATGATATAAGCCTGCAACTATAATGCTACTGAATGAAACGATTTTACTATCTAAACGATCAGGTATCACTTAGGTTTGTGCTAACCAAAATATCAAAAAAATGGAAAATTTAGTAGAAAGACCAGAATTCAAATCTCATTACGACAACTACATTGGCGGTAAATTTGTGCCCCCGGTGAATGGGAAATACTTTGATAACATATCCCCTATTGATGGTAAGGTGTTTACCAAAGCGGCCCATTCCTCTAAAGAAGACCTCGAGCTGGCAGTGAGCACCGCCCATGAAGCATTTAAAACATGGGGTAAAACTTCGGCTACTGAAAGAAGTAATATACTCAACAAGATTGCCCAGCGTATAGAAGATAACCTGGAGTACCTGGCAACGGTTGAAACCATTGATAATGGAAAAGCTATCAGGGAAACTATCAATGTAGATATTCCCCTGGCAATTGATCATTTCCGTTATTTCGCCGGTGTAATCCGTGCGGAAGAAGGTTCCGTTGCAGAACTGGATAACCTTACCGTTTCCCTGATCGTTCATGAACCACTTGGTGTGATTGCGCAAATTATCCCCTGGAATTTCCCTATCCTGATGGCCGTTTGGAAACTTGCACCAGCGCTGGCTGCAGGTAATTGTGTGGTTTTGAAACCAGCAGAGAGCACACCTACATCCATCCTGGTGATGATGGAACTTATCGGCGACCTGCTGCCTCCGGGAGTTGTTAATATAGTGAATGGTTTCGGATCCGAACTTGGACGTTCTCTGGTGACCAATCCAAAAGTATCTAAAGCTGCTTTCACAGGATCTACCCCAACAGGACGTTTGGTAATGCAATATGCAACCGAAAATATTATCCCTGTAACGCTGGAACTAGGCGGAAAATCACCTAATATTTTCTTCAGCTCTGTAATGGACGAGGATGATGCATTTTTGGACAAAGCGGTTGAAGGTGCTGTGTTATTTGCAGTGAACCAGGGTGAGATTTGTACCGCGCCTTCAAGGTTGCTCATTCAGGAAGATATCTACGAAAGATTTATTGCCAAAGTAATTGAAAGAACAAAAGCTATCAAAGTTGGTAGTCCACTGGACAAGACAGTGATGATGGGTGCCCAGGCTTCACGGATCCAGTATGAAAAGATATCCTCCTATATCAAACTGGGTATAGAAGAAGGCGCTGAAGTATTAACCGGAGGTGATGTCAACAACTTAGAAGGCGATCTTGCCGGTGGTTATTACATCCAGCCCACGCTGTTTAAAGGCCATAACAAAATGCGCATCTTCCAGGAGGAGATATTTGGTCCGGTGCTCGCAGTTACCACTTTCAAAAATGAAGAAGAGGCGATTGAAATTGCAAATGATACTTTATACGGGCTTGGTGCCGGTGTATGGACACGTGATGCCCATCAGTTGTATCAGGTTCCCCGTGCAATACAAGCTGGCCGTGTTTGGGTAAACCAATACCATTCTTATCCCGCCGGGGCACCGTTTGGTGGTTATAAACAATCTGGTATCGGACGGGAAAACCATAAAATGATGCTTGCACATTATCGCCAGACCAAAAACATGCTGATTTCATACGATAAAAATAAATTAGGCTTCTTTTAGTCTGTTTTCGAAAGCGCAAAGCAGTGTCTTTGCGCTTTAATTTTATCCGTAAATTTGAATAAAAGCTTTAATGATGATTGAAAGATTAGCTGCGACCGAAAAAGCTATTGAGCTGATAAGGGAATTAAAAGAAAACCATGGCGAACTTATGTTTTACCAGGCAGGTGGTTGTTGTGAAGGCACTCAACCGCAATGTTTTGAAAAAGGCGGTTATTACTTGCGCATGAACGATGTTTGCATAGGGCAAGTTGAAGGTTGCGAATTCTGGGTGGACAGGGACCTTTTTGAATACTGGAAATTCTCGCATTTCAACCTTGATGTGCTGGACGGCTTTGGTGTGGGCGGTTTTTCTTTAGAGACTCCTTTGAATAAAACTTTTAAAATACATTATACACTTTTCTCCAATGCGGAGTTAAACGACCTCGCCCCTATTAAACTCGCGGAATAACAAGCCTATTTTTTCCTCATTTCTTCAATTATAATGGCTATAGTGTTAAAACCGGCAAATAGTATATTTCTAAATTAATTATTTATACCTTTCTCAGATTAAACCAAATATGAAATACAACGCTGTATGAAGTGTCCCGATTTCAAATAGCTGCAATTCATGAAGAACAAATCCTGGAGAAAATATGCGTAATTATATACTTATAATTTTCATTTTATCACAGCTTATTGCAGTAGGACAAACACGAACAACACCTGGCGTTTCAGTAGTTGTTCCTACAATCGCACAAGTAGGCGCAGCGCGTTTGCCACGTGAGATTACAGCAGTAAAAGCACCATTTGCCATGCCAGCTTTCAAGAAACCAGTGTTTCCTGCACTTTCACTCAGCATTGTCGATAAAGGCGCCAAAGCAACTACCAAATCTACCAAAGCCATACAGGCCGCCATAGACGAAGTGAGTAGCAAAGGCGGCGGAACAGTTATAGTGCCCATGGGTATTTGGCAAACTGGCAGGATCAGCTTAAAAAGCAACGTTAACTTACATCTTGCTGATGGTGCAGAACTACATTTTAGTGGCGACGCCGAGGATTATCTGCCAGTAGTTTTTACCCGCACGGAAGGTGTTGAGGTGATGTCTTTTGGCGCCTTGATATATGCCAATGGACAGGAAAATATTGCGTTGACAGGAAAAGGAAAACTGGTAGGTCCAGCACCCGGAGGTTCAATAACCCGTGGCACTGGCAATTCGGACTCAATTCCTGTCAAAACACCAGTGGCCCAAAGAATATACAGCGGCGAAAATGGCTCTCCTACTTTTTTACCAATGTTTATCTCCCCTATCAATTGCAAAAAAGTATACATTGAAGGTATCAGCTTATCAAATACACCTTTCTGGAATATCGTACCGGTTTACTGTGACGGGGTAATTATACGTGGTGTAACCGTCAACTCAGTGGGCATTCCACGCGGTGACGGCATTGATATTGAATCTTCGCGAAATGTGCTGATCGAATACTGCACACTGAACTGTGGTGACGATTGTTTTACCATTAAGGCTGGTCGCGGGGAAGACGGATTACGCGTAAATAAACCTTCTGAGAACATAGTCGTGCGGTTTTGCCTGGCACAACAAGGTCATGGAGGCATTACCTGCGGAAGCGAAACCGCAGCAATGATCCGTAATTTATACGTGCACGATTGCGTGTTCAATCAAACTGACGTCGGCCTTCGTTTCAAAACACGCAGGCCTCGTGGTGGTGGTGGTGAAAACCTTACTTATGAGCGCATCAGAATGAACCTGAGGAAAGAGGCCTTTCATTTTGATATGTTAGGCAGCGCCAAATACGTTGCTGGTGAGGCCGTTCGTTTGCCTGCGCGAAAAGTTGGAAGCCTGACCCCAAAATACAGCAATGTCGTTGCAAGGGATATCATTGTAGAGAACGCGAGAATGTTCGTTAATATTCAGGGTATCCCAGAATCGCCCGTGATAAACTTCCTGGTGGAAAATGCAGATGTGAAGAGCCAAAAAATATTTGCCGCCGCAGATGCCAGGGATATAACAATCCGGAACGCAGTGATAACTTCAGAAGAATCGGTTATTACTTCACTGGATAGCAAAAATATATTGTTTTATAATGTCAAATTCAACACCCCGGACGGGAAGGTTGTAAAGCAGGTAACAGGTGATTTACCAGATGGATTCCGGTTTTTGAACTCCAATCCCGCGAAAGTGAGCCATTAAATCTCCACTCCCAGCCTGTTATACAAGCTACTTTTACCTATGGAGGTAAAAACTAATGTGCGTGAATCCTGAACTCTTCGTATCCAATGTTCAGATAACATCTTATTTAACATCGCAGCGCCAAGTGAACCTGCTAAATGCAGCCTGCGTTCGCTCCAGTCAAGACATGGCCTGGCCACCACACGCTTATGCTTCGATAACAGTTCAATATCAATGCCAAATGCTTTAAAAAAGATGCGACCTTCATCTGTAACCTGGTAGCTATCATTTATTTCCACAAGATATCCGTGTTTCAGTATCCCATCTGTTATGGCTACACCAGCTTTACCCGCGACATGATCATAACAGCTCCTGCAGTATTTGAAGGGGTCACTTGATATCTTCTGCGCGATTTTGATACTACTGGTTGGAATTAAATTGGCCATTGCCTCAATCGTGTAAGCAACCTCATCCCTTGCAAAGCTATAGTAGCGGTGTCTACCCTGGGAAATAACCTTTAGCAAGTCAGCCGATATTAATTTGTTCAAGTGCATGCTTGCACTTTGCGGAGATATTTCAGCAACTATTGATAGTTCCGTAGCAGTATGCGCCTTTCCATCCATCAATGCCCATAATATTTTTATACGGGCTGGTTCACCGATCAATCCTGCAATGCGTTCGAGCTGCTCAATTTCCATATCCAAATATAACTCAATTGATGTAGTCATAGTTCATTTTGAATTGAAGTATGGTCTACAAATAAAATAGAAATTTGATGATTAAGATTCACAGAGATTTACTGTTAGGTATCTGCCCCAACTTCTTACACAAACCATCAACTATGACTGGCACTCAAAACGAACATCAATTTTTAACAGTACAACCCAAAATACTTTATTTCGGTACTCCAGTGGCACTAATTACCACGGTTGACACCGATGGAAATGCTAACATTGGACCAATATCTTCTGCATGGGCATTGGGCTATAACGTCATGCTGGGCCTGGGTTGTGATAGCAAGACCTATCAGAATCTTATCAATAACAAAGAATGTGTGGTTAATTTACCGTCTGCAAATTTATATCAGAATATAGAAAGAATTTCAAATCTAACGGGTTTGAACCCTGTGCCTGAAAACAAAAGTGAAAGATACAGGTATGAGAAGGATAAGTTTGCTGCAGGGAACTTTCAGCCAATGCCTGCGCAAATTGTTAAGCCACCAGCTATTTCCAATTGCCCGATACAATTAGAATGTACGCTGGAAAATCATTATATCATCGAATCTAACATTGATTCAGTGCCTTTGATAGCATGTATGCACATGAAAGTGATCAATGTAAGAATACATGACAGCCTATTGATCAATGGAAACCATATTAATCCGTCAGAATGGTCACCGCTCATTTATAATTTCAGGCATTACTATTCTCTTGGTGAAAAAATGGGCAAGAACTTCAGGGCTGAAGTATAGTATGTAGCCATCACAATAACTGGATTCGTTTACTTTTAGCTATACACGATCTCAATTGATAACCATATGATCCTCATGGATAGGATTAAAATCTCTATTCATCATATTTGAGCTCAACATAATTAGTCGTAAATTACCTTTAAGTTGGCGCGTACAGCCTTACAATTTCGCTGTACTACATCGTAACTTTAGCATATATGGCTACGAAAAATAAAACAACAGAGACAGAAGTAAGCGTTACAGATTTTATCAACTCATATGTTGAAAGTGATCTGAAGAAATCTGATAGTTTTCAGTTGGTTGAACTTATGAGTAAATGGTCAGGGTTTGAGCCTAAAATGTGGGGGCCAACAATTATCGGATTCGGTAGCTACAATTATAAATATCCCAGCGGACATGAAGGCAGTGCTCCATTAATAGGCTTTTCTCCACGTAAGGCAGAATTTTCCTTATATGTTTACTCACCGACCGACCAAAACGAACAACTACTCGATCACCTGGGCAAGTTTAAGATGGGCAAAGCCTGCATTTACATCAAAAAATTATCTGACATTAACATCTCAACACTGAAAAAAATCTGCGAAAATACGATTGCCTCTGTGACGACCAACATGAATGTACAATAATTACCTATATTGTCGTAACGAATTAATATGCATGATGCCAACAGTAAAAGGTTTATACTTTTTTTATATTAAACTCCTGATTCCATCAATTGTACTTTCATTTGCGTTATCGTGGTTTTATATGAATGGGCGGCTATTTGCAGGCACCGGAATTTCATTTATTTTTTTAACACCGGCATTCCACTACTTCACGTACGAAATTAATAGCCCCAACGAATATTACTTTTATCACAATCTCGGCCTCAGCAAACTCAATTTGTGGCTGACTACAGTATTCATTAGCACAAGCATCGGTTTTATACTAGCGTCTATATGACAGGATTAAACGCTGACAGCATCAGAAAACAGATTGATGGAAGGCAAATTCTGAATGATGTTTTCATCTCTTGCAGGCAAGGTGAAATAGTTGGTCTCTTAGGGAGAAATGGCTCAGGAAAGTCCACATTGTTAAAAATAATTTTCGGATCATTGAGTGCTGACAATAAGTATTTATCAATTGATAATCAGAAGATAAACACAATATATCAAAGCAGAAAACTACTGAGATACCTTCCACAAGACGGTTATCTGCCTAATCATATGAGTATTGCCGCCATTATAAGCTGTTTTTGTAATAAACAAAATGCTGCCAGGGTAATGGAGAGTGAATTAGTGGAACCCTTTATGCACAGCAAAATCAAACACTTATCAGGAGGCGAAAAACGGATTCTTGAGATTTTGCTGATGTTACATTCAGAGGCAAAATACATATTGCTGGATGAACCATTCAATGGAGTTTCTCCGCTGTATGTTGAGAGAATAAAAGAACTTATTAAAAAACATTCAAATGATAAAGGTTTTATCATCACTGATCATGATTACAGGAATTTATTGGATATTTCGTCAACTGTTATATTAATGGTTGATGGGAATACCAAAGTTATAAAGGAATTCAATGATTTGATTGACTATGGTTATTTGCCAGCTACATCCTCAAAAATGTCATTCGATAACCTATTTAAAGTATATTAGCATAGCATAAAAAATCACAGCATTAATTACCGCAACATTAAACCAATTATTACACTCAATGTATCCAAAAGTTAAAAATAAGGAATTAGTAGGCACCTACCCCGCCTTGGTCATGTCGGGAGGTGGCTATGTTTGGGACGATGTGTTGGAATATAGAGTGTGGTGCTCACCTCTTGACGGCGAGTACGTTCATATTAAAGAACGAAGGTTAACTGAATGGCCGGTGGAATTCTTGAATCGCCCACGCAGAACCGCTGATACAATTTCCCAGTTTCTATCGGCAGATGCGCCAAGTAATAGATTGGATATATTACGGGGATTACTTTAGTGCTCTATATTATTTTTATCAAATCCAACCCACAAAAAATAGTGGTGATCGCCTCATGAAGGCACTATAAATTCAAAAAACCCTCTAATTCACGATTTAAATATGTACATCCAGGAAATTTCCTTTGAAATAAATTCAAACGTAGATAAAAATGAAATTGTGGATGAATTTGGCATTCTTATGTCGCACTATCGTGGAAACGGCCAGATTCAGGGAAACATACAGACGGAATATATAATTGGAAACAAATTAATCGGTCTACCTTATACCCTTGAAAAAAACTCACTAGATGCAAAGTTTAACAATTTCTATGTAAATAAACAAAGCGAAAAGATTGAAGAATTGTGCAACTCTAAAATTCACATAAATACTGTAGGAAAAAGTTATGACGCTTATATATCGCCATGTATTTGTAAGAAAAGCGATTTCTATATTTTAATTACGAATTACATAACAATCGAATCACCGATATCGTGCGGCACCTGTAACCATTCTGTTCCACTGTACAGGATTCCGAAATACCATGACCACGGTTACATGCCAATCCTAAGTTGGGAAACAAATTATATTTCATGTGATAGTTTGCAAATGAATTGTGAGGTTGGGGAACGTTGGGCATTAAATCAAATGCAAAACTTCAATTCAACATTAACAAAACAAGGTCTGAAAATTTGCCAAACCTTGGAAACTACTACCGGTACCCCAACTTACTATTATTTACACAATTACCGAAAAAATAAAGCAGGTTTTCAAATGAACCTTTGTCCAAATTGTAATCACAGTTGGGCATTGAAAAGTAGATTGCACAATTTCTACGATTTCAAATGTGATCACTGCAGGCTAGTTTCAACAGTATCAATGAACTCATGAAATATTTTATAATTATTAAAGCGAGTTGGCCCATTATTTTCAATTTATAGCAATGTAAGCTGTATAGATGCCTTTGTCGATCCATCCACCACTATTGCCTATCCTTGTTAGGCAATATACTTATCAATATACAGTCAATGCATCATTTCAATATGGATCTGGTAGAACCAGTAAAAAGCTTTAGCAGCAATTGCGCTTTTTGCCTTAAGATAGTGATCTTTTACTGTCCTTAGTATACTTTTCTCCGGCCTTTGGTATCTGTAGCTACGCCCTAAGTACAACTTGCGTACGTAGTGAGTATACTGTTTTTGACTAGTAAAATCCAGTATACTCACTACGTACCCATGCCTCACTTTGGGCGTACACATGGATATCTAAAGAGTACCAAAAGACAGGCAAGAACATATTGTAATATATCAAGGGTTTCATTAACAATGCTTTCCCGAATGACAAAATGCCTCTTCTTTCCTGTCAAGCTGCACCTTTGATAGCGACTTCTTCGATCAATCCCAAACCGGGTTTGCTTTTCTGTAACTTCATCATAATTCTTTCATGAAGCCGAATTTAAAATCAGTTGCCCCTGTTAAAATGCACTGCAGGGGGTAGCTTGCGTTGCTCCTAAAAATAAAATTCGGTTCCAGAAATTGAAAACGGACGACAAAATAAAAATAAATTTGCGAAACCGAATAGCTGCGCTTATATTGCAACCGAATAGTTTCATATACATGATAAATTATGAGAAGAGATATTTTCCAAGCCATAGCTGATCCTACCAGAAGGGCTATCATCGGATTGATTGCATTGCAGGCAATGACGCCAAATACAATAGCAGAAAATTTTAACTCGACACGACAGGCAGTGTCGAAACACCTGCGCATTCTCACCGAATGCGAATTGATTAAACAGGAACATCAAGGCAGGGAAATCTATTACTCCCTTGAACTAGACAAAATGAAAGAAATAGATGACTGGTTGGCGCAATTCAGAGCAATATGGGAAACTAAATTTGACCAACTTGATGAGCTATTATTAAAGATGAAATCGCAAACTAAAAAATAAGAACATATGGAAACGAACTTATTATTTGAATTTACAGTCAACAAGGCTGAAAAAACGGTATACATTACCAGGGAATTTGCAGCAGAGCTTCCGTTAGTATGGGATGCCTTTACCAAAAAAGAATTATTGGATCAATGGGTAGCACCCAAACCCTGGTCGGCCAGAACAAAATACATGGATTTCGAAGTTGGAGGTAGAAGGTTTTATGCTATGGTAAGTCCAGAAGGTATGGAACGATGGTCGATACAGGAATTTACTTCCATTACGCCCAAAACCAATTTTAAAATGTACAATACTTTTGCAGATGCAGAAGGAAACCCAGAAATGCCTGGTTCAGCTTGGGATTATAATTTCAGCGAGCAGAATGGACTCACTAAAGTAAGTATCACCATCTTTAATGAATCACTTGCCCGTTTAGAAAAGATGATTGAGATGGGATTCGAACCAGGCTTTAAAATGAGTATCGATAATCTGGAGCAATTACTGGCATCATTAACGAAAAAAAGTGATCTTCGTTTTTAAGAAATCTGTACACACACAAAATTTATGAAAAATCATAACTATGAAAATATCGTTATGGGTTGTTTTCTACTTAACCCTATCTGGATTGCCGGGTATTGGTCAGATTAAGATGCGGGAAATTGATGAGTTAATTGATAAGACTGATCCAGGATGGCCGCTTATTCAGAAATGGGTCAAAGACGCAACAAATAAGGTGGAGATATTCCCTTGTGATATATTAAGGGCAAAAGATGCACTTTACAAAACCCAGGTGACTACGCATTCGATAATGGGGGCTGTGATTTACCATACTGGCGGAATCAGTATTGACAATGGATGGATTAGAATTATAGCATCTGGCAGTGATAAACTCAATAGATCTTTAATGGATTGGAATATGGGCAAAACATTTAAGGAGATTGGAGATGTTGCTGCCTTTTTGTT